>OWIP01000573.1_pt1 | contig 27077 bp, 16 predicted proteins | sample 1732581 | NCBI WGS metagenome assembly OWIP01 (sample SAMN05065731, study PRJEB22554) | human gut metagenome | biome: ENVO:2100002; feature: ENVO:00000062; material: ENVO:00002003 | host: Homo sapiens | place: USA
TACGAGATAGGCTCCGGTCTCGTGGGCTCGGAGATGTGTATAAGAGACAGTGGGAGCGGGGCGGCATTGCCGCGTCATATTCTGACCCGGTAGTGGCGGGCGTTGTTCAGGGGCGACGGGATTTCCTCAAGATAGGAAGGGATATTTTCACGTTTAATCAGCCGGTAGTACAGCTTGCTCTGGTTAGCGGGCGAGAGGTCGTAATAGCGGTCGTAGCCGTCGAAGAGCAAAATCTGGGCTATCTGGTGTTTCAGGAGCAGGGGAACAATCGTCCGGTCGTCGGTTCCCTGCAGAAGGTTGTGGGTATCAACCAGTCCGGCGCGGTTGCGGTGGTAGGGCGTACCGACGGTATTGACGCCGCAGAGCCAGACGTATCTGGGGCTCAGAAAGTTGTCGGTAACGAGCGTGCCGCCGGCGTTTCTGACGTTTTGGCAGAGGGCAGGCGAAAATACGGGCGCTTTTTTCTTGTTCAGGGCATTGATGTTAAACGGCAGGAAAACGAATTGCTGAAAAATCAGAATTCCCAGCCCGAGCGCCCAGACAGAAGCGGGAAACTCAAGGCTCTGCCGCCGGGCGTAAGCGCTTTTTTTGTAGGTTAAATCAATCAGGCAGAGCCAGGGCAGAATGTTGTAGAGGCTTTGGTAGTTGGCGAAACGCAGGGCGGCAAGGCTTAAGGCGAACAGGGGCAGGCCGAGGCAGAGATTCAGCAGCATCATGCGGCGGTAAGATTTGCAGCGCAGCAGCAGAAAGCTCAGGATAAGCGAGGCTGCGCCGAAAGGATAAACGGCAAGAACCGTGTCCCAATCCTGACGCCAGACGGGGCGCATTTCAGAAATGCGGCTGCTCCAGACACGGCTGATTTCACCGTCGAGAGGAAAACGGCAGATGTCGGCGCCAAAACAGACAAGCAGCAGCAGCGCGGTTCCGAGCGCGGCGCATATCAGGCTCCATATTTTCAGGGGGCGGGTGTGCAGACGGCTGCGTTCTATACCGTACAGGGCGATGAACACAAACCAGGAAAATGCCGCATAGAGTATGGAAATGCGCCCGTTATCGGGATAAAGCCAGCCTTCGTACGGCGGATTGAGCAGCCAAAAGCAGGTCAGGGCAACAGCGAAGTATTTGGCGGTTTTGACGGCCGGAACCGGAGAAACGTTTTTGAAAACATACAGCCAGAGGAAAAACGACAAAAAGAGGAGATAAAGGATGACGCCTTCAATCGCGGCAAATGTTGCCAGTGCCAGAGAAAAACCAAGCAGGCGCAGATAGCGGTTGTGGCGTTTTTTGAGCCAGCAGAGGTTCAGCGAAACGGCGTATATGCCGAGCAGCGCCATCAGCGCGTGGTGGTCGGGGCGGCCGATGAAAAAGTAATTTTGCATAACCGGGTCGGAAAGAAAAATAAAACAGCCGAACAGTGTCAGGTAGACATTGAATTGCCGGCGCAGGCCGTATGCCAGGGCTATGGCAGACAGGACGCAGAGCCAGGGGGCAAGGAATGCCCCGCCGAGGAAAACGGTGTCGCGCAGGTTGCCGAGATGCAAAAACGGAATGGCATTTACAGCCCAGAGAATGTCCATCGGCCGGGTCCAATGCAGAATTTCTCCGAACGGATAGTTGCTTTCGGCGAGCGGCTGTTCCCAGAAAGACGGGGCGGCAAGCCAATGCCAGACGCGCAGGGCGCGCATATAGCCGTCCGAATCGTTATAGGTGTAGTTCCAGTACGAAGCGTCGGCGCCGATAAGCGCGGCAACGGCTCCGGCGGCGATTATCAGGTACAGCCAGTCTTTGATAAATCGGGTCAGCTTTTTGACGGCGCGCCGGTAGCGCAGGTCGGCGGTTTCGGCTGGGGTGCGGGATAAGGCCATGGCAAAGACTCCTGACAGTTGGCGGCGGCAGCGCGGCAAAGCCTGCTCGCCTTTACGATACGGGGCGGCACAGGGCGTCCGGGTATAAAGAATGCCGCTGTACCGGTATTATATGAAGGATTTTAATACGGGAAAAGTAAAAGCGGACTTAAATTTTGGGCGCCGCATATAAATTATGGGGCATTAGCGGGGGACTTGTCGGGTGCGGGGCATAGCGGGTATAATTCGGGTATGGCGAAGGCATATTTAGGCTTGCACCGGCGTAAAAAATATGGTATGATGTATCCTATACCGATAAACGCACGACGGAGGGAAACATGGCAACGCTGAGTATCAAAGAAAGCCGCGAATTTGTTATCTTTCAGGCTTTTTCGCAAAATGACAGTTATAATGCGGCGCTGGACGCGTTGGAAAAATATGACAGGGAAAACCCCGACCGCAGGATTTTTGCGTCGGCGGAAGAGAAAAAAGCCATGCGCGACAGCTACCTGATGTTTAAGGAAGCGGAGCGGATTATCAGCCGCGGCGGATCGGCTCCCGATTATGACAATCCGCAGATTATGGAGCGTTTGAATACGATTTTGCGCCAGCAGCTGCCGGCAGTTTCGCGTGAGGTTATGAAAAGCGCAACGGCGAGTACGGCAATCAATAAGGCCAATGTCGGGCGGATGATGGCGCTGCACGCGCGCAACGTCAAGGCGTTGGGCAAGAAGATGCTGCAACAGGGCAAGGAAACGGTGCACGAGCAAGCCCGGGTCGGCAAAAGCGGCATTACCGGACACAGCCCGTACGAAAAGGTTATTTCCACTGAGCCGACGTATAAGCGCAATGAGGATGTTGTGGTGGAGCGTCTGCTTAAAGAACGGCAGGAAAAGCAGAGAGCTTGAGGTGGCGATAGATGAGATGCGGCTGGTGTTGTGGCCGGCGGTGCGGATGACAGGCGCAGGCGGCAATAAATGAGGAGTGGTTGCTGTAGTGGCCGGCGGTGCGGATGACGGGCATGAAGCGTGGCATATGAAGAGCAGCGTGCAAATGCTTTCCGGCAACAAAAAAGACCGGATAAAATCCAGTCTTTTCAAAGTGGTAGGGGTGATGAGACTTGAACTCATACTTCCAGAGGAAACAAGATTTTGAGTCTAGCGCGTCTACCAGTTCCGCCACACCCCCATATATTGAAACGAAATACCTTTTTTGCTTTGGGAACCGGAGCCAACTGCTCCGTATTTCGTTTGTATGGGGATATTTAATCTATATTTTTTTTACAGTCAATAGTTTTTTTTGCTTTTTTTGGGATAAAAATGCGATAAAAACGTGGAACATTAACTTTTTTGTGCTATAAAAGATAAAATTGGTTCTTACGGGCGGCGGATTAGAACAACACGAAGCCTGCGACATTGAAGGATGCCGGACAGTGGAAGAATTAGAACAGAATGCATTGGATTTTTTGAAAAGCGGCGAGTTTGAAAAGGCGGCCAAGCTGTATCTGCAGCTTGCGGTGGCGGCGCCGGAGAATGAGAATTACCTGGTGGCGGCGGCAAACTGCTATGACAGTTTCGGCGACAAGAAAATAGCGCTCAGCCTATATAAAAAGGCGCTGGCCGTCAATCCGCAGTCGCTGACGGCGCTTCTCAACGTTTCAACCCTTTATTACGAACTGAAAAAATACGACCGGGCGGCGGAGTTTGCGGAAAAGGCGCTGGAGGTGAAGGAAGGCAATTTTGCGGCGCTGATGAACCTCGGCAACGTGTGTTATGCCAAAGGGGAATACAAGGAAGCGCTCGGGTATTATCAAAAACTGTATGAGCTTAATCCGAATTCGTACAACGCCATAGTCAACATTGCGAATACGAGTTACAACATGAGCCGGTTTATCCAAGCCATAGAGTTTGCCAACATGGCGATAGAAAAGCGCCCGACCAGCGTCGAACCGTATATTATTGCGGGGAATTCCTATATTGAGCTGTTTAAGAACGATGAGGCGACGGGGTTTTTGAAAAAAGCGGCGGAGATTGCGCCGAATTCGGACTGGCTTTGCAATTCGATTGCCAACCTGTTTCAGAAAATGGGGAACTGGAAACAGTGCCTGCATTATGCGTGGAAGGCTTTTGCCCTGAAAGGGGATAAAATCAGCGCCGACGACCATATCAATTTCGGCTATCTGCTGTATGAGGCGCATGACGAGAAACAGGACGAACTGGTTGATAAATATCTCTCGCGCTGGGAGGAATGTTTTCCCGAAAATCCGATTGTCCGGCATATGAGCTGCGCCATCCGCAATATTCAGGAAGTGCCGACGACGGATTTAAGCTATGTCAAGGGGTTGTTTGACGGGTTTGCGCCGTCGTTTGACGAAATCCTGCACGAGCTTGACTATAAAGTTCCGGTGATGATTGCCGATTTTCTGAAAGATACGCTCAAGACCAAGCTGTTTAAAAAACGCCGCATTCTGGATTTGGGGTGCGGGACGGGGCTGTGCGCAGAGGCTTTGAGAGCGTATTTTCCGAACGAGGAGTTTTTCGGTGTGGACGTATCGGAAAAAATGCTCGAATTTGCAGGCAAAAAAAACGTATATAAGGAACTCTATTTTGATGATATCGAAAGTTTTCTCGAAGATGTTGCCGACCCGTATCACGCTGTTATTGCAGGGGACGTGCTGACGTATATGGGCGAGTTGAAAACGCTGTTCCGCCTGTTGGTCAAAGCGGTGAAGGCAAACGGGCTGTTTTGTTTTTCGATATCTAAAAACACCTATAATCAGAGCGATTATTTCCTGACGCCGTCGGGGAGGTTCGTCCATTCAATCGCTTATGTCCGGCGGCTGTTGAAATATTGCGGGTTTGAAGTTATCCGGCAGGAGGAGATGACGTTGCGGCGCGAGGGCAATAAAGAAGTTGACGGGTATATTGTTTTAGCAAAAAAGGAAATAGAAGTCGTCTTTGAGTAGTGCGTAGCGCAGGGGAAGGGCTCGTAATGAAACCTGCGGCAAGGTGCCGATGAAGATGTGCGATGCGGTCTTGCAGTAAAGATGTCGGCGAAGACGCATGATGCGGTCTGCGACAAAGATGCCAGGGGAAAGGCGTGAGATGAAACCTGCGATAAGGCGCTGGGACGGCGTACGATGCAGCTTGCGGTAAAGATGTCGGTGAAGACGTGCGATGCGGCCTGCGACAAAGATGTCGGTGAAGACAACGGGAAGTTAATTATGGAAAGAAAGATTAAAGCCGGGCTATGGAGCTCGGCTTTGGTTTTGCGGGTGTGGAAATTATTTGCAAGGATTTTATGTGTGGCGGCGCGGGTTATGCTCGTCCTTCCCGTATCCAGCTAATCGTGTTGAGGACGGCTCCGGCAGTGTTAATTCCGGCGATAACTTTATTTATCGTATTGTTATGCGTAATGTAACCGCTGCCAAAGCACCGCGTAATTTTTTTGTCCGGGTCATAAATCATATTGCGTTCGTGCCCGCTGTGATCCCAGGCGCCGATGTTATGGTCGGCAGAACCTTTTGCTGACTGATAGCTGTCGTAATGAACCGGCTTGTCGCGCAGAGGGTCGTTCGGAACCAACGTTACTGAATTGTCGCGCGGGTCGATGAAAGCACCGAGGTAGCCGCCGTGCGTATCGGAGCCGATACGATTCAGGCCATTGGATAAATACGGGTCATATACCAACCCGAAGTTTTGGGCATACAGCGTCGGGTCGGAATAGATGTCAACCTGAGGCTGCTGCTGAACAACGACAGTTTCCTGAACCGGCTGTTGGACGACAACGGTTTGCTGCGGTTCTTCTATGCCCAGTACCCGTTTGTCAGATTCGTTAAGCGGTTCGAATTTGAAGCCTACGCCGTGGTCATTGGAGCAGGCGTATTTGTCGTTCAGGTAATCGGCGACTTTGTTGCCGGTCGGGGGAACATCAATCGGGTGGGTCGGAATTTCGTGCGGTTTAAGGCCTTCGTATTCCTGACGGGCTTCTTTGGCACGCGCGTACTCTTCCTGCAATGTGGGCTTGCGGATTTCATCCGGGCCGGCACGCAGACGGTCTTGGTCGGCATTGGCAAAGGGGTCATGTGCCGGCGCCCGGTAGTCGGCGAAGTTTTCGGCTTTGAACTGCGCACCGTCAAAGTTATTCTGAATAAAGTTATTGAGAGCCGTGTGCTGTTCCGGAGTCAGGTCGTGATTGGCCATATACTGAATCATATTGTAGGAACTCGGGTTGTTGTCGGGCAGGCCTTCAAGCTGCAAAACCTGTTGCAGGGCATGCGGCGCCATCTTGCAGGCAATGGTGGCAAGGTTGGCGTTTTTGCCGACGTGTTCGGATATGCCTTCGGCAACGGCGTTGGTGTCGGTTATCCTGCTGTCGCCCAGGCTTTCCAGATGTTGCAGCGTGTGGGCAAAGGCGCTTTTGCCCTCAATGCCGCTGGAGTTTTCGGCTTTGGCGGCGGCGAGGTTGGTTTCATGCGCTTTTATACCGCTGATTTCATCCGGGGCGCCGTGCATGGCGGGGTCATGTTCGGCCATGTATGCGGCCATTTGGGCTGAAGGCGAATTGCGAAGTATCCCGTCCGGGTCATAAACGCTGCGGTCGCGCAGCATGGTGGTGCCTTCGGGAACGTTGGCATAAGCGTCGTTTGCGTATGCCTGCGCTTCTTTCCACGGGTCGATGCCGTGTTCGGCGGCGACCTTTTTAACAATTTCTGTGCCATTGTCGACACTTTCCTGTATGAGCTCCGTAATGTGCGGCATCAATGCCTGTCCGGCAGCCATACCGGCGACGAGCGAGCCGCCTTTGATGAGCATTTCCTTTTTGTTATTTTTAATTTTGACCTGCAGGGCTTTCTGGTTGGCAATTAACTGCTGCAGTTTTTCGCCGTCTTTTTCCTTCTTGATTTTACGGTTAAGGCTCAAGTTTTGTATACGCAGGCTGACGCTTTCGGTCAGGTTCGGCAGCATGGTTGCGGCGGCGCTGATGCCCATACGCCCGTAGGTGCCGAGCTGCCCCATGAAGTTGGCGGCAGAGCTGACCATGCCGGGAGAAACCGTATTGATTGCCTCGGCGGCGGTGCCGATGCCGGAAACGATACCAAGCCCGGACAGAGCGGTGGTGGCGCAGGCGCCCATAACCATCGCGCATTTTTTCGCTGTGGATGCGTTCGGGTCTTTCAGCTGCTTTTTAATGTTTTTCCAGTTCTTGCAGATGTTGTAGCCGATAACAACGGCGGTGCCGCCCGGGATTAAGCCTGCGGCGCCGTATATCGCGGCGTTTTTGGCGACGGAGCCGCTGATTTTACCGACAAATTTCAGCGCCTGTTTGGCGTAAACGTATTTTTTGCCGTAGCGCTTTTCAAGCTTCTTATCGATTTTCTCAACGTTATTGGAAACTTTTTTGACCAGCGGATTGTCTTTGAATTTCTGTTTGCAGCGGTCTTTGAACGTTTCGGCTTCAAGGTACTGGTTGGCGATGGTCGAGGCCAGCGCGTCCTTGTCTACCTGCGGTTTGCCGTTTTTGCCATATTTGGGCTGGGAGCCCCAGACGATTTCTGCCGCGGCATCCTTATAGGCCTGCTCCAGTTCTTCCGGCGTGTAGCTGCCTTGTTTGGCCAGGCGTTGCGCTGCCATTTCGCGCGCAAGGGCGGAGATGGCTGCTTTTTGCTTTTGGGTTTCCTTTTCGCTTAACGGTTTGCCTGCTGCGTCGGTAAATTCAACGCTGCCGAGGTCGATGGCGTCTTTGTCCGGGTTGTGCTTACAGGCGAACGGGTCTTTGGCTTTAGACGTAAACAAGTTACGATCAGTTAAGTCGGCGTACACTTTGTCATATTTGGCGGCCAGCTCTTCGGTATTGGGTCTGAACGAGCCGAAGTGTTCCTTGTCGTATTGGATAATTGCATCGGCAATCAGGTTTAAGCCCTGCTGGCGTAGTTCTTCGTTGCCGCATTGCAGGCAGAGCAGGCGGTAACTTTCGGCGTTGGCCGGCGTAATGTCGGAAAGGGACAGGTTTTTCAGGCGGTTTTCAACAATCGGGTCAAGTTGTGCCGACTTATCTTTATCGTCTTTGTAATAAGCTTGGGCGGCAACCAGGTCGTCGATGTTGGAAAGGGCTTTGTCCGGCTCATTGCTTGCCATTGCTGCGGCGATGGCAGCGGGAGTGATGGCGCCGGCGCTGTAAGTCCACGGCTTTTTTTCGGTCGTGATGGAATCGAGGGCAGCCTGGCGGTCTTCTGCCGAGTTTTCCGGTTCCAGTGAGGGCTGCTCGGGCAAAGGGTTGCCGCTGGCGAGAATTCTGGCGTTCGCTTTTGCCGTTGCCGTCGTGTAAGCACTGTTGATGATGTTCTGCAAAATCTGCCGGTCGGCGTCAGTCATATCTTTGGGGTCTTTGTTTAGAACCGAGAGGTCTAAAGTCGGCGCGTCCGCAGAGTTTTCCGGTTCCGGCTCAGGTATCGGCTCAGCGGCCGCACCGGGTTCCGGCGAGGGTTGTTCGGGGGCCGGCTGCTCGGGCAGAGGGTTGCCGTCGGCGAGGATTCTGGCGCTCGCTTTTGCCGTTTCCGTCGTATAAGGGCTGTTGATGATGTTCTGCAAAATCTGCCGGTCGGCGTCGGTCATCTCTTTGGGGTCTTTGTTTAGAACCGAGAGGTCTAAAGTCGGCGCGTCCGCAGTTTCAGCGGCGGAAGAGTCCTGCTCTGGTGTTGGTTCGGGGGCGGAAGCCGGTTCTGCGGCGGAATTTTCCGGGACAGGCTGATGGTCTTCGGCGGCATTTTCCGGGGCAGGCTGTGCAGGTGCAGTTTGCTGTACAGCATCTCGTACGGCAGTCAGAGCGCTGCCCAGGGCATTGCGGCTTTCATCGGGCAGATTTCTGAAAGCTTCATTCATATCTTCGCGGTAGACGTCATAAACGCGGTTGAACGTATCGAATTCCTGCCTACCCAGCCTGTAGCCGCCCTGAATTTCGGCAGCCAAATCGGCAACGGCCTGTCTAACCTCTTTACGGTCTGTGTTGGTGATTTCTTTTTTCCGTGCTTTGGCGCTCAGAACATTGAATATTGTTTTGGTATCGTTTTTAGCCATCGGTTTTCTCCTCGTGCGATTTGGCCTGAATTTAAGCTATTGTATCATAAAAAAACGGCCGGTGCAAGCGTAAATTTTTATGATATTTTAACTTTCGTTTTATTAAGATATTCTAAAAATTTTGATTCTAACCGGCGGATTTTAAAAGAAAATGACGGAAATTAACAAAGCAGCTCTTGCGCAGGAAACGCGACTTATCGAATATTGGCGCAAAAAATATCTGTTTCAGGCGGCAGCGGTGGCGGTATGCGCCGGAGCGGCGATTGCGGCGGCGGCCGTTTATATTCAGGCGAAACTGCCGGCACTGCTGATTATTTTGGCGGTGTTGACGGTGGCATACCTGATGCTTCGCGAACTGCGCGACAGTTTGCAGACACGGGGGGAAACGCTTATTTTTGCCAAAGGTAAGGCTTTGTTTGACGGCGTGGATTTTGATTACGGGCAGGGGATTGACAAAGACGAGGCATTGTTCGGAATGTGGGCGTTTGATGCGCGCGAGTGCCGCGGCGTTATGTCCGGCAGAGGGTTTAGCCTGGAAGAAGACTGGTTGTACAAAGCAGTTTCCGCCCGCTTTTTTATGCTCAAGCTGACGGTATTTGAGGGGATACTGCTGGTTGTTGACAACGGAGAGGGCTCAATGCCCGATGCGGCGGCGTTAATAAGAAATGCCGGGGTACACGAGGCGGCAGAGAAAATGCGGCGGCTGCTTGGTGCGGAGACGATGCGGGCTGCTGTCAGCGGCGGGCGGGCGGTCTTTTATTTTAAGACGAAAAACAGGCTGTTTCACCAGTTTGCACTGGAGCGGACGAATACGACGGGAATTTTTGTCCGGCGGGTTGAAGCGCTGAAGGCGCAGGCTGAAGAAACGGCGGCGGCGGTTCGAGGTGCGGCGGATGCGGTTCAGACAGAGGCACAGTCGGCGGCGGTTCGAGGTGCGGCTCAGACAGGGGCGCAGCCGGACAGCGATGAACGGCGGGGAAGTGCCGACGGGTCTAGCGGCGGTGGCGGGTGCGGAAAAGTCGGCGGTTGACAAAGGTTGAAGCTTTTGATATTCGTAATTATATAATTTTTATTCAAAGGGAGGTTTTTATGAAATTTACAAAATTACTGGCAGCGGCATTGCTGTCTACGGCTATGATTCCGGCGGTGCGGGTGATGCCGGCGCAGGCGCTTCTGCCGGCAGGGGAAACGGCTGCAACGGATAAAGCTGCGGCTGGCAAGGCGGCGGAAAAGGCCGAAAACGCTGCGGCGACGGCCGGGCAGACCGCGGGGGGAAAAGACAGTGGATACACGGCAGGGAAGAACGGCGGCCAGACGGCCGGGCAGACCGCGGGGGGACCGGCGACCGAAATCACTATTTACAATCAGGATCTGGCGCTGATAAAGAAACGCCAGCAGGTTAAGCTCAACAAAGGCATCAACGAAGTGGTCTTTGACGAAGTGGCGCGGCAGATGCGTCCGGAATCGGCGTTTATTTTCGGCGACGGGGTAAAAATTCTGGAACAGAACTATGACTATGCCGGGGTTAACTATATGAATATGCTGAGCGCTTTTGTCGGCAAAGAAGTCAAGACCGTGCGCACCAATCCGGCGACTGGAGAAAACATTTATGAAAAGGCAATTCTGCTGGCAGCGGACGGAATGTCGCCGGTGCTGAAGTTCGACTACGGAATTGAGACGAATTTTCCGGGGCGGGTTCTGTTTGACAAGGTGCCTTTGGGGCTGAACAGCACGCCGGTTTTAAAAGCCCGGGCAGAAACGGCGGAAGCGGGAGAAAAAGAACTGCGTCTGGCATATCTGACGTCCGGCTTTTCGTGGGAAGCGAATTATGTTGCAAAAGTCAACGATGAAAAAACGCTGGAACTGCTGGGGAGGGTTTCGCTCAGCAACAGTTCGGGCAGCGCTTACGACAATGTCAGCGTCAACCTGATTGCGGGCGACGTCAATACGGTCGGCGCAGTGTTGCAGCCGCGGATGTTTAAGCGGGCGATGGTCAATGCGATGGCACTCGGTGCGGCGATGGATACGATGGAGGCGGCTCCGGTCATTTCTGCCCCGCAGAATTTGAACGGCTATTATATTTACAAGATACCGCAGCCGACGTCTTTGAAAGACGGGCAGATTAAGCAGGTGTCTTTTGTCAATGCGCCGGCAGTGAAATATAAAAAGCGCGGCGTGGTCGACTCAACGCTGTCGTTCGGCAAGAACAAGTCTTTCTATAAGGACGTCCATCCGAACCTGATTTATAATTTTACAAACAATGCGGAAGACGGGCTGGGAATGCCGCTGCCGAAAGGGAAAATCAGTTTTTATGACTATGACAAGAACGGCGCGTTGCAGTTTGTCGGCGAAAATACGATTGACAACAAAGCGGAAGGGCAGCGCCTGACGCTTAATCTGGGCAAGTTTTTCGACGTTTATGCCGAAGCAAAAGTCGATGACATCCAGAAACTAAGCGAGCGCAAATATAAGAAAAATCCGGCTGATACCTGCGTTACGGCAGAAACGACCAACCTTTATGAAACGATTTACAGCGTAACCAACAAGGCGCAGTATCCGGCGGATATCGTACTGAAACAGCCAATGCCGGCTGATGCAAAAATTGTCAAAGAGAGCATCAAAGGCGAGGCCGGGGACGGCAACGAACACATCTGGCGCTTTACGGTGGCTCCGGGCGCAACGCAGGAACTTAAGGCAAGTATTCAGAATAAGCTGGAGCAGCGCGACTGCGGCGTGATTACGCTGGTGGAATAAGCAAGCCCTGCTGGGAGAGGCAGACCGGTACCGACGGAAAATCGGCGCCGGCCTGCGGCGGTAGAGAATCGGTGTTAATCTGCGGAATGCTGCGGGCGGCGTAGTTTGAACAAACTCCGGGCGGCGGGGTGTTGCGGGTTGCACGGTTCGGCCGGGGGCGTGCGTGCGGACGGCATTGCCCGGGAAAGCTTCAGGAACGGAGTACAGCGGGCAGAACGGTTCAGGAACGGTGAGGCTATGCCCGTGTTTTGACAAGGTGAAAAAAGTTCTTGACGTTTGGAAAAAAGTGTTTTAGTTTGCTTTTGTTGTCCGGTCGGATAGCGGCGTTTCGACGCCGGGCTGTTGCAGACGGACAGCCGGTCAGACGGAGATGTGGCAGAGCTGGTTTAATGCACCTGACTTGAAATCAGACGAGGGCGCAAGTCCTCCCGGGGTTCGAATCCCTGCATCTCCGCCAGTTTTTGCAAAGCCGCTCCGGTTGGGGCGGCTTTTTGTTTTGGGCTGTCGCCGGCGATGAGCATTTGGGACGTATACATATTGAGGATGCATAAGTATTAGGACGTATAAATATTTGGGACGTATAAGCATCAGGCTGTAAAGGGAGAAAGGCAATGACGATTTTAGCGAAAGAAAACAGAGAGACGGCGGTGTTGGAGGCGAGACGGCGGCGGTATGCGGCAGGGAAAAGACGGCGTCGGCGTACGGCCGGGCAGAGCCTGGGGAAGATAATGCTGGCAGCGCTTTGGCTGACGGCTGCCGGAAATACGGCAGCGTTTTCAGCAGCGGAGGCGGCTTTTCCAGCGGCGGCAGCAGGCAATGCATGGGGCGGTGCGGCAGCGGCGGAAGCTGTCCGGCAGCCGAATGAAGATGCAGCCCCTACGGAAGGCGCAGTTCGCATATACGACGAGAAAGACCTGCATGAAGCAGACGGCAAATTGGCGGACATTAACAATATTCCGGTTACGGGCGAGGTTCGGGCGTATTATCCGGGCGGCAGAATTTTAGAAAAGTCTTATTATACCGATGGCGTCAAAAACGGTTCGGCCCGCTTGTTTTTTGAAAACGGAATGTTGCTGAGCGAGGCAACTTATGCCGACGGCAAAGAAGAAGGCGTTGCAAAAATTTATTATGCCAGCGGCGACTTGCTGGCGGCGGTAACGTTTGAAAAGGGAAAAGCCGTGGCGGGGCATTGCCGTACGCGAAACGGGGAAAACCGGGAACTTGATATTGCTGATTTGGCCGCATTTCAGGACAACGGACGCCTGCCTTGCACGGCTAAGTAGATGCAGGGAGCGAGTGCCGGAATGGGCGCTGCGGCGTGAGATTTTTGCAGCAGGAGAGCAAGCCGAACGGCGTGCGTTTTTATAGCGGCGGGGGAGCCGTTTGGCCGGTGCCGGAAAATAAGAGGCGGTGTGCGGTTATTGTCTGGCGGGAGGGGCAACGGCGGAAGCTGCGCGGAAAAAAGGCTTGCAATTATCTGGCGGCAATGCTAAAAAACAGGCAGATTGATATTTGTCTGTCGCGGGAATTATTTTTGTGCGGCGTTGCTGCGGTGTTGTTTGTATTTATTAATTAGTTTATAATTGTTGCGTATGAAAGCAGATTTGAAGTTTAAAGCGGTGTGGTGGAACAGCTTTTTGTTCTATTGGGCACTGATATTTTTGCTTTTTGCCCTTGTGGCGGCAGCTGCGGATTTTTTTAATCTCGGCAGGCTGATGCTTTGGGCGGCGCTGGGCGCGTTCGCCGGGGCAAAAACGGTGCGTCTGCTGGAGGTGTGTTTTCTGATGAAAGAAACCGACACGGCGACGCGGGTATATCTGGCAGCGGTCAATCTGGCGCTGGGCTGCGGTGCGTGCTGGCTGCTTGCCGATTTGGTATTAAAACACTCGGGATTGTAAAACCCGGGTGTTTTTTTGTACGGACGGAGAACGTGTACGAGTGGAGAACGGGTACGGGCGGAGAACGGGTATTATGAAGGCGGGCGAGGGGTGATATTTTTGTTGCAATATAAAAATATCTATGATATGTTGCCCAAAATTTTATTAATTATGTCTAATTTAAATTATATTGTATGAATTTATTATTGTTTTTACAGACGGGTTTGCTGTTTTCGGCAAACCGCTGGAAGGTTGCGGTAAGCAAGAACAAACCGTTGTTGTGGCTGTGTGGCATATTTTATGTAATCGCGCCGCTTTTGGAAAAGCCGAATTCAATGTGGGCGGCTCCTTTGTTCTTTTATCTTTTTATTTTAATGGCGGATTTGATGTCTGCTGATGCCGGAGGCGTGTTTGCGAACAGCGGAGAAAGATTCCGCTGTATCGTGTTTGCTACCGGTTTTACCAAAAAGGGAGGGGAACGCCGTTTGAGCGAAGGCGTGTTTATCAAAGCCAAAGGATTGCATATTGTCGATATGTTTCCGGTTACAGACTGCCGGGAAAGGCTGCTGGACGAGCGGACGCTGATTATCAAGCCCAAAGATTTCTCTTCCTGCTGCCTGTATAGTGCGGCTTATCCCAAAGGGCTGATTTTAGGCGAGGCGGTTGATGACGCGTTAGTGTTTTTCTATAGCAAAAAAGCAAAAATGCTGCGGGTTGCAGAGCCGGGCCTGTTTGGCAAAGTTTCGGGGATTGCCGGCGTTGCGGCGGGAGATGAAATGATGTCCGATTTTTGGGGCGAGGCGACATACGTTGCGCTTGATGGCGGAGAGAGTATTGACGCGGCCGAGTACGACAGTTTTTGCGACGCGTATCGCGTTGATGAAACACGATTTCTCCGCGCCGAACAAAACGACGGTTCATGTCTGGTGTTTGAGGCTTTATTTTCCAATGGTGAAGCGGTTGCGGCGTTTCGGGTTGAAAATGTGCCGGAAATCTTTTTTGCAGACGAAAACGGCAGTCGGAAAAGGCTGCATTACGATGCGGAAAAACATGCGTATGCCGTGGCGTGAAAACAGAAAAAACATAAAAAACGGAAGCATTGTGCTTCCGTTTTTTTGTTAAGAATCAGCTTTACCAGGAATAGGTTATTCCCATACGATAGGCCGTATCCGCGCTGCCCCAGGCGGCACCGACATTTAACAGAACGTTGTCGTTTATCCAGTGAAAGCCGCCGAGCGCCATTGCCGTTTCGCCTTCGTACATGCCTGTACCGAAAGAAAGCTGCGTGTTGCCGGTGGCGCGGGCATTCGGCACCAGAGCCGTCATGGCAGACATGGTGGCCATACCGGCATTGAAGTCATCGCGCAGATCATTAATGTCGCCGCTTAACTGGTAATAGCGAGAATCCAAATTGTGAATCTGGTTATCCAATCCGGCAACGGCGTCGGTTAGATTGGCGGCACCGGAGACGTAATGCGTGTTGGCCAGTTTTGAGGTGTTGCCGATGGCGGTATTGACTGCGGCAATGTTTTGATTGACCGTATTGCTTGATGATACGCCGTTTTGTGCGGTACCCAAATCTTCTGCCGTACCGATGTTGGAGGCGATTTCGCTGATGGCGGTGGAAATGTCTGCACCGGCTGTGGCGAGATAGTTATTGGAACCGTTGGCGTTGGTATAGTTATCGCGGTTGCCGATGGCAGAATCCAAAGATGTCAGATGATCTTCCACCGTGGTACCGTCGGCCAGGTTGCCCTGATGCTGGCCGCCCAGTTTGTCGGCGAGGCCGTGAATAGTGCCCAGGGACTGGTCTATGTTGTTGATGGCCTCAACAATCGTTTCCGGCGCATCCTCAGAACCATTAGACAGGTTTTTGTTGCCGACGCCGAGCTGGCTGATGTCGCCGACCGTCTTATTGACGGCATCTTCAACCCGGGTGCCGATAGTATTGTCAACCGAGGTTTGAACTTTTTTGTCAAGCCCTTCGTTGGTAACGTATTTTTCATCGGCTTTGGCAAAGATGTTTTCTTCAACCGTTGATAATTGGGAATCGGTGTAGTCTTTGCTCTCCTGCAGGCTGTCTGCAATATTGCCTTCCAGCTCGGTTTTAGCGGTGTTTATGTTGCCTTGCAGTTCAGTTTTGGTATCGGAAATCGTGCCGTTTAATTCGTCTTTGGCCGTATTTACCGCCGTGTCTATCGCACCGCCTTCTTTGGTGATGTCGTTAATCTGGCCGGACAGTTCGGTTTTGGCCTGCTCAAGCTCTGTTTTATCAGCTTTGCCGCTTTCCAGATTGTCAATGGCGTCAGCATTGGCAGTGATGGCGGCAGTGTTGCCGGCGACGGCGGTGTTGGTGGTTTCCAGCTTGCCGTCTAAGGCCGTAACCGTTTCGTTGGTCTTGTCGAGTTTGCTTCCAAGATTAGCCACATTTTGGTCGGTGGTTTCCAGCTTGCCGTTTAAATCGGAGACGGTTTGGTTGGTTTTGCCCAGTTCATCTTCCAGCGCCGTTACGTCGGAAGCGTCGGCTTTGCCCTTCAGGCTGTTCTCAAGACTGTCAACTTTTTTGTTGGTATCAGAAAGCGATGTTTCCAGATTGCCGACTTTTTCATTCGTGTCAGAGAGGGAGTTTTCCAAGTTGCCGACTTTTTCGCTGGTGCTGGCCAGCTCGCCGGAAACTTTATCAATATTTCCCTGCAATTCGGTTTTGGTACTTTGCAGCTCTTCATCCGTTGCGTAGGTGTTATCCAGGTTGGCAACGGTATTCTGCAAGCCGCTGATGTCGTCTTTAACCGTAGTCATGTCGCTTTGCAGATTGTCAATATCCGTTTCTGCCGTATCCAGGCGCCCGCCAAGTTCGGTTACATCTTCGGCGACATCGTTAATGCTGCCCTGCAGCTCACTTTTGGCGTTAGTGAGTTCTTCATCGCTGGCAAAGGTTTTATCCAGACCGCCCATAACATTGTCAGTTACGGTTTGTTCCAGCTTCTCAGTCTGCTTGTTAATTTCCTCGCTGACGGCGCCGCTGACCGTATCGTCCAGCTGGTCGGTAATGGTATTCTGGACGGTTGAGGCCAGTTCGTCCTGAGAAACGTATTGCCCGTCCAGTTCTGCGGATATTTCATTCTTAATCGTATCCAGATTGTCCTTGCTGACAAATTTATTGTCGGCTTCGGTTTTGTTGTATACATCGGAAGCGTCAGCTTTGTTGTTTAACTCGTCTTTGGTGGCGTAGTTGTTCAGATCGTTTTTTGATGCATACAGGCCGTCGGCGGTATCTTTGTCCAGCAGACCTTCGGTGGCTCCGGCAACGGTACTGTCAACGTAGCTTTCACTGGCCAGGCCGGTGGTTGCTTCCGAAATGGCACTGTTCATATCGTCTTTGGAGACTTTGTCGGCGATTTGCGTTTCCAGAGCACCGGTTGCGGAGCCGACCGCGCCGGCGACGGCGTCATTTAATTCGCCGTCGGTAACATAGCCTTCCAGAGAATTACTGATTTCGGTTTTGGCAGAGTCAACGGCACTGTTGACGTACTCTTCAGAGGCAAGTCCTTCGGTGGCCGTATTAACGGCATCACTTATCGCGTTTTGCATTTCTTCACCCGAAGCCAGGCCGGCCAAATCTTCTTTGGTGGCATAGTTGCTGCCGGCTTCCGTGACGGCATCGTTGATGGCCGTATCAATTGTCCCGCCCTCGGCTACGCCGTCGGATATGGCCTGCGTAATGTCGTCTTTGGTGGCGAAATTGCCTTCTTCAATCGCGGAAGAAACCTGTTCGCTGACGGCGTTTTGGATGGTGTCGCCTGAGGCAAGGTCTTTCGTTGCCTGATTTATGGCCTGCGTAATGCTGCCTTCTTCTTTAAGAGCGTCGGAAATTGCCGTGTTGGCGACTTCTTCGGCCGTGCTGCCGATGGTGTCGGAAATTTCGGTTTTGGCATTATTGATGGCATCATAAACCTGGTCGCCGCTGACAAGGTTATCATGGCCGTTGCCGATGCCTTCGCTTGTGTCTGTGGCTTTGTCTATGGCTGACTTTATGGAACCGCCGCTTTCAAGGGCCGTTTCTATGCCGATGTTAATGCGGTTGTTGGTGAAGGTATAAATTTGTCCGCCACTTTCCAGCGCCGTATTCAGGTTGCTGTTAAAGACGGAAGTTGCCGTATTTCTGACGTTGGCTTCCAGCCCGGTCCCAGAGTATGTGGTGCCGGAAGATATGTTGTTTATTTTTGTATTTTGTTCGTCTTGTTCTTCTTCAAGAGCGGCAATGTCATTGCTGTTTTGGTCAATTTTTCCTTCATTTGTGGTGATGCGATTGGACAGTTCGGTAACCGTTGTGGTATCGGCTTTGAGTGCCAACTCGCTTTCAACAGTTTTGCTCAAATTGTCGACGGCTGTTTTGGCTTCGGACGCCTGAGTTTTGGCTGTGGTAGCGTCTTCCTGTGTGGTACGCAGATTGGCCGCGGTGGCATAAGCGGTATTGCCAATCATATTGATACTGTTTTGCAGAGTGGTAAGGTCGCTATTTGTCAGGTAATTGATTTGGGTATAGCTTGATCCGGATTCATCGCTGGCAATCCATCCGGTTCCTTTATTAAACTGAATGGATTCAAAAGTGTCTTCCTCATTATTTGTTGTCTGGGCATGGACAATTGAGGCCATACTTAACAAGCAAATAGCGGTTCCTGCCAGTAAGATATTTTTGTTCATGGTTTTGTCCTTTGATATAGGTTGCCTTTGTTTTTTGGAGTGTGTCGTGCTGATTTTTTGGGGTCGTTTAAAATATACATCTTTAGTTTTATTTACGTTTTTTTAACTGATTGATTGTATTATAAAAATAAAGAAACAGTTCTGTTGATTTTAAACGACCCTTTTTTTTCAGCAGTCCGGATTGTTCGCAAGGGTAAGGAATACAGGAATGTAAGAACCAGTGCGAAAAAAACTGTACAGTAAGGGAAATATTAAAACTGAGAAAAAAACGGCGAAAGCAGGGAATGGCTGGTTTTTATATCTATTGACTTTTGGGGGCAGGCGGCGCTATATATACCTCTATGAGCAATCAATTTGAAGTGGTCAGCCCGTTTGAGCCGTCGGGAGACCAGCCGGAAGCAATCAGGCAACTGTGCGACGGCCTGAGAAGAGGCGAAAGAAACCAAGTTCTGCTGGGCGTTACCGGTTCGGGCAAGACCTTTACCATGGCCAAAATCATTGAGGAGATGAAGAAGCCGACGCTGATTATGGCGCCGAACAAAATTCTTGCGGCGCAGCTGTATGCGGAGATGAAAGAGTTTTTTCCGCACAACCATGTTGAGTATTTCGTATCCTACTACGACTATTATCAGCCGGAAGCATATATTCCGAAGACTGATACCTATATTGAAAAAGATTCTGCGATTAACGAGCAGATTGACCGGATGCGGCACGGGGCGACGCGTAACGTTTTGGAAGAGAAAGACGTGATTATCGTGGCGTCGGTGTCGTGCATTTACGGTTTGGGAAGCATGGAATCGTATTCGGCGATGGCGTTTTCGCTTAAAAAAGGCGATTGTATCGAGCCGAAAGAAATCTATAAAAATCTGGCGTTGCTGCAATATGAACGCAATCAGGCGAATTTTGTGCGTTCCACGTTCCGGGTTAAGGGCGATACGTTGGATATCTTTCCGGCGCACTACGAAGACCGCGGGTGGCGGGTGTCGTTCTTCGGCGATGAGATTGAAAAAATCAGCGAGTTTGACGTTTTGACCGGCAAAAAAACCGCGGATTTGGAAGAGATTACGATTTATCCGGCGAACCATTATGTTACGCCGCGTCCGGCATTGTCGCAGGCGATGATGCACATTAAGGAAGATCTGGCTTTGCGGCTTGACGAGCTGAGGCGCGACAACAAGCTGGTGGAGGCGCAGCGGCTGGAGCAGCGGACGCGGTTTGACCTGGAGATGATGGAAACGACCGGGCACTGCAAAGGGATTGAAAACTATTCACGCTATCTGACCGGACGCGCGCCGGGCGAACCGCCGCCGACGCTGTTTGAGTATTTTCCGAAAGACGCGCTGCTGTTTATTGACGAGAGCCACATTTCGGTGCCGCAAATCGGCGGCATGTATCGCGGCGACCGCAACCGCAAATCCACGCTGGCTGATTACGGGTTCCGACTGCCGTCGTGCGTGGACAACCGGCCGTTGAAGTTTGAGGAATGGGACAGGTTCCGCGCGCCGACAATTTTCGTTTCGGCGACGCCCGGCGACTGGGAACTGGAACAGAGCCACGGCGTGTTTGCCGAGCAGGTTATCCGCCCGACGGGGCTGATGGATCCGGTCTGCGTGGTCAAGCCGGTGGAAGACCAGGTTGACGATTTGATGGCGGAATGCCGCAAGGTGATTGCCAAGGGCGAGCGGGCGCTGGTTACGACGCTGACGAAAAAGATGGCGGAAGATTTGACCGAATATCTTAAGGAAAACGGGATTAAGGTTCGGTATTTGCATTCGGATATTGATACGCTGGAACGTATTGAGATTATTCGCGACCTGCGGCAGGGCGTGTTTGACGTGCTGGTCGGGATTAACCTGCTGCGCGAGGGGCTTGACATTCCCGAGTGTTCGCTGGTGGCTATTCTCGACGCGGACAAAGAGGGTTTTTTACGCTCGACGCGGTCGCTGATTCAGACCATCGGGCGGGCGGCGCGCAATGCCGAAGGGCGCGTGGTGCTGTATGCCGACAAGATGACGGATTCAATCAAGTTTGCGCTGGACGAGACCGAACGGCGGCGCAAGAAGCAGTTTCAATATAACCTGGAGCACGGGATTACGCCGAAGACGATTAAAAAGGCGATTTCTTCTGTATTGCAGACGATGACCGAGGCAGAGGGCGACAAGGAGCTGACGGCGCCGATTGCCCGCGACAGGATTGAAAACATCGCCAAAGAAATCAAGCGGTTGACCAGGGAAATGAAACAATACGCGGCGGATTTGGAATTTGAACAGGCGATGAAGTGCCGCGACGAAATTAAGAGGCTGGAATCCATCCGGCTGGTTGTGGAGGATTAGGAACCGGCCGCGGAAGACACGGAAACCGGGCTGAACGGCATTGCGGCAAAACAACGGGTTTGCGGTAGAACAGAGAGGCTGGCAGAGCAGCGGGGCGCAGAACAACAGGTTTCGCAGCAGAGCAGAAAGGCTGGCAGAGCAACGCGGCGCAGAACAACGGGTTTGCGGCAGAGCAGAAAGGCAGGCAGAGCAATGCGGCAGAACAGCAAGTTTGCGGCAGCTCCGGGTGTTCCGATTTGGGAGCAGGGCAGGCGTTGTATCTTTTGTTACATTTTTTCCGGCGCTTTGAAACCCAGAATGTTAATGCATATATCCAAAACCTTCAGTGTCAGGGTAATCAGCGCAACGAGCGACCGCAGGGTCGTTTTATCCTCTTCTGCCAAAATCTTTTTATCGTGGTAGAAGACGTTGAACTTGTTGGAAATCTCGTACACATACGAACAGATGATGGAAGGGGCATCTTTTTTGAGCGCTTCGCCAAGCGTGTGGCTGAAACGGGTCAGCGTCAGAGCCAGGTCGCGTTCGCTGGCAGTGGTGAAAGCGGCAAAACGGCAGGCGGTTCTGGATGCAGTTGTGCCGGACGAAACCGCAGCGGCAATCTCCGGATGGCGTTCCTTAAGCTTGGCAAGAATGGACTTTATCCGCACCATGGTATAAAGGATATACGGCCCGGTATTGCCTTCAAACGAGGCAAACTTGTCAATGTCAAAAATATAATTGCTTTCGCAAGGGTTCATCAGGTCGCCGTATTTGATGGCGGCGAGGCCGATGGCCTGTTTCAACTGCCGCAGTTCGGCTGCGGGCATTTCCTCTTCGCCTTTAATCGCAACTTTGCTTTCTACCGTATCCAGCAGTTCGGAGAGTTTCATCGTGCCGCCGGAACGGGTTTTGAAGGGTTTGCCGTCTTTGCCGTTGACGGTGCCGAAACCGATGAACGTCAGTTCGGTTTCGGGGCGGGTTACGCCGGTTTTGCGGGCGCAGCGGAAAACGCGCTCAAAATGCAGCGCCTGGCGTTTGTCGACAACATACATGACGCGGTCCGGGCGGAAATCCCGTTCGCGCTGGACGAGGGTGGCAAGGTCGGTCGTTTCATAAATTGCGCTGCCGTCGGATTTCAAAATAATGCACGGCGGGATTGGCGCGGTATCGCTTTCTTCTTTGACATCTACGACGAGAGCCCCTTCGCTTTCATAGGCGAGCCCCTTATCTTTCATCATCCTGACCATATCGGGAATAAAAGGGTCGGCATCGCTTTCGCCGAGCCAGAGGTCAAAGTCGACGTCCAGCCGCGCATAGTTGCGCTTTAAGTCGGGAACGGAAACGCCGACGATATGGCGCAGCAGGGCGCGGTAACCGCGGCGTCCGGACTGCATTTCCTGCGTGGCGGCGCGGGCGGCGGCCAGATAGGCTTCGTCTTCTTTGGATTTGGCGGAAGCAAAAGGATAAATCTGCTCCAAATCTGCCAGAGTGAACGGCGCTTCCTGCGGGTAGTCCCCGGCATAATTTTCGTCAAAATACGGCAATTCCGGATGACGGAGGGAGAGTTCGTGAATAATCAGCCCCATTTGCAGCCCCCAGTCGCCCAAGTGCGCATCGGCAATGACCTTGTTGCCGGCAAAACGGTTCAGGCGCTTTAAGCATTCGCCGATAACGGCCGAGCGCAGATGCCCGACATGCAGCGGTTTGGCAACGTTCGGCCCGCCGTAGTCAATGACGACGGTGCGGGGATTTTCAACCTTGGCAAAGCCGCAGTTTTCGCTCTGGCTCATTTCTTCCAGATAACAGGCGATGAATTCGTCTTTGACGGTGATGTTGATAAATCCGGGGGCGACGACGGAAACGGTTGCGACGACATCGTTGGCAGGCAGTGCCGCAGCCACGTCATCGGCGATTGCCAGCGGAGCTTTGCGATATTGTTTGGCGGCGGACATGGCGCCGTTGCACTGAAACTGGCATAAGTCCGGGCGAGCCGAAACGACAACGCGCCCCAAGGCGGCGTCATAACCGGCAGCGGAAAAACCCGCGGAAAAAATGTCGCTTAATTTGTCAATAACCGTTTGCACGAAAGGTCTCCTTCAGATGGGGTGGATTTTGGGGGGATATTAAGGCGACGGGAACGTTTTGTCAAGGGGAAATGCGGGAATGGCGAGAGAGAGGCCGGCAAAGCGGCATGGCGGCGGGAGCATTTTGAAACGGCGGAGGGACGGGTGTGTTTTGAGATGGCGGCGTTATGTTGTGGATAGAACGCCGCGAGCCTTGCCAAGCGGCGGCGGATTTGGCAAAATTACGTCTCGGGCATTGCAGAAAAGAAAACCCGACACTATATAGAACTAATCCATACAGAGGGAAAGTGCATCCATACGGGAGAGCAGCCTCCTTTGCAAAGGATACTAAAAACAGGGGCGCGGGTGCCGGTTTTTTCGAACGGGAGAGCAGGGCAGCGTGCCGGTTTAGCAGTTTGTTTGAGCAATTCATAAGGATATTATAATGAGCCGCGTTGAAGATAAAGACATCAACATAGACAACCATCCGGAAGCAAAAGATGCGCTTCCGCCCGCAGATGACAAGATGATTTTGGAGAATATGGAATATCCGGTGCTGTCGCTCCGGGATATTGTGGTTTTTCCGGAGAATTCGGCATCGCTGTTCGTCGGCCGGAGCATGTCGCTTAAAGCCGCGAAAGCCGCCTATCAGTTTGGGACGCCGCTGGCGCTTTTGACCCAAAAGCAGTCGGCAACAGAGGATCCGAAGGAAAAAGACCTCTATCAAATCGGGACACTGGCGCGCATCAAGCGCTTTATTACCATGCCGGACGGGACGCTTAATCTGGCCGTTGAGGGAATCCGCCGCATCAGGGTCAAGAAACTCAATACGTTCGGCGATTATTATACGGCGTTTATCGAACCTTATGATTTGGCGGAAAACGGCGGCGACGAGGCTGAACTTAAGGCGCTGGCGGCGGTGGTCAGCGAAAAATTCCGCCAGCAGACGATTGACTATTCCAAACTGCCCAAAGAAAGCCTGATGATTGTCAACCAGCACGAAAACCTCGGCAAACTGATTGCGGTGATTATCGGCAATCTGGATATCAAAACCTCGGACAAGCAGGAACTGCTGGAATGCCGCGACGAACGCGCGATGCTGACCAAGCTTTTGGAAATCCTTAATGAAGAAGGCGCGCGCATTGCGGCGGAAAACAAAATTAAAGACCGTGTCAAGAGCCAGATGGAAAAGAACCAGCGCGACTATTACCTTAACGAGCAGCTGAAAGCGATTCAGAAAGAGCTGACCGGGGTAGAAAACGAAGAGGAAGACGAACTGCAGCAATATGCGAAGAAAATTGCCGAATCCAAAATGAGCAAAGAAGCGCGAGCCAAAGCGAATCAGGAACTGAAAAAACTTAAGGCGGCGGGGCCGATGAGTGCTGAATCGACGATTATCCGCAATTATCTCGACTGGCTGGTGGATTTGCCGTGGGGCAAGTATTCGCCAATCAGCCATAATCTCGGCAAAGCGATAGAAATTCTGGACGAAGACCACTATGGCCTGCAGAAAGTTAAAGAGCGCATTATCGAGTATCTGGCAGTGCAGGCACGGTCGAAAGATTTGAAGAGCCCTATTTTATGCCTGGTCGGGGCACCGGGCGTGGGCAAAACCTCGCTCGGGCGGTCAATCGCCAGGGCAACGGGGCGCAAGTTTGTGCGCGCGTCGCTGGGCGGCATGCGCGACGAGGCGGAAATCCGCGGACACCGCCGCACTTATATCGGAGCAATGCCGGGCAAGATTATCCAAAACATCAAAAAAGCCGGCGTGTCCAACCCTCTGTTTCTCTTGGACGAGATTGACAAGCTCGGTTCGGACTGGCGCGGCGACCCGAGTTCGGCGCTGCTGGAAGTGCTGGATCCTGAGCAGAACGCGACGTTTAACGACCATTATCTGGATTTGGACTATGACCTTTCCAAGGTGATGTTCGTAACGACCGCCAACTCGCTGGATATGCCGCGGCCGCTGCTGGACCGCATGGAGATTATCCGGCTGGACGGCTATACCGAGCAGGAGAAAATTGAAATCGCCAAGCGGCATCTGATTCCGAAAGTGTTTAAGGAGAATGCGATTAAGCCGACGGAGCTGTTTATTACCGACGATGCCATCCGCGACGTTATCCGCTACTATACGTCGGAATCCGGCGTGCGCAATTTGGAACGCGAACTGGCGACGATTGCACGCAAGTCGGCGAAAGAACTGTTGCTGGACAGTGAGAAAAAGGCGGAGAAAGGCGGAAAGAGCGCCGGGCGGAGCCGCAACGGCACAGTTAATGAAAAAACGGCTAATGAAAAAACGGCGGCGGACGAGCATATTACGGTTACGGCAGACGAGCATATTACGGTTACGCCTGACAACCTGAACAAATATCTCGGCATTAAGAAGTTTCATTTCGGCGTGCGCGAGGAGAAAAATCTGGTCGGGGTTACGACCGGGCTGGCATGGACGGAAGTCGGTGGAGACATCTTGTTTATCGAAGCGGTGGATATGCCTGGCAAGGGTGTTATTAAACAAACCGGCAAACTCGGCGAAGTGATGAAAGAATCGATTGACACCGCATATTCGGTCGTGCGGTCGCATGCGCAGGCGCTGGGGATTAATCCCGAGGTGTTTGAAAAGACCGATGTGCATGTCCATGTGCCGGAGGGAGCCATTCCGAAAGACGGTCCGTCGGCGGGAATTACGATGTATACGACGCTGGTGTCGGTGTTTACGAAAATCCCGGTCAGGAGCGATGTGGCGATGACCGGCGAAATTACATTGCAGGGCAGGGTGCTGCCAATCGGCGGTTTGAAAGAAAAACTGCTTTCGGCATTGCGCGGCGGCATCAAAACGGTGATTATCCCGAAAGGCAATGAAAAAGACCTGGCGGAACTGCCGGAGATTGTCAAGAACGAATTGAAAATCGTGCTGGCGGAAAATGTCAACGACGTGTTGGCTGTGGCGCTGGAACATCCGGTTACGCCGCTTAAGACCGATACGGTGCATTAAGGCGAAGGGCTGACTGATGGAAAAAGCCGGTTTTTACCGGCTTTTTGTTTGGCGTTTTGCCGCCGTGTTTTTGTGCCGGGTCAGACAGGTATTGACAAAACCCGGCGGCGATGTTATAGAACAACGCAACAGAATATTGTTATGGAAGTTTAATTATTTTAAATTTGATTTTATGAAAGCTAAAATTTCTAAGAAAAAAAACAGGAAGCTAAATGCCAAATCGGTAAAAAGAGAACCGGGCAAGGCCGAAGTTTTTCTGACATCGCTGCACAAAGCCGCTGAAAAGGCCTTTTATCCCAAAGCGTGGCTGGATGCTTTTTGCCGCGACTGCTGGAAGTTTGAAGACAGGCAGGAAAAATGTTTTGCCGCGCTTACAACGGTATTTAAGTTTTTGCCGCAGGCTGAACAGATGGAGCTTATTCCGCTTTTGATAGGCAGCAGCAAGGCTTATCCGAAACTTGTCCTGTTGGCCGAAGAGCTGTTTAACGCCCTGCCGGCGGAAGAGCAGAAACGGATTAAGGTGCCGATGATTTACTGGACGATGGATGACAGGGAAACCCAGATTACGGAGGCGGAATATCGCTGGCGAAAAGAGCATGATTTGTCCTGTCGGCAGACTGAAACCGGCTATTCCCGGCCGATGAATGCGGATTTGGATTTGAAGTGTTTTTACGCCGTCCTCGGAATGCTCAGCGCTTCGGGTACAGAAACTTACATTTATCTTCGTGGCTGGTAAAACGGCCGGTTCGGAAATTTGGGAAAAGGCGCTGTCTGCGGACGGCGCTTTTTTTTAGTGGGGAAGATGTGCCGTGTTGCAGAGGCGGCGGAACAAAGAACGGGTGATGTGCAGCGGGAAACGGAGAACAACGTACTGTGCAGCGGCTGTATTGTGATGCGGTTGTGCTGTGCGGCGGCTGTTTTGTGCGGCGGCTGTTTTATGATGCGGGCAAATGAAGCAGGACGATATTTCCGCTTGACAGGGCGGGGAGTTGCGGTTATATTTCCCGTTGTTTGAATTGAGGCATACAATGGCAAAGAAAGTAAAAAAATCGGATTTTATTGCATCGGGGCAGGTGGCCGTCAACCGCCGCGCCACGTTTGACTATGCCATTGAGGAAACGTTTACCGCCGGTTTGGAATTGCGCGGTACCGAAGTCAAATCGCTGCGGCTGGGCAAGGCAAGCCTGACCGATACGTACGGTTCTTTTGCCGACGGCGAATTATTTATCGAAAACCTCAAAATTGAGGAGTATGCCAACAAAGGGTATGAAAAGCAGGAGCCGAACCGCAAGAAAAAGCTGCTGCTGACGCGCCATGAAATCAACCGCATTATCGGGGCGATGGCGAAGAAAGGCTATTCCCTGGTTGCCAAGCGGCTGTATTTTAACGAGCGCGGGCTGGCCAAGCTCTGTCTCTTATACACATCTCCGAGCCCACGAGACCGGAGCCTATCTC
>OWIP01000574.1_pt1 | contig 27076 bp, 23 predicted proteins | sample 1732581 | NCBI WGS metagenome assembly OWIP01 (sample SAMN05065731, study PRJEB22554) | human gut metagenome | biome: ENVO:2100002; feature: ENVO:00000062; material: ENVO:00002003 | host: Homo sapiens | place: USA
CCGGTCTCGTGGGCTCGGAGATGTGTATAAGAGACAGGAAGGCCAGTATGGCCTTGGCTTCTGCCACAGACTTGCCCCGGATCAGGTCGATGACGACCTTGACCTTGCGGGAGGAGATGCGGACATACTTGGCTATCGCGCGGGGACGCTTGTCGGCGTTGGCCTTGCGCGCTGCGCTCTTTTCTCTTGACCTTGTTGCCATGTTTCGCTCCTCCTTATCTCTGACCAGAGGTCTTTTCGGAACCCCTGTGTCCTCTGAAAGTACGGGTGGGCGCAAACTCGCCCAGCTTGTGACCGACCATTTCCTCGGTCACGTACACGGGAACGTGCTTCCTGCCGTCATGCACGGCGATGGTGTGTCCCACCATCTCGGGGAATATCGTGGAAGCCCTGGACCATGTTTTGACCACGGTCTTCTTGCCGCTTTCGTTCATCGCGTGAATGCGAGCGAGCAAGCGTTCCTGAACAAAAGGCCCCTTCTTAACTGATCTGCTCATTGTTGACTCCTTTCGCCTCTTACTTGCCGTTCCTGCGGCGCACGATGAACTTATCGTTGACGTTCTTGGTCTTGCGGGTCTTATAACCAAGCGCGGGCTTGCCCCACGGAGTGACCGGGCCGGGACGGCCGATAGGCGACTTGCCTTCGCCGCCGCCGTGCGGATGGTCGCAGGGGTTCATGACTGAACCGCGCACGGTGGGCCTGAAGCCCTTATGACGGGTGCGGCCGGCCTTACCAAGCTTAATGTTCTCGTGATCCACATTGCCAACCTGGCCGATGGTGGCCTTGGCGTTCATGGGGATCAGGCGAACTTCGCCGCTGGGCAGACGGACCTGCGCGTAAGCACCTTCCTTAGCCATCAGCTGGGCCGCGTTGCCGGCGCTGCGGGCGATCTGCGCGCCCTTGCCGGGCTTGATCTCGATGCAGTGTATCATGGTGCCGACGGGTATCTGACGGATCTGCATCGCGTTGCCGACCTTGATGTCCGCGCCTTCGCCGGAAAGCAGCGTGTCGCCGACCTTCAGGCCAAGGGGAGCGATGATGTAGCGCTTTTCGCCGTCTGCATAGTTCAGCAGGGCAATGTTCGCGCTGCGGTTAGGATCGTATTCGATGGTGGCAACCTTGGCGGGCACGCCGTCCTTGTTGCGCTTGAAGTCGATGATCCTGTACTTGCGCCTCGCGCCGCCGCCGCGATGGCGAACGGTGATGCGGCCATGGTTATTGCGGCCGCCGGAGGAGCGAAGGTCTTCCAAAAGGGATTTTTCCGGCGTGGTGCAGGTGATCTCCTCGAAAGCGGAGACGGTCATGAAGCGCTGGCCGGGAGTGGTGGGTTTGATCTTCCTTATAGCCATTGTGTGCCTCCTTACTGGGCGATGCTGTCGAAGAATTCAATACCCTTGGAATCCTTCTTCAGCTTCACATAGGCCTTCTTGATGGAAGGACGGCGGCCTTCGTGCAGGCCCTGCCTCTTCATCTTGCCCATGTGGTTCACGGTGTGTACGGAATCGACCTTTACGCCGAACACGGCTTCGATAGCCTGGCGGATCTCGGTCTTGTTTGCCCTCTTATCGACCACGAAAGTGTAGGTCTTGTCTGCAAAGTGGTCGTAGCTCTTCTCGGTGAGTACGGGGCGGATGATTATATCATGGGGAGACTTCATTATGCGTACACCTCCTCTATCTTTGCCACGGAATCCTTGGTGAGGATGAGAGTGTTGTACTTGAGAATCTCGTACACGTTCAGAGTGCTGACCAGAGTGGTCTTTACGCCGGGGATGTTCCTGGCGGCGCGCTCTACTATCTCGTCCTTGTCGCTGAGCACTATGAGCGCCTTGCCGACGTTCATGGCGTTGAGCACCTTCACCATTTCCTTGGTCTTGGGGTTCTCTATATCCAGCGCGTTGTAAACGATGATTTCGTTGTCGTTCACTTTGCTGGTCAGTGCGCTCTTCATGGCGATGCGCTTGACCTTCTTGTTAACGCTGAGGCGATAGTCGCGCGGCTTGGGAGCGAACACTACGCCGCCGTGGGTGAATATAGGCGCGCGGTTGCTGCTGTGGCGGGCGCGGCCGGTACCCTTCTGGCGGTAGATCTTGATGCCGCCGCCGCGTACTTCGGCGCGGGTCAGGGCGCTCTGCGTGCCCTGGCGCTGATTGGCCAGATAAGCCTTAACAACTTCGTGCACGGCGTACTGATTTACTTCAGCGCCAAACACATTCTCGCTCAGGGCGATCTCGCCGATGTTTTCGCCGGCGATATTGTGCAATGCTACGTTAGGCATTTTCTACTTCTCCTTTCCCTTACTTAACGGTTTCCCTAACCATTACCAGGGAACCCTTGGCGCCGGGGATTGCGCCCTTTATGAGCAGCAGATTCCTTTCGGCGTCCACTCTGGCGACCTCAAGGTTCTGAACCGTGATGCGCTCGCAGCCCATATGACCGGGCAGACGCTTGGTCTTGAATACCTCGCCGGGGTAGGTGCAGGCGCCCATTGAACCGGCTACGCGGTAGGAGTGGGAACCGTGGGTCTTGCGGCCGCGGGCCTGATTCCAACGCTTGATGTTGCCCTGGAAGCCCTTGCCCTTGCTCTTGCCGGTAACGTCTACCTTATCGCCGTTGGCGAATACGTCAGCCTTAATGACCTGACCGACTTCGTAAGTCGCGGTATCATCCAGCTTGAATTCGCGTACATAGCGGTGAGCGGCAACGCCGGCCTTCTTCAGGTGGCCGAGCTCCGGCTTGGTGATGAGCTTTTCCCTGACGGGGCCAAAGGCTACCTGCACGGCCTCGTAGCCGTCTTTGCCGGTGGTCTTAATCTGAACCACGGGGCAGGGGCCCGCAAGCACTACGGTGACGGGGATCATGGTTCCGTCTTCTCTGAACATCTGGGTCATGCCGACCTTGGTGCCCAAAATCGCTTTCTTCATTGTAAATCCACCTCCGTGCTTACAGCTTGATCTCGATATCGACACCCGCGGGGAGATCGAGCTTCATCAGCGCGTCCACCGTCTTGGCGGAGGGCTGCAGGATATCGATCAGGCGCTTATGGGTGCGCATCTCAAACTGCTCTCTGCTGTCCTTATACTTGTGGGGCGAACGGAGGATGGTAACTATTTCCTTCTCCGTCGGCAGGGGTATGGGGCCGCTTACGCGAGCGCCCGTGCGCTTTGCCGTATCCACGATCTTTTCCGCGCTCTGGTCGATAAGGTTGCACTCGTAGGCCTTGAGCTTAATGCGGATCTTCTGATTTGCCATATTATTTCTTCCTCCTTTTAGTATCGGGGCCGTACACGCAGCCGAGTGTTTCGTTTCTAAAATACCTCGGCCGGGCACTTGCCCGTTGCCCGTATCGTGGGCCCTCGGCGGAAATTACCCGGATGGCATACCGGCAACCTCCCGCTGAGTCTTTCACGTTATCGCCGCGCGAAAAAACTGCGTCCATTCGCACAACGCTCATATTCTACACGATATTCATGGAAATATCAAGCTTTTTTTATAAAAAAACCAAACTTTTTTCGCAAACACGCATCCGGGTGTTTCTATGCCCCGTTCGCCGCTTTTTGCTCTTGCTTTTTTGCCAGTTTAAGGTATCATATCCTATATAAATATGTCAATACGGCAAATGCGAAAGGAGACTCCCAATGCTTAAAACCAACAAAGAAAAGGTAGTAAAAGGCTCCGTCGTGGGCAAAATACGGCCCAATGTCTGCCGCGGCTGGCGCGTTGCGCAGGACGGCAAGCCCTTCCTTACCCCAGGCATAGGCGGCATCAATTATAATGTAAAGCTGGGCGACTGTGCCTTCGGCCTTGCGGGCGACCATATTGAACCCGGCGTATCGCTTTATCATGACAACAAGGATTTCAGCGAATATCTGAACATACTTTCCTGCATAGGCAACGAGGCTGTTGTAATGAGCGGGGACGGCAAGGGCAAGCGCGGCTTCGTCACCGGCAAGCACGGCGGCGCGGAGGACGTTATGGTCTACTTTGAGGATGAAACGCTTGACCTGCTCTGCCCCGAGGATAAGGTGCTCATCCGCGCGCACGGCCAGGGGCTAAAGCTTGTGGACTATCCCGAAATAAGCGCCATGAACATTGACCCCGAGCTTTTTGAAAAGCTTGGCATAGAGGAAAACGGCGACGGCACGCTTACCGTACCCGTAGCGGCTGTGATACCGCCCTATCTTATGGGCTCCGGCATAGGCTCCAATCTGCCCTTCCGCGGCGATTACGACATTATGACGCACGATCCCGCCAAGGTGAAGGAGCTGGGGCTTGACAAGCTCCGCTTCGGCGACATAGTAATGCTTCAGGATTGCGACAATATGTATGGCCGCGGCTTCCTCACGGGCGCGGTAGCCATAGGTGTAATAATCCATTCGGACTGCATGCTTGCCGGCCACGGCCCCGGAGTTACAGTAATAATGGCCTCCCAGAAGCCCCTCATCAAGGCCAAGGTGGTCGCCGATGCAAACATAATCAACGGATTGAAGTTCTAAACCCAAGCATAGCAAAAGGCCGTCGCAAGACGGCCTTTATTCGGTTCAGTTCTTTTTAGTTGCTCTGCCTTTTCCTAAGTGCTATGCAAAGCGCGGCGGCAATCATGCCAATGCCAATCGCAAGATAGCTTGCGTCGCCGGTCTGCGGCGGCAGCGGGGCGGAAACAATGGGCTGTACATCGTCATAAACAGGATAATCTATCTTCCCGTAGCCGCAAACTCTGCATACGCCGTTGACAAGATCATGCTCGTTTTCGCCAAGCTTATCTGTGCAGCCATCGAACTTGCACTCGTGCCAATGGACGTATTCATCGTACTTCCAATCGCCCTTCGCTTCGTGTATTATGTATCCGCATTCGCATACACCGTTGACAAATTCGTGCTTTTCATTCTTACGCGCAAAGCATTTGAAATCGCCATTCGTATACGTACAGGGGCGATAATGCCATTCCTTATTGTTGTCAGTGAACTGCTGCGGCTTGCCAAGCACGTGCTCATGTTCCATATAACCGCATTCGCACGTGCCGTCAGCGTCAAATTGATGCTCTTCTTCGTATGTTGAAAGGCAACCTTCTATCTTGCACTCTTTCCAATGGACATAAATGCCAGGTTTCCAGTCGCTCCATTCATGTTCGCCACTATGTCTGGAATATCCGCAATCTGTGCACTTAGACGTACCATCTGCATTATTTTCCCATTGATGGTCGCCCATTTGATACTCATCACAGCCTTCATGTTCGCAGTACCTACAATGTTGGGCGTCATCATAAGCTACCCACTCGCCCCATTGATGTTCTTTATGATCTGTTGTAAATCCGCATTTGCAACGATAGCCATTTTCAGCATCTTCCTCGAAACTATGTTCTTCATAAGAATCAGGATCTTCGACACCGCAGCCTTTTACTGAACATTTTCTCCAATGCCCAGACCCGTTAAAACCGTACTTATCAAACTGATGTTTCTCATGGTTGCGTGTGTAGCCGCATTCGCTGCATTTATAGCCTTCCCCATCAGATACCATGGTGTGCCGCTTGTATCCATCAATAGCATCGCAATCCTTGTGCTTGCATACATGCCAATGGTCTACGCCATCCTTAACCCAATCACCGCTAAAGTCATGCTCATGGTCGCATTCGTGGCCGCACACGCTGCACACATAGAGATTCTTAGTATCATCAAAACTCATGTTGTGTGGAGCTTCATCCTTACTCTCGTTGCACTTCTTGCATTCTTTCCAGTGGTGTGTATCACTTGCCCACCACACCCATTCATGCTCGCATTCGCCTTCGCCTTCAGCCAATGCAGCGGCTTGCACAAGCAGCAACAATACAACGAGTATTGCTGCCAACCAACGTTTTTTCATCTTGTTCTACCCCCATTTTCATTAGAATTTTGGATTATGTCAATTATAACGCCTATGCAAGTATTTTGCAAGCATTTCTTATTGCAAACATGGTGCAAATTTTCTTTCGTCAATCGTGCAAAATATAGGTACTGCACATTGCGCCGCAAAGGAGGAATAAACTGTGTTTAAGCTTAAACCGGGCAGCGAAACAATAACAAAAACCTTCCGCATACCCGTTGACATGAGCGAGCGTTTGGAACAGCTTGCATATAAAAACAATCTCTCGCTCAATGCCGTTATAATACAATGTCTGCAATACGCTTTGGATAATCTTGATGAAACGGCGGCGGAGGAAAAGTAACCCTTCAAAGCACGGAAAAGCCCGGGCAATCGCCCGGGCTTTGTTCTCACTTCATAAACATTTTAATGATTCTCAGCTTCTTTTTGCTGTATGGGAAGTAGCGCATTGGAAGGTCTATCTTGGTTGATTTATTGACTATGCTGCGCTCGTGCGTGAACGTATCGAAGCTTTTTTTGCCGTGGTAGCTGCCCATGCCGCTTTCCCCTACGCCGCCGAACGGCAGCGCGGAGGAGGCAAGATGGATTATGGTATCGTTCACGCAGCCCCCGCCGAAGGAGCAGCTTTCCAGCAGCCTGCGCTCGGCTGCCCTGTCCGCCGTGAATATATAAAACGCAAGCGGCTTGGGGCGGCTGTTGACAAAGGCTATAACCTCGCTTAGCGTATCGAAGCACAGCATGGGCAGCACGGGGCCAAATATCTCCTGCTGCATGATTGGCGCATCGGGCGAAACATCATCAAGCAACGTGGGCGCGATGAAGCAGCGCTCGTCGTCAAACGTGCCGCCCAAGGCTATGCTTTCGCCCTGAATAAGCCCCTTTACGCGGTTGTAATGCTTTTCGCTTATTATGTTTACCATGTCCCGCATATCGCCGTTTGGAAAAAACTGCTCCAGTGCATCCTGATATTCGCTTACGAACGCCTCCTTAATGCTGCGGTGTATCAAAAGATAATCCGGCTCAACGCATGTTTGCCCCGCGTTGAGCACCTTGCCGAAGGCTATCCTGCGCGCAGCCAGCTTTATGTCCGCCGTTTCATCCACTATTGCGGGGCTTTTGCCGCCCAGCTCCAGCGTAACCGGCGTAAGATGCTTCGCCGCCGCCTGCATAACGGTTTTGCCCACCTCTACGCTGCCGGTAAAGAATATGTAATCGAACTTTTCTTCAAACAGCGCCTGGTTTTCCGCCCTGCCGCCCTCAACGGCGGCAATGTATTCCGGTGGGAATGTGTCGCCTATCAGCTTGGCTATGGCGGTGCTTGTAGCCGCGGCATAGGCGGACGGCTTCACCACGGCGCAGTTGCCCGCGGATATGGCGCCGATTAGCGGATTTAAGCAAAGCTGCACGGGGTAATTCCACGGCGAAACAATGAGCGCCACCCCGTAAGGCTCGGGCGAAATGTAGCTTTTTGCCGAAAACTGCGCAAGCGGCGTTTTGACCCGCCTTTCCTTGGCCCATTTGGCAACGTGCTTTATATGGTAACTAAGTTCTTCCAGTACCATGCCCGTTTCGCACATGTAGCTTTCCGTTTCGGACTTATTCAAATCCTGCTTCAACGCATCGGCAAGCAGCTTCTCGTTCGCGCGTATTGCCCGCTGAAGCTTCCTGAGCGCCTCTATCCTAAACTCCACCGGCCTTGTCGCTCCGGACTGGTAATATTTATGCTGCGCTTCCACCAGCGCGTGTATATCCATAAAGGTTTATCCTCCGCTGTTACGACTTATTTTACTTTATTATAGCATAAAGGCCGCATTGTAGCACGCGGCCCCATGTAAGCTTCACTTTATTGTTTCGCTGTTGTTTATAACTCCCGTGCCGTATAGAAACAGCGCGTCCGTATATTGGCTGAAATCTGTCATCCGCCCCAGCAGCTCCGGCGCAACGTAGCGGATGTCCACAAGCGTTACCCTGTCGAACCCTTCCGCAAGCAGCGGCGCAATGCTTGAAGCGAACGAATCCCTGAACATTATAAGCGACCGTCCGCTGCTGCTGTTCGGATTTTCTATTGTCAGTATGGACTTTGACCCATGCAGGAACATTTCGTACGGATCGCGCCCGCTTAGCGCTTCCATGTCGTATACGTCAACGTATTTTCCGCTCTCGTAATCATATACCCTATAATCCGCAATGCTCCCGCCCTGCATGTAATACATTTTATCCGGCTTCAGCGGCAGCGCGCTTTGGGCATAATATATGCCGTAGAAGTCCGTATCCGCATCCGCCGCGGTGTATTCCGCCGCATCGTCCGCGCCCATGCCCTCGGCAAGCTTCTTTGCCGTGTCAAGTATCCTCTCCTGCCGCCAGTGAAGATCCGTCTTGTAGTAATCGTCTATGCCGAGCGTGCCGGCAATGTCTATATATTCGGCGTACATCATATTTGATGTAAGCATATCCTTCAGCTTGTCGTAATCTATGCTCAGGTAGCCGTTCGCATCGGCTAAGAAATAGTTTTTGTCCGGCACCAGGCTTAAATACGCCTTAATACCGTTCGGCTCAAGATAATTATCGTAAACGTAGCCGAACCGCTCCGCCGCATGGGCAACGCTGCTTTCATTTAACGGATAGTCAAGCTTGCTCGCTATGCCGTCGACTATATATATGCCGTTGTTGTCCCGCTGAGAAAATACATAATATGTATTCACGGCCTTAAGCGTGCGGAAGGCGTCCCTAAGGGGGAACTGATCCAGCTTATACTGTTCGTATTCGCTCATAAACTTGCCGGAAAGCACGCTGTCTATGCTGAGCTTTGGCATCGTCGCCAGCGCGCGCCTTTCGCTGAGGGATTGCGCGTCGTCCTTTTTAAGCGTTCCCCATATTGCAAAGCCGAATATTATTGCCGCCGCAAGCGCAACGGTAAGTATGCTTTTAAGCTTGGTACGCATATGCTCTCCCCTCCGCTAAAATCTGAAATACAGGAACGGGTTGAACGACCCGTCTATCAAATACGCCGTGCATACGCAAAGCAGCGCCGCGAGCGCCACAGGCTCCGCTATCGCCATTATCGCCCCGCCGATGCGCGTGGCTTCAAGCTTCGCCTTTATGCGCTTAGGTAACGGCGTTGCGCCGATCGCTGCTATTATAAGCGGCACGGTGTAGCTTCTAAGGTAATACAAAGCCTCCGTATTATCCGCCGCGTTTGCGCCGAACAGCGCGGCAATCGTCTCAAAGCCTTCCTTAACGCCCGAAGCGTCAAACATGATGAAGCACAGCATAACGAAAAACAGCGTGTATATATGCCCTATTGCTCTGTGCTTTTTGATAAAGCCTAAAAGCAGCGTTTTTTCCGCGATCAGCAGCGCCGCGAACATTATCCCCCACATGACAAAGTTCCAGTCCGCCCCGTGCCAAAGGCCGGTAAGCATCCATACTGTTGCAATGTTCAAAAGCGCGCGCGGCCTTTTCACGCGGCTGCCGCCAAGGGGGATATATACATAGTCCCTGAACCACGAACTCAGCGACATATGCCATCTGCGCCAGAATTCGGTTATGCTTGCGGCAATATAGGGATAATTGAAGTTTTCGGGGAACGTGAAGCCGAATATCGAGCCAAGGCCAATCGCCATGTCGCTGTATCCGGAAAAATCGAAATACACATGCAGCATGTACGCCGCGGCATATACCCAGTAAAACAGCGTGGATTTTTCGCCGCTTGCCTTGAATGCGTTCACAAGCTCCGCAAGCACGTTTGCAATAAGCACCTTTTTACCAAGGCCCAGTATAAACCGCCTTGCGCCGTATGCGGCCTTGTCCGCGCCGTATGCGCGCGCGGTAAGCTCCGCTTCAATATCGCTGTATCTCACTATCGGCCCCGCAATAAGCTGGGGGAACATGGATATGTACGCCGCAAACGCAACGTAATCCCGCTGCGGCTCAACGTCCGCACGGTAAACGTCAATAACGTAGCTTATAAGCTGGAACGTATAAAAGCTTATGCCTATGGGCAGGGCAATGTTAAGCGCGGCTATTTTGAGGCCGAATACCGCGGCGAAGCTTCTCGCAAAAAAGTTGGCGTATTTGAACACGCCAAGCATGCCAAGGCTCAGCACAAGGCTTATTATAAGATATGCCTTTGCTTTTTTCGTTCCGCGGCTTTTACCTATAAGCCGCGCGAATATATAGCCTTGGGTTATGGACAACACCATAAGCACCACATAGCGCGGCTCTCCCCAGGCATAGAATATAAGGCTCATCAGGAGCAGCGCCGCGTTTTTAAGCCGCCGCGGCATAAGGAAATACACCGCTATTGTCAGCGGCAGAAAGCTATATAAAAATGCCGCGCTTGAAAACAGCATGCCCTGCTCCCTCCTTTCGTTTGCGTTTAGAAGGCTATCGCCTCGTCGTAAACTATCTCCGCGTTTTCATAGGCGGTGGTCAGCTTATCGCGGAAGGTGTTCACCAAATCCTCTGCGCCGTATACGGATACTATGCAGCCGCTAACCTTGGCAATCACCATCTTGTCCGGGAAGCCGCACATCCATTGCTTGGAATTCAGCCCGTCGCGTATTGCGGCGCACACGGCGTCCGCATCGGCGGCGTCCTTCAGGCGGAACGCTCCGCAGGTGAACGTGTTGGCGTTCATCATGTGCATAAGGCTGGCGGCGGCGTCAAGCTTGTCCACCATGTCCGCCGGGAAGGAGGTGAGGTATGCAACCGTATCCGCATCATCCAGCGCAACGTTGCCCGGTGCATCGTCCTTCATGTTCGCTTCGCTCATGTCGCCGCCTGCGGCGGGGAACTTTTCATCGTCGGTATAGCTGTCCCACACTTTATTGAGCACATCCAGCGGGTTTTCCGCGGCTTCTGCCGTGCCCTGTCCGCTTCCGTTCGCGGCGCAGCCAACCATGCCAAGCGCGAATATAATGGCCAATACGGCCGCAATGGTCTTTTTCATAAATATATGTCTCCTTTCGTGCCTTGTAAAAAGGCATATACGCTATTATAAACGGTTTTCGGGCGGAAGTGGTTGCATTTTTATAATATATTATTTGCGGCATCAGGTAATGCGATGCGGCGGCGCAGAAAAAACTTATTCTGCCTATTGCGTTTTCCGGCAAACAGTGGTATATTTGTCTCCATTATAAAAACATATGTATCTGATATGCGCACATTCAACAGTAAATGTACCGCACGGAAGGAGTTTGGATATATGAACATTGCTTTGCTTGGATTCGGGACTGTCGGCCGCGGATTTTACGAGCTGCTTACGGAGCGGCCGCTTTCGCTGAACATTTGCGCCGTGCTTGCGCGCAGGCCGCTTGAGGGGCTTAACTGCATGGTCACAAGCGATTTTTATAAGATACTTAACGAAGCAGACGCGGACATAATAGTTGAAGCCATGGGCGGGCTTGAACCCGCGCATGAATACATATGCGCTGCGCTTAGGGCTAAAAAGCACGTCGTTACAGCCAACAAGCAGCTTATGTGCGCATATTATGATGAGCTTACCGCACTTGCGCGCGAAAACGGCGTGTCCTTGCGCTGTACTGCGGCGGCGGGCGGCGGCATACCGTGGCTCAGCTCCCTTGCCCGCGCGGCAAGCGTGGACGCGATAATATCCGTAAGCGGCATAATGAACGGCACATCGAATTATATACTGGACGCGATGAGCCGCCGCGGTATGGATTACGCTGCGGCGCTGAGCGATGCGCAGCGCCTTGGCTACGCGGAGGCCGATCCAACCGCCGATGTATGCGGGCTGGATACGCGGCGCAAGCTGGTGCTCAGCGCAAACATAGCCTACGGCGTATCGATAAGCGAAAGCGACGTGCCGTGCTTCGGCATAGCCAATATTACGGCGGAGGATATGCGCTTCTTTGAAGAAAACGGCTTTGTCTGCCGCCTGATAGGCCATGCGGAAAGGCACTTCGGCACAATAAGCGCCGCGGTGGAGCCCATGCTCTTCGGCGCGGATGCGGGCGAAGCGCGTGTATATGAATGCGGCAATATGATGAGCCTTTGCGCCGCGCACATGGGCAGGCAAAGCTTCCTCGGCGCGGGCGCGGGCGCATACCCAACGGGGAGCAACGTGCTTGCGGACTGCCGCGCGATAGCCGAAGGCTGCTCGGCCTTCTATATGGATTCGTTCACCCGTGCGCAGGTGGATAATTCCCGCGCGTACCAGCGGTATTATATCCGTAGGCAGGGCTGCGCGCCCGTAATCACCACCCCGCTTTCGGTTGAGCAGGCGCACGTAATGTGCCGCGTGGAAGGCTTCAACGGCTTTATGGCTGCCATTGCCGAATGATTTGTTTTCAATTTTTGGGGAGATATATAAACAATGCTTAAGGTTGCCAAATTCGGCGGTTCATCAATGGCGGACGCCGTGCAGATACGCAAGGTATGCGCCATAATACGGGCCGACGAAGCAAGGAAGATAATCGTGGTCTCCGCCGCGGGCAAGCGGAGCAAGGATGACCACAAGATAACCGACCTTTTATACCTTTGCTATGCTCACATCAAATACGGTGTATCCTGCATGGACGTATTTGAGCAGGTGAAGCAGCGGTATTTGGACATTCGGGACGAGCTTGGGCTTGATACCCCGCTCGAGGCCGAATTTGACGCGCTGTGGGAGCGCATGCAGCACGGCATAGGCGAGGATGAACTTGTAAGCCGCGGCGAATACTTTTCCGCAAGGCTGCTGGCGGACGCGCTGGGCTATGACTTTATTGACGCAAAGCTGTGGCTCACATTCGCGCTGGACGGCAGCATAGATGAGGAAGCAAGCTACTCCGCGCTCAGGCGCATTGCAGCCAACAGGCGGGCGGTAATACCCGGCTTTTACGGCATTGCCCCCGGCGGGCGCATACTCACGCTCACGCGCGGCGGCAGCGACGTGACGGGCGCGCTGGCGGCGGCGGCGCTTGACGCGGACGTATACGAAAACTGGACGGATGTTTCGGGCATACTTATGGCGGATCCGCGCATAGTTGAAAATCCGGAGCATATAGACAGGCTTACATACAGCGAACTAAGGGAGCTTAGCTACATAGGCGCGCAGGTGCTGCACGAGCGGGCGGTTTTCCCCGTGCGGGAGAAGAACATCCCCCTCAACATACGCAATACTAACGAGCCTGACCACCCCGGCACAATGATAATGCGCGACATTGACGACAGCGCGGAGCAGAACCGCAGCTTTATAACGGGCATAGCCGGCAGGAAGGGATACACGGTGATAACCCTTTCAAAAACGGGCATGTCCTCAACGCCGGGTGTGCTGAGGCGGATACTTGAAATATTTGAAAAGGCCAACGTGAACGTTGAATACGTTCCTTCGGGCATAGACAGCCTGTCTCTGGTAGTGTCCAGCGCGAGCGTGGCGGACTGCCTGTATTCGCTGCTTGGCGAGCTTGAGCGGAGCATAAAGCCGGACCATATAAAGACGGAATCAGATTTGGCCGTTGTTGCGGCAGTCGGCCGCAGGATGGCCTTCCGCCCGGGCATATCGGGCAAAATATTCGCGGCACTGGGCGAAAACGGAGTGAACATACGCATGATAACGCAGGGGCCGGAAGAGCTGAACATCATAGTAGGCGTTGAGGAAAAGGATTTTGAGCAGGCAATAAGGGTGCTGTACAGCAGCTTTGCCACGATAAGATAAGGAGCATAACATGAAGCAATACAGAATAGGCATACTGGGCGCAACGGGCGCGGTTGGGCGCGAGATGATGAAGGTGCTGGAGGAGCGTAAGTTCCCCATAAGCGAGCTTAGGCTGCTTGCGGGCGCAGGCAGCGCGGGCAAGCGCATAAGCTTTATGGGCAAGGAGCACACGGTTGTTCAGGCGAGCGAGGATGCGTTCGAGGGGCTTGACATAGTGCTTGGCGCGGCGGAGAACGACATTGCCATGCGCTTCGCCCCCGCAATAGTTAAGGCTGGCGCAGTATTCGTGGACAATTCAAGCGCGTTTCGTTTGTATGAGGACGTGCCGCTGGTAGTGAGCGAGATAAATCCCGAGGACGTGCGCAAGCACCGCGGCATAATAGCCAATCCCAACTGCACAACGATAATATCGCTTGTGGCGCTGAACGCGCTGAACAAAGAAAGCCCGATAGAGAGCATAATAGCATCGTCCTATCAGGCGGTTAGCGGCGCGGGCGCGCAGGGCATAAGCGAGCTGAGCGAGGAAACGGCGGCAATAGCCGCGGGCGAGGCCGTTAAGCCAAGCGTTTTCCCGTACCAGATAGCATACAACGTGATACCGCAGATAGGCTCCGAAGCCTTCATGGGCTACACGAGCGAGGAGATGAAGCTGCAAAACGAGGGGCGGAAGATACTGCACAGCCCCGAGCTGAAGGTAAGCTGCACATGCGTGCGCGTGCCTGTATTCCGCAGCCACAGCGTGTCCTTATTGATACGCACCAAGGAGAAAATAAGCGTAGCGCGTGCGCGGGAGCTGATAGCCGCCGCGGCGGGCTGCCGCCTTACGGACGACATTGCGAACCGCGTTTACCCCATGCCGCTTGACACGTCCGATCAGGATCTGGTCTACGTCGGCCGCATACGCGACGACCTGACGGACGAGCGCGGGCTTAACCTTTGGTGCTGCGGGGATCAGCTGCGCAAGGGCGCCGCAACCAACGCCGTGCAGATAGCGGAAATAGTCGCAGGCTTATAAGCAAAACAAAACCGCCGTACATCATTCGCGGTGTACGGCGGTAAAACATCATTTCACCTTAAATAGCATATAAGATTCACGCAATCGGGCAGGGATTCGTCCACGTAGCCGCTGTCGGCAAAACCTGTTTTTTCATAAACATGCAGCGCGGCGGCATCATCCTTCTTCACGCATACCTCAACATGGTCAAAGCGCGCTTCTGCCTTCAACTGAGCAAGTATCAGCTCCAGCGCGGCCGTGCCGTAGCCCCTGTTCTGGAACCGCTCGTCTATCATGAACTGCTGAAGGTCATAGCCAACGGGTTCATCGATAAAGTCCCGCACAAGTGCAACGCCGACCATCTCCGCATCATTACAAATGCCTATCACGCGCGCATTGCAATCGCGGTAAACATATCCCCGCGCGATTATACCGATCGGCGGCGCAAGGAAGCGCCGCTGCGCTTCGCTCACGCTGAGCCGCGCAATCTCAAGCCAGTTCGATTCGTCAACATCCGTAAGCCTTATCATCAACTCTCCATTATATTGCGTTCAGCGGGCCGCCGCGGTCAACTATGGGCGCGCTCCATTCGCCAAGCTCCCCGCCGTACTGCGCGGCAAGGTTTATCACGCGGGTGGTGAGCGCATCCACATCCGCCTTTTTAAGCGAGCTCAGGCGCACAATATCCGCCCCGTAGGCCAATTCACGCTCCGGCGAATAGTTAGGCCCGGCATAGGCAAAACCCGCCTTGCGTGCAGCCTCCGCAAAATTGAGCATTATGCTTTCGGTCGGGAAATACACCGTGAAGGTAACGCGGCGGACTGCACTTATGCAGTCGCCGTGTTTTTTCATAAGCGCAATATGGTCGCGGTTAAGCTCCGTTTGCAGCTTTGCGGCATCCGGATAAAGCAGGGTTTTATACGTGAGCCAATCCGGTTCGTCCGCAAGCCCCGCGGTGCAGTCCATAAGCGGCGTTTTTTCGGCAATGGTTTCGCCCCGCTCGAATTCCTCGGCATCGTGAATATAGAAATAATACTGTATCTGCGCGTCTATTTCTATATACCCCGCATACAGTGCGCCAAGCTTTTTTATCAGCTTATCCTTAACGCCCGATGCTATGCTGCGCTCTATCGCGCTGAGCGTTTCCCGCTTTTCGCTGCGGCTTTGGCAGCTTACATACATCATCAGCGGGCGCGCCGCCCTGTCGGCATCTATCAGCGCCATGTCCGCGCCGAAGCGCGCCATCGCCCCGTCAAGCGGCCAATCGTATTCAAACCATTGCGCGGAATTATCCTTCATCGCCTTATTGCAGCACGGCCTTTATCCTGCGCACGCCGGCGCCGGAGGCCTCCTCCTTCTTTATCTTGAACGTGCCCAGCTCGCCGGTATGGCTGGCATGCGGGCCGCCACAGATCTCCTTTGAATATTTGCCCATGGTATACACCTTTACCTTTTCGCCGTACTTATCGCCGAAAAGGCCTATTGCGCCCTGCGCACGGGCTTCGTCAACAGTCATTTCCTCGCAGGTTATGGGTACGTCCGCCTGAATGGCTTCGTTGACCAGCTTTTCAACTTCCTTGACCTCTTCGGGAGTCATCTTGCGCTCAAAGCTGAAATCGAACCTGAGCCTTTCGGTTGTTATGTTGCTGCCCTTCTGCGCAACGCCGTCGCCCAGCACCTTGCGCAGCGCCGCCTGAAGCAGATGCGTTGCGGTATGCAGCCGCGCGGTAACCTCGTTTGCTTCGGCAAGGCCGCCCTTGAAGCGCTGCTCCGCGCCCTGCTTACTCTTGTTCTGATGCTCGCTGAACGCGGCCTCAAAGCCCGCACGGTCTACGGTAAGGCCGTTTTCGCGGGCCATTTCCTCTGTAAACTCTATCGGGAAGCCAAACGTATCATAAAGATGGAACGCGGTAACGCCGTCTATTTTGCCGTCCGCAAAGCTGCCCTTCATGCGCTCGAACTCCTTCATGCCCTTCTTTAGGGTATGCTGGAAGCGGGCTTCTTCCTTTGCAAGCTCTGTGGTTATCTTTTCCTGATTTTCCTTGAGTTCGGGATACACATGGCAATATCTTTCTATAACGGCCTCGGCAACCTTGGAAAGGCTGTTTTCCGGTATGCCTATCTGCATGGCGAAGCGTATCGCGCGGCGGATAAGGCGGCGCAGAATATAGCCCTGGTCCACGTTGGACGGGGTAACGCCCCTGGGGTCGCCCAGTATAAAGGTTGCGCTCCTTATATGATCCGCAATTATGCGGAAGGCCTTCTTTGTGGCTTCGTCATCATTATAATTCTTGCCGCTCAGCTCCGCAATGCGGGCAATTATGGGGGCGAAACCATCGGTATCGTATACGCTTTCCGCGCCCTGAAGGGTTGCAATGGTCCTGTCGAGGCCCATGCCGGTATCCACGTTGCGCTTGGCAAGCGGGGTCACTTTGCCCTCCGCATCCTTATAATACTGCATGAAAACGTTGTTCCATATTTCAAGATACTTGCCGCAGTCACAGGAAGGGTTGCACTCAGGGCAGCACTTGGGCTTACCGGTATCGAAGAAAATCTCCGTATCCGGGCCGCAGGGGCCGGAGTTGCCGGGTATCCACCAGTTATGCTTTGCGCCAAGATAGAATATATGGCTGGGGTCAACGCCCATTTCCACCCAACGATCGTGCGATTCGGTATCGCGCGGGGCATTTTCGTCGCCCTCGAAGCAGGTGAAATACAGCCTGTCCTTATCTATGCCCAGCCATTCTTCGCTGGTGAGCAGTTCATAGCTCCACGCTATTGATTCATGCTTAAAATAATCGCCAAGGCTCCAGTTGCCCAGCATTTCAAAAAAGGTGCAGTGGCTCGCGTCGCCCACCTCGTCAATATCGCCCGTGCGCAGGCATTTCTGCACGTCCGTAAGGCGCTTGCCCGCGGGATGCTCCTGCCCCATAAGATAGGGCACAAGGGGATGCATTCCCGCCGTGGTGAACAGTACGGAGGGGTCGTTTTCGGGTATGAGCGAGGCGGAGGGGATAACCTTATGGCCCCGTTCTTCAAAGAATTTCAGGTACAGCGACCTGAGCTGATCGGAAGTAAGGTTCTTCATATGTATCGTATATCTCCTTAAATGTTTACAGTTTTGGCCCAATAATGAATTATATCCCACACACAGCCGCCTTGTCAACGTGGGGCGCAGGCTGTATAATTTATATATGAAGATACGTTCGTTTTTTAGCGGCAGAAACCGCCGCATAAGGAAAAAACATACCCGCCCGGTCATAATGCTGAAAGGCGAGCAGGGAAAAAAGCTGCGCCGTGCGCTGATAATAGCCGGTGCTGCGGCCGCAGTCATACTGCTGGCGCTGCTGCTCAGGCCAGAGCCGGTGCTGATGAACAGCGCGGAGATTGCCAACGTTTGGAACAACGGCGTGCTGCGCGTTGGCCTGCGCAACGATGTGCCCGGCCTTGCGGAGGACGGAACGGGGCTTGAATGGGAAATAGCTCAGGCGCTGGCGGAACGCATAATGTCCAACTCCGATGATTACACGGGGGATATTCCCGCGCTTGAAGCAGTTGAGGTGACAAGCATGAGCGTTGGCGCAAAGCTGAGGGACGGCAGCATAGACGCAGCAATATGCCTTATGCCGCGCGGCGCGAACGCCGCATACGCCTACTCCCGCGCTTATTATGACGACCCGTGCTACATACTGGTTAAGCCCGGCAACGAGAACGCGGACATGAGCAAGCTGAAGGTGGGCTGCATACAGTCTGCAAGCAGTTCAAACCTATATGTGCCGTCCGGCGCAACGAGGAACCTGCTTTTCAGCTATTACAGCGATTATAAGGATTCCGGCTACAACACGGCAAACATAACCGGCTACGCATCGTATACAGACCTTTTTGACGCGCTGGACAAGGGCCAAGTGGACGCGATTGCCATAAACGAGCTGATGCTGAACAAATACGGCGAGGGCCGCGCATATGCAAAGCACACAGCCGACATAGGCACGCTGCATTACGCCGTGGCCACGTTGAGCGCGAACAGCGCAATAGCCACCGTTGCGGACATGATGCTTTCCGAAATGGGATACTGAGCAAACAACTAAAAGCCCGCCTGTGTAAAGGCGGGCTTTTTATATGCTTAGTTTCTATTTAACATCCTTGCTGTATGCGGCGTTCTGCGCATCGCGCGGGAAAACCACGCTGTTGTCCATTATGGCGCGGCAGATATAGGCAAGATCTGCCACGGTGAGCCGCCCATCAGCATCAACATCCATGCTGAGCATGTCATTCGCGCCCGCGCTGCCATCCGCAATGGCCCGGCACAAAAGCACGGCGTCCTTCACGCCTATTGCGCCATCCCCATCAACATCGCCGGTCAGGGCAAGCGACGCTGCGCACGCGGCTATTACGGCAAGCGCCATAAGCGCCGCAATGGTTCTTTTAAGCTTCATCATTCATTTCCTTCCGAAATCATTTGGCAAAGGAGCACGCCGTCCGCCGCGTTCACCTTGCCGTCATTGTTTATGTCCGCAGCGGCAAATTCGGTGCCGCTCAGCACAGCATCACCCATTATATACCTGCATATCAGTATAACGTCCGCAATGTCTATTTTCCCGTCCGCGTTTACATCGCCCTTGCCGGGGACCTCTTTGGGATTAACGGTATGAAGTTGGTAGTTCATATCCGTATACACCACCGTGCCGCGCCCGTAAAACATATTATTTAGATTGAGCCTGCCCGCGGCGATTTCCGTCACCATGGTATCGCCCGCAACATCGGCAAGCTTCCTTGCCGCGCCGGTGGCGGTATCGTAGCACATTATGGCGTCTGTAACAAACTGTGCGCTGAACCTACCGTAAACAAGGCTGCCGTCAACCACGGCAAAGGGCGTTGCATCGGTGACTATAATATTTGCCTGACGCTCCGTGCCGTAGGGCGTGGAGCAAATGTTGCCCTTCATATACGGCAAATAGGTTGAACCGCTGGGCATGCCCCAAAACGCGCTGTCGTTATAATACCAAGTGCCGTTTATGCGCACCATGCCGCACTTTATGCCGCTCCAGAAAGCGGAGTCGGGATGAGCCTCCGATGCTGCAATTGGCGTTTTGCCGAATATAACGCTCTTTGCAGCATCGTCTGTTGTATTGTTCACGGCGAAGTGGTTTTGCTCTATCTGCGCCGTTGTGTTCATGAAATAATCATGCTGGCAATAGCCCATATAGTCGCCATCGTTGGTATATTCCCCTATATTTGGCCTTGGGTCATCCCAAGTAACGTCGCTGTAATACCAACCGGATTCGGTATTTATCACATTCCAGCCGTGATTAAGATTGCTTGAGGATACAAAGTAGCTTTCCACGCCCACTTCCCTGAGCAGATCTATATACGCCAGCGCATAACCCTGACACACGGCAATGCCGTTTACCAGCGCACCATAGGAATTATGCATATTGCTGTTGGTTAAGGTGTAATCATAGCGCGTATGCAGGGCTAAATAGTCATGTATCGCCAAGGCAATTTCGGTTTTGCTCATGCCGGAAGTGTCGTTTGGGAACAGGGTATTCATCACGGCTTGCTTTTCGCTGTCGTAATCGGCGCGCATGGAAGCCGCATCTGCTTTAAGGCCAAGGCTGAGCATGGTGAACTTGCCGCCGGAGATGGAGTATTTCATACCATCGCTTGCGCATACGAAAGACTGCGGCACGCTGTTCAGCACGGCGGATATCGTGCTGTTGAGTCCAGTATAGTTAGGGCGCTGCCATTCCGGTTTATCCCCATCATAGTTTATATTAAGGTCGCGCAGGTCTATGCTTGGGGTAAGGTCGAGTATGGCATCGCGCAAACGGGCGGCAAAGGTAGCGCACTTGGCGGTGGTAAAGCTGCCGTCGTCGGTTTCGTCGGCAAAGACTGCTGCTCTGGCCGGCAGGTTCTGCTCAAAGTCAATGCTTAGCTGTTCGCCGTAAAAATCGCCAAACTGGAACACACCGTCCAGCTCGGCGGGGATTTCAATAGTTTCGTTCCCGCTCGGCGCGGGCGTTGCGTCCACGTCTATCAGCGGGGCGTCCTCCGCATCCGGTTCGGGTTCGGCGGTCTGCTCGGGTTCAATGGTCTGTTCGGGCTCTATTGTCTGTTCAGGCTCTATCGTTTCGGTTTCGCCCTCCGCAAAGGCGCATACGCTTGTGAGCATAAGCGCGGCAAGCATAAGGCAAAGCAGTTTCTTTTTCATATGTGTTTCCCCCCTCCTGATCCGAATATTATTCGGGGCCAAGTTTGTTACGCTTGGCCCCAAGGTTCGGGTATGTTCAGTTAATATCAGTTGCCGCGCTTGCGCATGGTCACATATGCCGCGCCGAGCAGCGCCAGCAGGCCAAGGCCGATAAGCATGCCGCCGCCTATTACCGCGCCGTCGTTGCGCTGCGAGCCATCCAGCACGCTTACGCCGTCCGCATTGTCTATCACGGGGCGGGCATTGGCCGCGCTCTCAAGGCCGGGGATAATGCCCGCGGTGGCAGGAGTCATGGTATAGGGATGCTCAACCACGGTTGCGTCGCCCGTTGTGGGCATAAGCACGCCCACGGTAATGCCCGTTGTGCCGCTGCCGCTTATAACGCTGCTGCCCTTGAGCATTTCCTTCAGATAGCTGATGGGATAATAGAAGCGGTACATGCCCAGCTTTTCAAGCGCACCGGGGTTCACAACAACCTGCACACCGAATGCGGAGTTGATTATAAGCGTATTGCCGCTTATGTCCACCGCGCGGAGCACGCCCTGCGGCACCCTGTCGTAATAGCCGGCATTGGCGGTTATAACGCTGCCCTGTCCGCTGCGAAGGAGCGTCCAGTAAACCTCGTTCCAGAAATTATCCTCAGGATCCCTTTCAGGCTCGGTAGGCAGTACGGGTGAAGGCGCGGGAGTGTACCAGCCTATGGCAAATGTCACGTTGCTGTTTTCTATTTCAAACTGCAAGCCGCCCGCGGTCTTTTGCGGCACTATGGCTTTCATCTTGCCCTCGCCGTCGGGTATCAGCATCACAAATTCGTCGCCCTTATTGGAATCGGCGGGATAGGGCACGGTCACCTGCATCTTGCCGTTTGCAAACGTTACAGGCTTGCCATTTTCATCCTTAAAGCTGATGTTTTCATACACAACATCGCCGTTGCCGACATTATTGAACGCGGGGTTCTTCTTAACTTCCCCTTCAAGCGCGCCCGGTGCGGCATCGGCAAGCTTGCCCTGCACATCTTCCGGCTTCACCTCGTTCCCTGCGTCGTCCTTATATTCCATTTCCTTGCCCGCATCGGGTATCGGCGTAACCGCGAAGCCCTCGGCATTGGGCTTACCATCCGGCTTAACGGGGTCTGCTGTTACGGAAACGGTTATATCAATGCTTTGCTTATCGCTTGTACCGTCAAAATACTTTTCGGTATAGGTAAGCGTTATGGTAGCGGTGCCAAGGGTGTTCAGCAGGCGCGCTTCCTTCGCGCTGTCAACTACCGTGCCGTCGCTCATGGAGAGTACAACATCGGCATGATTCAGCGCCTTTCTCGCACCGGACTTATACACGGCGTGCACCTTGTCGTCAAAGCCTATGGAGCTTGCTTCCTTCAGCTTGTAATTGTATGCTGTCGGGTCGGCCTCAAGCTTAACGCCTTCAAGCACGTCCACAACGGTGAAGGTGTGGGTATAGGTTATGCCGCTGTTCGCCTTATCAGTGAAGGTGACAGTCTTGGCGCCGAGAGCGGTTTCACCAGTTGCGGCGGGGTTGTAAGTGGAGGTCACTTCAACCTTGGTGGAATCGGTAACGTCAAGCGTCTGGTCCGGTGCGCCGCTGCCGAACTTGGTAACGAGCTTTACGCCGCTTAGGTCAAGCGCTTCGCCCAGCTTCACCTGAGTGGGCAGGGTGCCAACGATGCTGTTGGTGTAAGTATCCTGCGCCAGGGTCACGGTAACGGTAGCGGTGACGGGGTTATAGTTCTTGTCGGGCGTGAAGGTGAGCGTCAACTCAACCTTTTTGCCGATGTACGCAGTGGTAAGGCCGGACTTGACGGTGAACACGAGGTTCTCGCCATCTATCTTGGCATCGCCGTCAAGAATTTCGTTCGATCCGGTTACAACGCTCCACTTGCCGCTTACGTTGGCGGGGGTTAGCTGCAAATCGCTCAGCGGGCGGGTCTGCGCGCCGGCAAGCATGAATGCAACGCTGTATTCCTTATTGATCGCGCTCATGCCGGCCTTGTTGATAACAAGTTTAACGGTGTTGGCAGTCAGGGTATAGTTCTTACTGCCCTCGTCGGTCAGCTTGGCGGTCACTTCATAAGTATCCGCGTCAACGGGAAGCGCATCCTTATTATTATAGGTAAGGGTATAGAGCGTTTTGCCCTTGTCCGCCTCAACGCGGTTATCCTCAACGTCGCTCACTCCATGCGTATTGCCGTCATATTTAACAGCTGCGGGCGCGGTGAGTGTGACGTTCAGATCGGCCTTATTTACCTTGCCGTAAGCCTTGTCGGCGATACTGTAGCTGTAGTTATCCTTGTCTACGCCGGAAATGGTGTAAGTCACGGTTACTTCCACGTTGTCGCCCGCATCGGCGGTGGCATAAACGCCATTCGTGGCAACAAGCTGCACATCGTCGCCTGCGATAATGCCGGACGCGCTCATGGTAACTTTCGCGTCGTCGGTACGGCCATCGTAGGTCTTTTCGGCAACGGCAGCCGTTACGGTCACGGGCTTGCGTGTAATGTCGGCCGTTAGCTTAACGATGGGGTTGGTCAGGTTATAGTTGCCCGCATCCGTACCGGTGAGGGTTATGGGCGTGGTATTCTTAACGGTCTTGCTCGTGCCGACGTTCTTATCATCGAACTTAAACGTGAGGCCGGTCTTATTGAAGTCAACCGCCGTGTCTGCTATCATGCCGTCAAGCTTGGCGTTGGTGCTGTTAACCTCGGCATCGGCGTTGCCGTCATACACCTTGGACTGTGCCTTGAAGCCTGTTACGGTAACGTCCTGCTTATTTATTATAAGCTTCGCGGTTGTGCTGCCGATGTAGTCCGCATCCTCGTACTTAATGGTAGCGATATATTCACCGGCGTTTCTGGTTTCCGCCGCATCGTAGGTAACGGTCAGTTTACTCGCGTCAAGCGCCTTACCGCCGCCGGTAACCACAGCTTTGCTCAGGTCAATGCCCTGAGTTTTGCCGTTGAAGGTCACGGTGGTATCGGTTATGCCGGAAATGACAGCAGTCTCCTTCTCCGTAACCTTTATGGTGAAATTAACGGTTATGTCGTTGACATCCTTTGCCTTAACGGTAACGGCAGCCTTGTATGTGCCTTCCTTGTCGGTTTTGATGTCCTTCGGCTTTACGGTTATATTCAAACTGCCGTTGCTTGCAAGCGTGCCGGGTACGGCTTCAAGCGTAAAGTTAGTGTCACTGTCAATGGTAGCGGTTATGTCCGTAAGCTCGCCCGTGCCTATATTCTTTATTGTACCTGTCAGGGGTTCGGGCAACGTTCCGCCAACGCGAACAGTCTTGATAACCTCGGCAGAGCCTTCAACTTCCCACGCATAGGTATGCGCAGTCGTTACCGTTGCGTAGACTGCCGGAGAGGGGTTATAGTTGTTATTGCCCTTAACGCGGGTGAACACATAATATGTAGTCGCAGGTTTAAGGCCGGTAACGGGGTTTACAAACTCGCTGCCGTTCTTCCACTCGGCTTCTTCGGGGGTGACATTGGTGGTTTTGATGGCATACTGCTGTTCGGTAACAAAGTTTTCCACCGTGAAGCCGTCGGATTTTATATCCTTTACAGTAGGCGCATCAGGCTCATTCTGATTGGCCTTGATTATTTCAAAGTCGCAGGTCGCAACGGTGGTCTTGAAACCGGAAGCCGCGCTGGAGGTATAAGTCACCTGCATGGTGTACTTTCCGACATTGGTGGGCTTTTCTATCGGCATGTTGCCGCCACGCACGAAGTATTTAACTTCGACTTTCATATCGCCCTGTTCGGTGGGGCCATAGGTGGGAGCCTGCTCCTTTCCGTTATAGGTAAAGGTCTTGTCCTCACCAAAGCCAACAGTGACGGCAGGCTTCTCCGCAAACACAGCCTTTACCGTCACGTCCGTGCTGCCCATGGTGAAGATTATCGGGTTAGCCTTCGCTTCTGCTTCCGTCAGGGTTATACCGGTAACTTCCCACTTGACGAACTTGTGGTCAAAGTCGCCTGGTTTGGCGGTAAGGGTGACCTCGTCGCCTTCGCGCGGATTCTTGGGCGCGCCATCAATCTTGCCGTTGCCTTCTACGGTAACGGTCAGTTTATAAGGAGCCTTGACGATGGTAACAGGATCGCTGTCAGCTTCCGCACTTGCTTTATGGGTAGCGGTTTCGGGATAACGAGCCTCAACATAATATGTCATGCCGTACTGCACGGTGAACTCGGTTTCCTTGCCGAAATTCTGACTGGCGCCAGCACCAACAAGAAGATATTCCGCATCGTGGTCAACATTTTTAACGGTTATAACGTTCTCTTTGGCTTCGATTATGGGTTTGTCGGGGGCATTCTTCGGGGCTTTTTCGATAACATCCGTCAACTTGGACTTCAGTTCGCCGGTGTACTTATCAGCAGTAACTATTATATAAAGCTGCTTGCCAATATCCTTTTCACCGATCTTATATTTATCTCCGGTGGCTATTGAATCGGCTTCGCCATCGCGGTACCACTTTATGGTAGTTATGGCAGTCTCCCAGCCATCATTGGTAATAAGGGGGCTTGCGCCGAGCGTTGCGCCGTAAAAAAATCCTTCCTTGGTATATATATTGGCAGTACCGGCTATAGTGGCCTTGGTCACGGTGACCTTGCAGCTTGCGGTCTTGTCTCCGCAGGCAGCGGTTACGGTGGTTTCGCCCAATCCAACGGCGGTCACAACGCCGTTCTCAACGGTAGCAATGGTCTTGTCCGCGCTGCTCCAAACTACCTTATCGGTAGTGTCGGCGGGTAATGTTGTAGCGGTAAGCGTAGCCGTTTCGCCGCGGGCTATGGTCAGCGTGTCCTTGTCAAGCGTTATGCCTGTGCAGGGGTTGACGATGGTGAGGGTGGCGGAGCCTTCTGAAACATTCGCAGAGGTCGGCTTTACATCCGCTAACGATTCACACATCGCGCTTATGTTTACATTTGCAACAACAGCTTTTGCCTTAAGTGTAACAGTAAACATTACATCGTCATCACTCAAGGTTATTCCCTTCGAGGCTATTAAGCCATATTTTACTTTACCAGCTTCCTTATAGTTTATTTCTACAATTGCCTTTGAAGGCCAGAACATATCGTCCTCGTTGCATGAAACAAACTCTATATAGTCGCTTGGATATGAAAGTTCGACTTGAATTGAACCAACAGTATTAAGGTCAATTCCAGACTTACTCAAATCGCCAAACTTTACGCTTGCAGTAAATTCTTCGCCAACGCTCAACGAGTTAGAACTCAAGTCCACAATCAGCGTCGGATTTTCCTCAGCCAACGTAAACGAAGGAAGAATCATATTGATAAGCATAACAAGAGATGATATCAATGCCAGCACTCTTTTTTTTGTCATTTTCTATCTCCTTTCGAAATCCAGCCTTCTGCCTTCACTTAATATATATTTTTATAATTCTCGTCAAGCAATCCTACTGCCCTTCGAAGAATCATCATTGCGTCCATAGTATTTATCTTACCATTTCCATCTATATCTGCACGAATCGTTTGTATTGCATCCAAACTTTCAATGCCCACTGCCGCTCTCAATGTCATCATTGCATCCAGCGTATTTATCTTCCCATCCCCATTAACATCGCCCAATGCATACCCCCCATACGGGTCATCGGTTACGGTGGGTTGAGTTATTGGGCTGAGGGCGCCGTTGGCGTCCTTTGTGGCTATGGCCTTGGGCTCTGAGATAATGCTTTGGCTTGCGCCCGATTTTTTCATCGTCAGCACCGCCACGCCATTGCGCATGTCCACGCCGTCGGTATTGGGTGAGGCATTGTGGCTTATAGTTACGCTGCCGCCGTCTATGCTAACCGTAAACGGACAGTCGCTTGCCGCTGCAATATCAGTATACCCGTCAAGCGTAAGCTGCATGTCCAGCCGCTGCAAATCGGCAATGCTCGCCTTGAGCGAAAGCGACACAACGCCGTTTGCTTCGCTTGTGATGCAGTATACCGTGGGCGCGTTCTCCGTGGGATAGGTCACGCTGTCGCTCACGGTCACAGTGGTTGGCGTAAACGTGCTGTCAGCAGGGGGCAGCGCGGGGGCGGTGGTATTATCCCCGGGCATACATGCCGCAAAGCCTTCTTCGGCTATCCTTACGCTTGCCGTGCCCGCATTCTCACCCGTTACCTTGAAAACAAGATTGCCTATCGCGGTTCCGTTTGCAATGCCCGTACTATTCTTGTTGATTATGTTGGCGGCGTTAAGGAGCAGTATTTTAATATTGCCGTCCCTAATCTTTTTGTGATAGTTGAGCGCGCCGTTTCCCGTTTCATCCGCGCTGCCGATAAGCGGCGTGTACGATACGAATTCAAGCTTGGCACTGTCGTACTCAAC
>OWIP01000581.1_pt1 | contig 26706 bp, 17 predicted proteins | sample 1732581 | NCBI WGS metagenome assembly OWIP01 (sample SAMN05065731, study PRJEB22554) | human gut metagenome | biome: ENVO:2100002; feature: ENVO:00000062; material: ENVO:00002003 | host: Homo sapiens | place: USA
GGTCTCGTGGGCTCGGAGATGTGTATAAGAGACAGGGGGCAGCGCCCCTTGGGTTCCCCGGAAAGGAATTGTTATGAAGAAACAGAAGCAGTCGTTTGTGGTGCTGGGCTTGGGGCGCTTCGGGTCGAGCGTGGCGAGGAGCTTGTGCGAATTGGGACATGAGGTGCTCGCGGTGGATCGGGACGAGAAGCTGGTAGAGAACATTGCGCCTGATGTGACGCAGGCGGTTCAGGCGAATGCCGTGGATGAGGACGCGCTTGCGGAACTCGGCGTGCAGAACTTCGATGCCGCCATCGTTGCCATTGGCACGGATATCCGCGCCAGCATTCTCGCAACGGTTTTGCTCAAGGAAGCTGGCGTCCCCAAAGTCCTCGCGAAGGCCGTCGATGACCTCCATGCCCGCGTCCTCTATAAGGTCGGCGCTGACCGCGTTATCTTCCCGGAGCGCGATATGGGGCAGCGCGTCGCCCGTTCGCTCGTCGCCCCCAATATCCTCGACCTGATGGCGCTTTCCGACGACGACCAGATTGCCGAACTCACCCTCCCGACGGACTGGGCGGACAAAACCATCGTCGAACTCAACATCCGCCGGAACTTTGGGGTAAGCGTGCTGGGGATTCACCGCGGCGGCAAATTCCTTACATCGCCCGGCGCAGAAACAATGCTGATGGCGGGCGATCTTCTGCTGGTGATGGGCAAAAAGGAAGCGATTTCCGCTGTGCAATAAGGAGGAAGCAACATGAAAACGCGCCCGGAAGTGGACTTTTCCTCGCCCCTGTGTCAGCCGTACGAGGTGCGGCAAGGGGAACACGGCGTGCTGCTGATGCACGGGTTTGCGGGCTCGGCGGCGCATATGCGGCCGCTCGCGGAAGGACTTGTGCAGCAGGGCTTTGGTGTGCGCACCATCAACCTGCCCGGTCACGCGACAACGCTGGAGGACATGCGCCGCTGTTCGTGGCAGGATTGGCTGAACGCGGCGAAGGAAGCCTTCCGGGAAATGAAAGAGCAGTACCGCTTCGTCAGCGTGACCGGGCTGAGCATGGGCGGCTGCCTGACGCTGATGATTGCTGAGCAGAGTGACCCGACTGCTATTGCGCCGATTTCCGCGCCGATGGGGGTGCTGAACCGCTGGTTTCCGCTGGCACGATTCGCCGCGCCGTTTTTGCCGGAAATCAGCTGGCAGGCGCGCAAGGACGACGCACTCACTCCCGACTACGATTTGGGGTATACCGGATTTCCGACGAAAAGCGCGGTGGATTTGCGCCGCATTATCCACGAGGCCCGCAATAACCTTTGCGCGGTCACCTGCCCGGTGCTGTGCGTGCAGAGCAGCGGCGATCAGGTCATCACGCCTGACAGCGCGGATGTGATTCTGCAGGGGGTGCGAAGCAAAACGAAGGGCGTGCTGCGCTTGGAGAGCGTGCCGCATGTGTGTACCATCAGCCGGGAAGGGGCGCGCATTGCACAGGCGCTGGGAACATTCTTCCGAAAAGCGGAAGATTCCGAGCGTACATAAGCGAAAAGCCGCTGGAAGTGCGAAAATGCACTTTACACAGCGGCTTTTTCTTTCGCCTTGATTTAACAAATGCGGCGTTTGAAAATTTACATTCCTCCAGTAGAATACATCTTGTTCAGAAAAGCAAGACGAAGAACGTGTTCATGTTCATCGGCGATGGCATGGGCAACCCGCAGGTGACTGCGACCCAGTACTATCTGGGCAGCATCGAAAACCCGGACAGCAAGTTTCCGGTTCCGGCGGATTTGTCTTTCACCAAGTTTCCGTACCTCGGTCTGGTGACCACCTACGACAGCTCTTCCTTCTGCCCGGATTCTGCTTCGACCGCTACGTCGACGGCTTCCGGCAAGAAGACGCTCTCCGGCGTCATCAATTATGATGAAACGCTGACCAACCCCTTCTCCATGGCGGTGAGCCACATCATGAACAACAAGGCTGGCCTCTCCTACACCTCCTATGCGCATACCGGCTTGCAGATTCCGGTGTACGCCTATGGGGTGGGCGCGGAGAAGTTCTCTGGCCTGTATGACAACACGGGCATCTTCACCTGCACGATGGATGCGATGGGCTTATACTATTTCCAGATTCAACTGCACCATCTGCTTGCGCCTTTTCCTTTCTGGCGTCCGCTCATTCCACTTAGCGTAGCGCTGCTACGCTGCGTTTCATTCACGTTAGCCAGAATGAAAAATTCGCGGCGCATCTTGGTGCATTTTTATCTGGAAATAGTATTAACCCCGGACGCGGAATAATCACAGCAAAATCAAAAAGGGCAGGGGATGACACAATGCCATCTCCTGCTCTGCCCATATGGGGGAAAATGAAAATGGAAAAGACGAAGCGCCAACGGAAAACCAAGCAGAATTGGCTGATGTGCCTCGTCATGCTGATTTTCTGCGGCTTGCTCTGCCTGCTGCCAGATGGATGGCATCGTTCGTGACCGTCATCGTGCTGACGGTGCTGATTGACGTGCTGGTGGCGGGGTTCAGCCGCCGCTGCCTGACGGCGATTCTCGGCTCGGTTGCCGGAACGGTCGTCACCTGCCTGAGCGCGTGGGGGCTAACGATTTTGCTCAAGCTCGACGGCGGCGATTTGCCCTATGTTGTGCCGCTGCTGAGCCAATCCGCCATGCGGGTTGATACGCGCAGCCTGTATATCGGCATGATGTTCCTCGCTAATTCGGGCGCGCTGATGGATTTGTCGATGGACATCAGCGTGTCGATGGAGGAAGTGCACCGCCACAAACCGGACATCAGCCGCCGAGCGCTGATGAGGTTGGGGCTGCTGGTCGGACGGAGCGTGTTAGGCACAATGACGACGACATTGATGCTGGCATATTCCGGCAATTACCTGTCGATGCTGATGTACTTCGCTGGGCAGGGAACGCCGCTGATGGACATCATCAACCTGAAATATGTCGCTTCGCAGCTGCTCAACACGCTTGTCGGGTCGTTCGGCTTGGCAGCGGCGGCACCGCTGACGGCGCTGATTGCCACGGGCATGTATCTGCAAAAGCCGAAACCGGCTGAATTACGCGCTGGGTAATACGCGCGTATACCGCACGTCCCGCACGGGTTCGCCGCCGATTTTGTAATCGACCGCGTCATCCGTGCGCAGAAAGCCATGCTTGCGGTAGAAGCCGTCGGCGATTTCGTTGCCGTCAATCGCCCAGAGGTAAAACTTCTCATAGCCGTCCAGCTGCATCAGCCGGATGACTTCTTCCAGCAGCTTGCCGCCGATGCCTTGACGCATCGTGTCCGGCAGCAGATAGAGCGACACAATCTCGCACCAGTCGCCGTAATCCTCGTCGCGCCCGCGGCCGTAGATGCAGCACCCGACGGGCTTATCGTCGTCATAGACCATCAGCCCATACAGCTGCCCGCTGGACAGCCATGAGCGGATGGATGGCACCCAGTATTCATCGGGCAGACGATCCAGATAATGCTGGGCGATATGCCCCCGATAGGTCTTACGCCAGCTGGTAGCATAAATGTGGCTGATAAGCCCAGCCTGATCAGCGGTTGCGTCCCGAAAAGTCAGCATCGCCATGCACCTCCTCCAAATAAAACGGATGAATTGACGAATTTCCTGCCTTATTATCCCGCAAGAATGCAAAAAAGTCAAGGGGAACAGAGACGAAGCGTGTCGATAGCATAAAAAAGAGGCTGGATGCAAGCATCCAACCTCTTTGCTTTTCTTGACGATTGCAAGAAGGCGAAACGTAATTCCGAAGAATTACTTGATTTCGCATTCGCCGCCGACTTCCTTGAACTGGGCAGCCATCTTGTCGGCGTCTTCCTTGGACAGGCCTTCCTTGACGGTCTTCGGGCCAGCCGCAACGGCTTCGACGAAGTCCTTGGCTTCCTTCAGACCCAGACCGCACACTTCGCGGACGAGCTTCAGAACCTTCAGCTTCGCAGCGGCGTCGAAAGACTTCAGCACCACGTCGAACTCGGTCTTTTCTTCCGCAGCGGGAGCAGCGGCGCCAGCAGCGGGGCCAGCAACAACAGCGGTCGCAGCAGCGGACACGCCGAACTTTTCTTCCATAGCCTTGACCAGATCGGCCAGTTCCAGCACCGTCATAGACTCGACGGCGGCAATGATCTCCTCATGAGTCATGTTGATTCAGCCTCCTATATCGGTTGATATCGTAATGAAAACTTGTCGTTGTTCAGACCGCAGGGGCGTAAAGCCTCATGCGGCATCGGCGCGGATTATTCCTCGCCATTCTTCTGCTTGCGGATTGCATCCACCACGCGGACGAAGGACGCCACGGTGTTGGTCATGCAGCCAAGCAGCTTTGCCAGCAGCACTTCGCGGCTGGGCAGGGTCGCCAGATGCTTCACAGCAGCCACGTCGAGGGTTTCCGTACCCAGCACGCCGCCAGTGATCTTCAGGCTCTCCAGCTTGTTCTTTTCGATGTAGTCGTTGATGATCTTCGGGCCGGACACAGCGTCCTTCATGGAGAACACGAAAGCGTTCGGGCCGTTGAGCAGATCGTCAAGACCGGTAATGCCCACCTCATTCAGCGCGCGCAGAACCAGACGGTTCTTCAGGACGCAGTACGCGGCGTCATTCTCACGGCACTGCTTGCGGATTTCAGTCACCTGCTCCACAGTCAGTCCGCTGTAGCTGCAAATCACCACGGACTGGGCATTCTTCAGCTTTTCGACGATGTCAGCAACAGCTGCCACCTTCTCCGGCTTCACCTCATGCACCTTGCTCATTTCTTGCACCTCCTTAACGGTTTGGGAGTAAAAGAAAACCCTTGCAACAGGTGCAAGGGATGAGCAAATTTCATGCTATATCCTTCACACCTCGGCAGGCGGAGCAAACTCCTTTACATCCTTGCGGATACCGGCTGTCTACGGCACAGGTTTCTTCAAAACCTTGTTTATTATAGCAGGACAATCCCGTTCTGTCAAGCCTTCTGCGAAAAAAATCTGCACAAGCGGCGAATTTCCGCATAGACTGCGATGGGGGAGGAATGCGCATGTGTGACAAGACGTATAACGTGCTGAAATGGATGGCGCAGCTGCTGCTGCCCGCGATGGGGACGCTGTATTTTGCGCTGGCGAGCATTTGGCACCTGCCATACGGCGAGCAGGTTGTCGGCACCATCACTGCGGTGGATGCGTTTCTCGGCGTGATTCTGGGAATTACCACCGCGCAGTATAAGCAAAAGCAGAAAACCGATGCGGCGTGAGTAAGCAATATTATTAATGAAGAAACCCGCCTGTCAAGCGACAAGCGGGTCAATTTTTGCAACGCAATCCGGCAGCATGGAAAAGGAAACACACTGGATAAAACGCTGCTCTTTCCCGCAAGAAATTGCAGTGGCGGGGGAGTCCAGAGGAGGCTGAAATCCCCGCTCTTTACCTTTTCAGCCCCCTCTGGGCGTTCTTTGGTTACTTTCTGGCGCGCCAGAAAGTAACATAGTCGCCTCCGCAGAGGCGATGAACGCAACAACAAAAATCAAGCAAGAGGAAAGAAAGCGCCTACGCCGTGCGAAATCGCGCGTTCCAGCGTTTTGCGCTCAGAAACGCCCCTTCACTCGCACTCAATGCCATCCGAGTACAGCACCAGCTGCGGCTGCTCTTCGTTCGCGGGCAGATAGCGCCAGCATTCCTCTCCCCCGGAGGTGTCTACCAGAATGCTCCACACCGCGCCGTTGTCAAAGCACAGCGTCACATCCCCGATAGAATCCACCATCACCGTGCGGACGATGAATCGGTTTTCGATGCCCGTCAGCACGTCGTTCAGCTCCACAATGCGGTCATCAAGCCGGTTCGCGCCCAACTCGTCACAGCGGTAGTCATCCGGAATGACATCCTCCTCCAAACCCTGCTTGCGCCACAAATCCCACATGGCTTCCGACGGCTGGAAATAGTCACTTCGCGCCAAGGAAACCCGCCCATCCTGCACCAGACGATAGTAGCATTGCAAGTGCAGGGATTGTTCCTCCTGCACCTCGGTCGTCAGCGCGCGCGGCGCAAACGACAGGCAAAGCAAATCCGCCGTGCGGGAGAGGTTGATGAGAGTGCAGCCGACCAAATCATTGAGCTTCTTCTGGACAAAAAGCATGTCCGTGTTGTTCATATTAGTCCCTTCCAATTTTCCACTGGGGATTTACTTTCCGCCGAAAGCGTCCAGCACCGCCTGCGCCATGCCGCCCTTCTCGCAGTGCGCCGTGTGGCGAATCGGCAGGGAACGCAGTGCCTTCACCTGCTGCGGCACGGGCATCCCCGAACGCGCTTCCAATTCATCCGAGCAGGAAAATGCATCCAGTCCGGCGACGGCGTTCTTTCCGGCGACGGCAGTCAGCACATCAGCGGCGAACTTGTAGGGGCTGGCGGTGGACACGATGACCGTCGGAGTCGAATCGCCCGACGTCTCGCGGTACTGGCGCAGAACGCGGCTCGCAACGGCGGTGTGCGTGTCCATCAGGTAGTGATGCTGCTCGAACACGCGGGCGATTTCCTCCGCGCAGTCGCGGTCATCGGCGTACCCGGCGGCAAAGACGCTCAGCAGCCACTCCTGCCGCTGCTGACCAACGGCGTAGGACTGGCTCGTGCGCAGCTGCTGCATCCAGCGGGCGATCAGCGCGCCGTCGCGGTCGGCGCATTCAAACAGCAGACGCTCCAAATTTGAGGAAATCAGGATATCCATCGAGGGGGAGGTCGTCTTGAAGAACTGCCGGCGCGTGTCGTAAACGCCGCCAAGGAAGAAATCCGTCAGCACGTTGTTGCGGTTGGAGGCGCAAATGAGCTTCTTGACCGGCAGCCCCATGCTCCGTGCGTAGTAGCCCGCGAGGATATTGCCGAAATTGCCCGTCGGCACGACGAAATTCACCTCGTCGCCCAGCGCAATCGCGCCCGCGTTTAGCAAATCGGCATAGGCGGAGAAATAATAGACAATCTGCGGCACGAGGCGGCCGAAGTTAATCGAGTTGGCGGAGGAAAGCACCTTGCCGCGCGCGTTCACCTGCTGATGGAAATCCGCGGAGGAGAACAGCGCCTTCACGCCGGACTGCGCATCGTCGAAATTGCCGTTCAGGGCGATGACGTGCGTGTTTTCGCCGCCCGTGGTGGTCATTTGCAGCTTCTGCACGTCGCTGACGCCGTCGGTCGGGTAAAAGACGGTGCAGGATGTTCCCGGCACGTCCTTGAAGCCCTCCAATGCCGCCTTGCCCGTGTCGCCGCTGGTTGCGACGAGGATTGCCACTTCGCGGTTTTCACCGTTCTTCTTGGCGGAGAGCGTCGTCAGGTGCGGCAGCAGCTGCAGCGCCATATCCTTAAACGCGAGCGTCGGCCCGTGGAAGAGTTCCAGCACATGGGTGTTGCTGTCGAGCTTCTTCGTGGGCGCAATCGCGGCGTCATCGAACTTGGCGGCTTCGTAGGCGCTGGCAATTGCGTCTGCCAGTTCCTGCGCATTGAAATCATCAAGATAGCCACGGAGGATGGTCAGGGCGCGGGCGCGGTAGTCGAGCTTGGTCAGCGCGGCAATGTCCGCCAGCGTCATCTGCGGGAATACCGCCGGGACATACAGACCGCCATCGGGCGCAAGACCGCGCAGGATGGCTTGGGATGCCGTGACGCAGGCGCCGCCGCGGGTGGAAATGAATGACATGGAAATCACGCTCCTATCCGCAGGGCGATGCCTGCTGGGTTGAGGGCAAGAAAGGGTTCTTGCCGAGTTTCTGCTTGCGGTTGCTGGGTTCCCTACCTATTACAATAGGTGATAATGTTGCAGGGGGGTCGCTCCTGCGGGAACGACAAAGGACAATGAAAACAGGCGAAGTCTGCGCTCGCCCCCTTGCCCCCTTGAGCCCTTCGCGCGAAATATCAAAAGGGCGGCGGCTTACATGCTCCGCCGCCCTCGTGGGCTGTTCCAATTAGATGATGTAGCCCTTGCAGAAGTCGGGCAGCGCTTCGGGATCGGCGCTGACGGACAGCACGAACGTCACATCATGCTTCTGCGCGTACTTTTCGAGGCTGTCGAAGAACCACTTCGCGTCGGCGAGGTCAATCTTGATCAGCTTGAGGAACGCGTCGATGAAGACGGTCTTGACGTCGTAGTTGCTGGCGAGCATGCCGCCGAGGAAGCCGAGGAACATTTCCGCGCTGGAAACGCTGTACTCTTCGACGTTGACGAAACGAACCGCACGGTCCACTTCGTACATATAGCTGTCGTTCTTGTCGAGGAAAACGACGTTGCCGGAGCTGGTCTTGACTGCGTTGTTGGTCATGTCAATCAGCCGCTTGGTCTTGCCGGAGCCCTTCTTGCCTGCGATAATCTGAATCATGGGTAAACGCCTCCTTGTGAGTGAGAGTTTCGTATCTCTATTATAAACCATTTTGCGCCCGGATGCAATGCCTCTGATGAATTTCCTTTGTGTTCGGGAGAAAAATTCACCGCTTTTACGGTGACGTGTCCTCCTCATTGCCGGGTGCATCTGTATCATTCGCCATGAGGGTCAATAAATCCTGCTTCTTCAGCGGCGGAAGTTCACGTTTTTCATGACCGGGGATGGACGTGTCGAGCTTGCAGACTCCGGCGCAGTCGCACCACTGGCAGGCGTTCCAGTCTCTGATGACGGCGGGGGACGGGGTGATTTCGCCGCTGCGGATGCGGTCGGCCAGCTCCGCCGCCATCTTCTTGGCGTGGGCAAGCAGTGCTGCCATTTCCTCCGACGTGTAGCCATCAGACGAGGAAGCGACGCTGCTATCCGCATTAAAGATTTTCGTGAACGAATATCCCGGATTGGAATCCAGCGCTTCCACCACGTCCACATCTGCCAGCACAATGCCTTTCAGGTGCAGCTTTTTCGCAATCGCCTTTTCCGCAGATTCCTTTACATCCGCCGTATCTACCATCGGGTCTTGAATCGTGAAGTAGAATGCGCCCGCCGGATTGCCGTCCAGCCCCTCGCACGCGGCTTGCAGATACAGCAGCAGCTGCAATTGAAGCCCGTACCATAGGCGCGTCGGGTCAATGTCGCGGTGGCTGCTCTTGTAGTCGGATACGAGCAGATACACGCCCTCGTCGCCCTCCCAGCGGTCGATGCGGTCGATTTTGCCGCGCAGGGCGATTTTCCGTCCATCATGCAGCGTCAGCACCACCGGGGGCAGCCCGTCCTCCTCGCCAAACACAACTTCCTCGCCAACGGTGCGGAAGCGGCTGTGCTGCGCGTGATGCGTGAACATCCACGCGGCGCGGTGCACCGTTCGGCGGTACTTCTCGCCCTGCAGGCGCAGGGACGGCGTTTCATTCAGCGGACCATCTGCCCACGCGGTCGTCAGCGGCAGCAGCACCGTATCCATCAGCGCGTGGATTTTTTCGTCCGGCAAATCCGGAAAATCCGGCTCCTTCAGCGCAAGGGCGGCGTACCCCTCCATCGCGGCATGGTAGAAATCGCCCACATCCGCCGGGTCGAACTCGTACTCGCGGCGGATGACGGGCTTCAAGCCGTAGTTCACAAAGTGCCGATACGGGCACTGCGCGAAGCCCTCCAAGCGGCTGATGGACACCTTGTCCTGCGTGACGAGCCGCCGCGTGTGGTCGCGGGAGAGGAAAATCGCCGTGCCGTGGCGGTTCAGCGCATCCAGCACGGCCTGACAGCGGCTGTGCCACTCCGGGTCGAAATACAGCCAGCGCAGGACGTTCGCCCATTGCTCCGGAAGCGGCGTGTCGGTGTCGACAGCTTGCCGCAGGTGGTGCGGCAGTGCATCCAGCGCCATGGCGGGGGAGAGCGGCGCGACGTCGTTTGCCAGCACGCCGCCGGATACCACCATATGCGGGAACAGCTGCGTCATGTCCTCCAGCAGCCCCGCCGGACGAAACGCCGTGCCGTCCTGCCCGCCCTGCGAACAGGTGACGGTCAGAAAGCGCCGGGGGAGGGATAGTGTACGGTAGAAGTCCGACTGCCGCAGGGCGCACGTCTCCTGCTGCGTCAGGCCAATCGCGCGCTGCGCCAAGTCGCACAGCGTGCGCCGCTCCGTCTCGGACAGGAGCGAATCCGCTGTACTGCCCAGCGCGCCGTCCTGCATTCCCATGACGAGCAGCGCATCAATCCGCCCGGTCATCAAATGCCCCGCTTCGCCGATCATCACCGTGTCCGGCTGCGGCGGCAGGGACGAAATCGACGCGCCTGTCAAACCTGATTCCACGAACCGTGCCAAATCCCGCTGATTTGCCTTTTGCGTGCTCAGCAGCGCATACAGCTGATCAAGCAGCGTCATCAGGATTGTCCATACCTGCCGATTCTGCGTTGCTTCCGCCGCCATCCCGCGCGAAAGCAGCGCTTCCTCGCGCGCCATCAGGCGGTCATACGCATTGGTATCCTCCAAGAAGCGGAAAATTGCCTCGACGGAATCCCCCGCTGTTTTTGCGCGGCGGAGCGCATCCCGAAGGGCCTCCACAGGCGAAATCAGCCGGACGCGCAGTTCGTCCATATCCGCCGCGTCGTCGCCATAAGGGAACGGACGCAGCCACTTGCCGCGGTTGATGCCGTGCGTGATGGCGTAGTTCTCCAGCGAATCGGCTTCGTCGCGGGTCAGGGAAGAAAAGCCGCTTTTTGCCACTTGCAGCACATCCGCGCGGAGAAATCCGCCGGAGATGCAACGCAGTGCGCCGACGAGCATCCGATTCAAGCCGTGCCGCGCCGCACTGTCCTTCCGCGCCTGATAGCAGGGAATCCCCGCGCTTTGCAGCATGACGGCGAGAATGCCGGCCATACTCTGCGCATCCGCCAGCGCGACCGCCATATACTGCCACGGAATGCCGCGCTCGTGCCAGCTTTGCAGCGTCTGCGCGGCGAAAGCGGCTTCGGCATACGGGTTCGCGGCGGCATGGAGCGTCAGGGCGGACGCGTCGCCGGGGTACACCACGCCGTCACGGGCGAACAGGTGCGCTTCGAGGTGGCGGAGGGCTTCGTCGCGCCCGTCGGGTTCGCTTGGAAGCCACTTCCACTGTACGGGAATGCCGCGCTGACGCAGCCATCCGGTCAGCTCCGCCGCACTCCTGCGCTGGGAGGTGAAAACGTGCCCGTCGCTTGCAGTGTCCTTGTCCATCGTGAACGCAACGACCATGCGGGTACACTCTGGCGCGGCGGTCGCCAGCAGGACGCACAGCGGCGTTGGCAGCATGTCAAACTGGTAGACAAACACGGCGGCATCGCGCATCAGCCCGCTTTCCGGCAGCCGTTCCACCAGCTCAAACTGCTGCGTCGGCTCATCCTGAAAGCGCTCGGCAATCAGCACGTCATACGTCTGCCAAAGCAGCAGCAAATCATGCGCCTTTGCCTTCAGTGCGCCGGATGGCAGCTCCTCCGCATAGGCGGCAAATTCTTCGCTTGACAGCCCCGTGCGCTGGAAGTCCATCAGCAGCGTGGACAGCTTCTCCGGCAGCCCGGATGACAGCGCGACGCGGCGATAATAGTGCAGTTCCTCCTGTTTCAGGGAAAGCGCCTGCGCCAGTGCCATCCGTCGTCCGCTTTCGTCCAGCGCGGCCTTGGGCGAATGGCCAGCGCTCTCTCGGATACGCCGCCCCAGCCTGCGCGGCGACAGTACATCCAAATCCAGCAGCCCCGGCAAATTCAGCTGCTCCACCAGTTCCCGCTCGGCTTGCAGGGTGTACTGCTCCGGTACAAGCAGCAGGACACGCTGACTAGCTTCACGGCATTTGCGGATTTCTTCAAACAGGCGGGACTGCGTCTGCCCGGCGCGTGCGCCCCAGATTTCGACGGTGGTCATAAAATCCCCCTCACAAAGCGGCAAATGCGGTCAAATAGCGAATCGCCTCCGCGTCATGGCGGCGGTTAAACCCATGTGCCCCGCCGTCAATCAAGTGCAGTTCTGCGTTCGCATACGCTTCCGCCGCCTTTTTCGCATAATCCGGCTTGACGATGCCGTCCGCCGTGCCGTGGACAATCAGCACCCGCCCGGTATACGGCGTGATTTCGCGGAAAACGTCCATGTGCATGACGGCTTCGGGATAGCAGCGCCCCAGCGGCATCGGCCCGCAGTGAATCTTCTCCGGCAGGTTTTGAGGGTCGAAGTGCGCCATCATCATGTGCCCCGCGCGCGCGTCGTCGGGGATGCAGAAGGCCGGGTAGAACAGCACGAGCCTGTCCACTGCATCCGGATGCTTCGCAGCGGTCAGCGCGGACACCATCCCGCCCTGCGAACAACCCATCAGCAGCAGCATATCGCTGGTATAGGGAAGCGACTGCGCATAGCGAATGACAGCTTCCAAATCCTGCACCTCGGTCAGCACCGACATGTCCGTCGTCGCGCCGTCACTCCGCCCCAAGGGCGGAACGCTGCCGCCGCAGAAGTCGAAACAGTACGCACAGTAACCAATTTTCGCCAGCACCCTCGTGTACTGCCGGACGGTCTGCTGATTTGCCATAAAACCGTGGCAGACAATGGCAATCGGGAGTTTTTCGCCATTCGGACGGTACTCTGTGCCGCAGATGGTCAAATCACCGCGCATACAGGAGAACGTCCGACGACGGATGGGGGAGGAAGAAAACAGCATCGAAATCGCCTCACGGAAGATTGTTTCTTCTATTGTAGCATAGTCGCGCGAAAATGAAAAGATGGAAAAACAAGACTTGAAGCGGCAGGGAGAGAAGTGCTATAATGGAGTGGATCCACAGAGAATGAAGGAGTACATACACGATGAGCAATTTCCGCCGACCGAAGCACCTGACCACCCGCCGAATGCAGGAAACGCGTCCGAATCCGCCGAAGGAACAGGCGAAAACGCAGCGTCCGGCGCGCGAAATCCGCTGGAACTGCCCCGCAGCGGCAAAATGCGGCGGATGCCAGCTGACCCGCCTGTCCTACGCGGAGCAGCTGCAATGGAAGCAGCAGCGCGTGGCGGAACTGCTGGACGGAATTTGCGAAGTCCGCCCGATTCTGGGCATGGACGACCCGTTCCACTACCGCAACAAGGTTCATGCCGTGCTGTCTGTGGACAAGGCGGGCAAGCCCATCAGCGGCGTCTACGCCATGGGGACGCACCGCGTCGTGCCCGTGCGGCACTGCCTGATTGAGGATCGCCGCGCTGACCGCATCATCCAGACCATCGTCGCCATGCTGCCTGCCTACAAGCTGCGCATCTACAACGAGTACACGCACCGCGGCTTCCTGCGCCATATCCTCATCCGCACGGGGCATGTGACGGGGCAGATTATGGTCGTGCTGGTGGCAACGAGCCTTGAATATCCGGGCAAAAAGGCATTTGTGCAGGAGCTGATTCAGCGCCACCCGGAAATCACGACCGTCGTGCTGAACTGCAATCAGCGCGAAACCAGCATGGTGCTGGGCACGAAGGAAATCACCCTCTATGGCGAGGGGTACATGGAGGATGAACTGTGCGGCAAGCGCTTCCGCATCAGTCCGCAGAGCTTTTATCAGGTGAACGCGAAGCAATGCGAAGTCCTCTACCGCACGGCGATTGACGCGGCGCAGCTGACAGGCGCAGAAACCCTGCTGGACGCCTACTGCGGTACGGGTACGATTGGCTTGTGCGCGTCGGATGGCTGCAAGCAGCTTATCGGCGTGGAGCTGAATGCCGACGCCATCCGCGATGCGAAGGAGAACGCCCGCCGCAACGGCGTGGAGAACGCGCGCTTCCTCTGCGACGACGCAGGGCGCTTCATGCAGAAGCTCGCCAAGGATGGAAACGCGCCTGACGTGGTGATGATGGATCCGCCCCGCGCCGGCAGCGACCAGAAGTTCCTGCAAAGTCTGCTGATGCTGAAACCAAAGCGGGTTGTGTACGTTTCCTGCAACCCGGAGACCCTCGCAAGGGACTTGCGCGTGCTGGTGGACGGCGGATATCAGGCGGAATGGGCAACGCCGGTGGATATGTTTCCGGGGACGGAACATGTGGAAATGGTATGCCTCTTAGTTCTGCGAAATCCAACGGCACATATCAACATGGATGTGGATGTGGACGAAATGGTGCAAGATAAAAGAGGCTCTTCACGGAATCTTGTTGGTTGCCCCAAGATTCCGCGAAGAACCAAGTGATGTGAGAATTACTCCGTAATGTAGGTGTACCGCATGTTGTAGCTCTTTGCGTACTGCTCAGCGGCGGAGTCCGGCAGGACTTCCAGGACAAGGTTCGGGCAGTTATCGAAAGACGGGTAGCCAAAACTCGTTAGCTTGCGAAGATTGCCCAACAATGCAAGCGACTCGCATCCGGAGAAGGCAGATTGATCGACGCTTTCCAAACTGCCCAGATTCGGAATTGAGGCCAGTTTTGTGCAGCCAGAAAACCCGTATTGTCTGATAGCGGTTACATTGCTCAGGTCGCCGACGCTTACCAAAGAGGTGCAGCCATCAAACGCACGATAAGGAATCTCTTTCAGGCTGCTTAAATCACCGACGGTTTCCAGCGCAGTACAGCTGACGAAACACTTCTGCTCCATTGACTCCAATTTGGGCATATCGCCGATTGATTTCAGCGAGATACAGCCTGTATAATGGCTGCCGTACCCAAATACGCCCTCGCCAAGGCTCACCAGATTATCTAAGTGTTCAAGACGTTCCAAACTGGAGCAGCCAGCAAAAGCAAAATGTTCGATGGCCGTAACACTGCTTAAATCGCCCAGGCTGACAAGCAATGTGCAGTTGAAAAATGCATTATCCCCAATGGCGGTTAATTTGTCAGACCAGTCAACGCTAATCAACGATACGCAGCCTGCGAAAACCCCGGATTCCAAGCGCGTCAAGCTGTACAAATCATCAACATGCTCCAGTGCACTGCAGCCGTTAAAAGCACCTTTCCCGATAGTTTCCAAGTTGTGCAGGGAACCGATACTCTTCAGTGCAGTACAGCCCATAAATGCATACTGACCGATGCTGGTAATCTTGTCAAGTTCATCAACGTGTTCCAAGGCGCTGCAATTCACAAAACCGTTAGAATCAATGGATTCGACATTACTCATGTTGCCGACACGCACAAGCGAAGAGCAGCCTTCAAATGCGTAAGAATCAATCGAAGTTACGCTGCTCAGGTTGCCTACGCTCTCTAATGCGGTGCAGAAGCCAAAGGTGGAATATCCGATGGATGTGACTTTGCTTAAATCGCCAATGGTTTTCAGCGCTTTGCAGCTATTGAAGGCACAAGTGCCGAGCGTTGTGACATTGGTCAGATTCCCGACGCTGGTTAAAGTGGTGCAGTCAGCGAATGCGCTGCTGCCGATGCTATTCAGCCGGGGCAGTTCAGGAAGGCTGGTCAATGCTTTGCAATTAGAAAACGCATATTCGCCGATGGTGCGGACGTTGGACATACCCCCGATGCTCGCCAGCTTGCTGCAGCCATAGAATGCATCTTTCCCAATGCTGGTAGCGCTGCTTAAATCGCCGACTGAAAGAAGATCCTTCAGACAGTAGAACAGCTTATTAGGAACAGCCTTCAAGCTGCTTAAATCGCCAACTGTGGTTAGCGCAGTGCAGCCATCAAACACTTTCTCGCTGATGCTTGTCACACTGCTTAAATCACCAACGGTTTTCAGCGATTTGCAATTGCGGAATGTCTCTCGATTCAAGACGGTCAGCTTTTCCAAGCCGCTAATGCTGGTCAGCGATTCACAGCCGTAGAAGGCACCATACGCTATGCGTGTAACACTGCCGAGTTCCCCGACGCTTTGCAGGGAAGTACACTGCTTGAACGCATTTGCGCCGATGAAAGTAACGCTGCTGAGACTGCCGACGGTTTTCAGCGAAGTGCACTGATAGAAGGCGTTTTCGCCGATGGAAGTAACGCTGCTGAGATCTCCGATGCTTTCCAGTGACGCACAGGCATAGTCTTTTGACATGCCTTCGTCCGGAATCCAACGGCTGGAAACCCCAAAGGCAGAGTCGCCGATGCTTTCCAAATGGGGCATATCACCAACCCGAACCAAGGAGGTGCAGCCTACAAAAGCACTATCGCCAATACTTGTTACATTGCTCAAATGCTCCATGGATGTGAGCAATTCGCAATCTCTGAAAGCGTAAGCACCAATAGTGGTTACATTATCGGTGATATCAAGTGTTTCCAACGCATAGCAGCTGGAGAATGCGTATGCGCCAATGCTCGTCACATTCCCCAAACCTTCTACGCTTTGCAGATTGGTACAGCTGGCAAATGCGCTATCCGGAATGGCAGAAATGTTCGTTAGACCGCTAATGGTGGTCATGGCGCAGGACTCGAAAGCACCGCTGCCGATGCTTGTTACGTTGCTTAAGCCCTCGATGCTTGCAAGAGAATTGCAACTGAAAAATGCTTCCGCCCCAATGTGGACGTCATTTCCTCCGATTTCAAGCGTATTCAACTGACAATCGTAGAAAGCCCATCTGCCAATCTTTTTAATATTGTCTAAGCTGCTGATTTCTTTGAGTGAAGTGCAATACCCAAAAGCCCAATCTCCAATTGTTGTGACATGCTGCAAACTTCCGATTTCTGCTAAAGACGCGCAGCTGAAAAAGGCTGAATCACCGATTTGTTCGACATTAGAAATGTCGCCAATACGCTTCAGTGAATCGCAGTAATAATGCTGCTCCGGTTCATCGTCCCAACTGATGGCGTATGAAAAAGCAGACGCGCCGATACTTTTCAGATGGGGCATATCACCGAGCTGCGTCAGTGATTTGCAGCCTGCAAAAGCAGATTCGCCAATGCTCGTCAAAGAAGTCAAATTTCCAACATCTTGCAGTGATGTGCAGTTGTAGAACGTGAAGTCACTGAGATTCGTTACATTCTCCAGCCCATCCACCTTCACCAGCGCCGTGCATCCATCGAATGCGTGCGCGCCAATCTCTGTCACGCTGCTGGGAATCGTGATCTCTTTCAGGCTCGTGCAGCCCGAGAAGGCGTAATCCCCGATGGCAGTTACAGAATCAGGAATTTTCACGCTGACAAGGCTCGTGCTGTTTGCAAACGCATATTCATCAATGCGTTTTACGTTTGCGGAAATTTCGTAAGTCGCGACATTTCCGCCGCTTGGAGCGTCCGCGCTGTCCGCCAGTGCGGGTAGGACCAGACAGCTTCCGATCAGCAGACTGGTCAGCGTAATCGTCAAAAGTTTCTTGGATTTCATGTGTATCAACCCCTTTCTCGATTTCCAGCATACAGCAATTTCAAGAAAAAGTCAATAGAAGAATCAAGAAAATTAAGGGAAAATACAGAAACTAAATCGAATGCTATGTCATGCACCGTCAAATCAATAAGATGCTAATGCTATATTCAGAAGAAATTGTCAAGAAACGATTACCAATCATGTTGACAAGCTGGGAAAACCTGCGTATAATAAATATGGAAAACTGGCAGTTTGCAACAGGGAAAAAGCGGATGGAGGAGATTACACATGAAACGTTGGAAGGTCACATTCGGACTGTTCTTGCTTCTTTTTGCGCTGGCAACGACAGTTGCTTGCGCAGAAACGCGCGAAGAGAAAGTGGATTTGGAAGGGAAGCGTGTCATTTTTGCCCAGCCGGGGGAAACAATCCACTTTACCTACGATGTTCCAGAAAATTACGTTGTGACAAAAGAGGAATGGCTGTGGTATTTCTGCTATACGGATGGTCGTACCGCTACTTTCTATGATGGCGAATATGGTGAGAGTCGCAAGGAAAGCTATACCTATGAGCCAACGGGAATCCATGTCGAATGGGATGGTAAAGGCAGCATTTCACTTTCTGCAAATGAAATGGTGCGTATTCAATTACGATTAAATGGATATGATTATCTGTTTGCATATGTACTTGTTGCAGACCCGGCAGAGTACTATACCTATGAGATTCAGAATGGAGAAGCGACGATTACAGGATATAATAAAGACCTTCTGCGCCGCAAAGTGCTGATTCCAGAAGAAATTGAAGGGTGTCCGGTTACGACGATCGGCGACCGCGCGTTTTATGACATGCCGTCGGGTATCGGCAAGGAATTTTACATTCCGGACAATGTAACTACCTTTGGCAAGGAAGCATTTGCAGCCAGTGCCTATTTGGACTCGGTTAGGATGCCGCAGAAGCTGACGAAAATGGGCGATGGCGTATTTGCGGCATGTTTGCAAATGCACTCCTTGGAAATTCCTGATTCGTTGACAGAGATTCCGGACTATGCTTTTACAAACTGCTGGGGCTATGGAGAGGTGAATAAATACAGTGCTGAGCAGGCTATTGGTAGAGTTGAGCAGTGTGTTGGTAAAAATGTGACAAAAATCGGAAAATATGCGTTTGCTGGATGCTGGAATATGGGGAAGGCGTGGGGCGATGGTCGTCTGCCTGAAAAGCTCGAATCCATCGGGGAAGGCGCATTCCAGTATTGTTATAAAATAAAATCATTGGAAATTCCGGCTGGTGTGACGGTCATTCCTGACCGCACATTTCAGGGCTGCGAAAGACTGGAATCAATCCAGATTGATGGCGATATTACGATGATTGGTGCGGAAGCCTTTGACGGCTGTGTTGCGCTGACTTCGATGCCGCTGTCGAAGTCGCTGAACCTGATTGGCGCGGATGCATTCCGTGACTGCACGGCGCTGACGGATTTCCAGCTGGCAGAGGGAAACACGCATTTTCAGGTGCAGCAAGGTGCACTGATGACGGCAGATGCCACGCGGCTGCTGACTTATGCTGCCAGCGCACCGCAGCAAAGCTTTGTCATGCCGGAAACGTTGACACAGATTGATGATGGCGCACTCAAAAACCTGCGCTATCTGGAAACGCTGACTTTCTCGCCGATTTTCAGCGATTATCAGGCAGGCATGTTTGAAAATGCAACGGGCTTGAAGACGGTGAATTTCGGTGAAGGTACGCTGACGGCGATTCCTGACCGATTCTTCAAGGGCTGCACGTCGCTTGTTTCGCCCAATGCGTTCACGGGCGTGACGTCTGTTGGCGAATCGGCATTTGAAGGCTGCACGGCGGTGCAATCGCTGTCGTTTGATGATTCGCTGTCGAACATCGGCACAAAGGCGTTCCAGAACTGCACGGCACTGGAAAGCGTGCATATTCCGGACAGCGTAACGAGCCTGAGTGCAGCGGCGTTCCGGAATGACGTTTCCTTGACGGAATTCCAGATGCCGGAGCGCCTCTATACCGTTTCTGCGTCGGCGTTCAGCGGCTGCACGTCGCTGAAAACGGTGACATGGAGCAAGTATCTGCAAACCATAGAAGCAAATGCGTTTGAAAATACGGCCCTGACGGAAATCATCTTCCCGGAGAGCCTGACCAGAATCGGTGCGTATGCGTTTGCGGGCATTGGCACGCTGGAAAGCATCGTCCTGCCGGAAAATTTGAACACGATTGGTTCGTCTGCTTTTTCTGGCACTGGGATTCAGACGCTGAAGCTGCCCAAGAGCGTCACGACGCTGGGCAACGGCGCGTGGATGAACTGTGCCGCCCTGCGGGAAGTTCAGTGGGACGCCGCGTTGACGAAAATCCCGGCGAGCACGTTTGAGCACTGCACTGCGCTGACCCAAATCGAACTGACGGACGGCATTGTGGAAATTGGCGCAAGGGCATTCAGCGGCAATGAAAGCCTAACCAATGTGACTTTGCCGCGCACGGTGCGGCGCATTGAAAGTGCCGCTTTTGAGGGATGCAGTGCGCTGACGGACATCCTGCTCTGGCCGGACGTGGAGGAAATCGCGGCGGATGCTTTTGCGAACTGCGAGAATCTGACCATCCGCGGCTGGAAGGGGTCTGCCGCTGAAAAAGCAGCCACGTCACAGGGCGTGAATTTTGCCGCGGCGGATCAGGAAATTTCCTATACGCTCAATGCCGCGCAGGATGGCTATCTTGTCAGCGGCTGCGATGAAAACGCGGTACTGCTGGTGCTTCCGGCTGTGCATAACGGGCTGCCCGTGGTCGGCACTGCGGAAAACGCCTTTGCAAACTGCAAGTACCTGCAAGAAGTGCGCGTGGAAGCGGAAAGTGTGTATTTGCAGGTTTGTGACGGCATCCTGATGGACGCGACAGGTAAAACGCTGCTGCTCTATCCGGCGCGGCGCGCAGGAGCGGATTTGGTGATTGACGAAAACGTGACCACCATTGCGGACTATGCGTTTGCCTACTGCCAAAATCTGCGCAGTATCACCATTGGCACGCAGGTGGAGACAATCGGCGACCATGCGTTTGAAGCAGTGAATGATGCCCTGTGCCTTGTGGTGCAGGATGGCAGCCCGGCGCAGCTGTGGGCGAGCGCACACGGGGTGCGTTATGCCAGTACATCGTTCACCTATCGCCTTGAAGGGGACAAAGCGTATATTACGGGCTATACGGGCACGCTGCCGGAGACGGTTGTTCCGGCAGTGATTGACGGATACCCTGTCTATGCGATTGAAAACCTCCGCAGCCCGATTCTGACGCACGTTGTTGTCAGCGAAGGGATTGAAGTGATTGGGGACTCGGCATTTAAAGCGTATTTTGATTATGAGAAAGGCTACATTCGCACGCTTGTGAGCGTAAGTCTGCCGCAGAGCTTGAAAATCATTTCGGATGACGGTTTCTGGGGACAGGAAAACTTGCAGGAGATTACACTTGGAAGTGTGGTGGAAATTGGGCAATCGGCCTTTGGCAGCTGCACCATGCTGAAGCAAATTACACTGCCGGATACGCTGACAACGATTGGCTGGAGAACGTTTGAATCTTCTGGCTTGACGTCGCTGACGATACCGGTCAATGTAACCAGCCTTGGAGACTCTTTCATCACAGATTGTTCAGCGCTGACATCGCTGTATGTAGCCGAAGGAAACCCAAACTATGAGATAGTGGACGGTCTGCTTTACGACATTCCTGCGCAAACACTGCGCTATGCCCTGCCGGATGTGTCGGGGGATGTAGTGATTCGCGACGGCACGGTGCGCATTGCCGACGATGTGTTTAAGAATCATGCGATAACGTCTGTTCAACTGCCGGATTCTTTGCAGAAAATTGGGAACTACGCATTTGAGTTCTGTAATGAATTAAAGGAGGTAAACTTCCCCGAAGGCTTGATAACAATAGATGGTGCGGCATTTGCCTATTGTACACAACTGGAAAATGTGGTACTGCCGGAAGGCTTGAAGTACTTGGGCGACAGCGCATTCCGCTCCTGCGATAGCTTAACAGAAATAACCGTGCCTGAAGGCATCACATTTATGTCGGGAACATTTGCAACCTGCTACTCTTTACGCACCGTGAATTTGCCGAGTGGTTTAACCCACATGATGAACGGCGTTGTGGAAGGATGTCGTTCACTGGAAACTCTACACTTGCCTGCTAAGCTGGAGAGTATCCATGGCAGTTGGCCGAGCAGTTTGAAGACGATAACGACTGCGTTTGGCTCTGTGCGTTATGTGTCCGAAGATGGCATCTTATATGATACACAGGAAAACAGCATCGTATTTGTGAATGCGTCGATTACAGGGCATGTAACTGTTCGCGACGGCATCACAAAGATTGGTGAGGGGGCGTTCAGTGGTAGAACAGGATTGACAGGTATTACGCTTCCGGAAAGTTGCACTGTCATTGATTCTTATGCTTTTGAAAACTGCACAGCACTAACGGATATCAACTTCCCGGAAAAATTAGAGTTGATTGGACGAAATGCATTCTACAATTCCGGCATTACATCGCTGAAACTTTCGCAGCCGGGTCTTCACGTTGGGAGTTTTGCATTTACTGATTGCCATCAGCTGAAGTCTGTGGAAATCACATCGACGGACTTTGACTTGATGGAGTGGGCATTTGCAAGATGCGAAAATTTGGAGACAGTAATTCTGCCGCCGCAGGTTTTCCGCATGGAAGGCGGATGCTTCACGGAATGCACGTCCCTGACTACGGTCGTTTTGCCGAAGAACATCACGTTCGTGCATGGCTTTAAGGACTGTACGTCCCTGAAAATTATTGAAATTCCGGACAGTGTGACGAGCATCGGCTATGAAGCATTTGCAAACTGCAAGTCGCTGGAGAGTATTCATCTACCGGATGGGGTAACGAACATTGGTGGACTTGCGTTTGCGCAGTGCTATGCGCTGAAGGAAATCAATCTTCCGGATTCGCTGACCACAATCGGAGAAGAAGCATTCCGAGGAGTTCCGATTGCTGAAGTTGTCATCCCGGCAAATGTGACCGAAATCGCGGACTGGACATTCTATTATAATGGCGAACTCCGTTCGCTGACGCTACCCGATGGCTTGAAGAAAATTGGCGCGAATGCTTTCTGTGGAGCGTCCAAGCTCCAATCGGTGGAACTGCCGGAAAGTTTGGAGGAAATAGGGGATGCCGCGTTCCGTGAGAGCGGGCTGACCTCGATTACCATTCCAGGTAATGTGAAGCGCCTTGGCGGCGCATTCATTTACTGCAAGAATTTGGAGAAGGTCTCCATTGCCCCCGGCGTTGAAACGATTGGTGCTGACGCGTTCTTGGAATGCTCGAAGCTGACGGAAGCAACCCTCGCCAGCACTGTTACGACCATCGAGAGCAGTGCGTTCTGCGGCTGCAAGGCGCTTCAAACCATTAACGGCGGTGCGCTCATTCAGTCCATTGGCGAACATGCCTTCACGAGCTGCGAAAACATTGAGGAAATCAATATTTCGCCGAATTTGACGGAAATTTCAGACTATGCATTTGATGGCTGCAAGAAACTGAAGCGCGTTTCGCCGTCGGCGGAGCAGAAGGGCGTTTTGCTGCCGCATGTGAAGTACATCGGCAAGTGGGCATTCAACGGCTGCAAAGCGATTCCGTCCTTCTCTCTGGGCGATTCGATGGAAACGGTCGGGGATTATGCCTTCGCGTCTACGTCTGCTACGTCCATGTATTTCCCGGATACCGTGAAGCAGATCGGCATCAACCCGATGTGGTTGAATTATGCCATTCTGTCCGTGCATTTGCCGAAATCACTGACGGAAATCCCGCAGGGGATGTTTGCGCAGGCCGCGCGGATACAGACGCTTACCATCCCGCAGGGTGTGCGCAGCATTGGCACACAGGCATTCCACGGCAATGTTGCTTTGGCAGCGCTGAAACTGCCGGATGGCTTGGAGCGCATCGGAGCAAATGCATTTGGAAACGCGATGCTGCTGCTGGAAATTCCGGCATCGGTTACGGAAATTGCGGATGATGCGTTCAGCGAAGCGGTTGTGGAATTCTACACGCCGTCGGGCAGCGCGGCGCATCAATACGCGCTGGCGCATCAGATTCCCGTGCATTTGGATGAGTCGATTCCGGCAGAATACCTCGGCACGGCTGACCAGCTGGCAGCAAAAATTGTCGCGCAGGTGATTACGGATGACATGACCGACTATCAGAAAGCAGAAGCGCTGGTAGATTGGATGCTCAGCGAAACAATGCTGTCAGACATGCTGCCGGACACATATAGCGGCAAAATGGTGCTTGTCCAGCGTAAAGGTACGCGCTGGGGCTGGGCATTTGCATACAAAGCACTGCTGAACGCGGCAAATGTTACCAATGGTATCTACTTCAACGCGAAGGGCATCGTTGAGGGCGCGGGAATTGGGAATCAAACCTCAGTCTTTGTTTCGTATTTTGACGGCGATGCCGTGAATATGATTCAGATTGATGGGCAATGGTATTTCACGCATCCTGCCTTTGTGGAGCATTTCGGAAAGGCGAGATACTTCATGCTCAATCGAGAAACGTATCGCTTGTCGTTCGGGGATGATCCGAAAGTGAAAGACTGCGACAACTACGACCAGACCTTCCTCTATCAGGCGTACTCCAAGGATGTTGAGGCGGAGGTTGTGGCGCAGGCATCTGCGTCCTTTACAGAGGGCAAGAAGTTGGTGTATGCGGAAGTTCAGCCGATTGAGGAACTGATGGATGCGAGTTATGCGTATGTGCTGGATTTCGCGGGGCGGCACATGGATACGCTGGACTGGCAGAACGCGCAGGGCAAATTTGAGCCGACCATTATCGGCACAAACAACGGCTACTGGCTCAGTGACGACCTGACGGGCGAGTATGCGCAAGTGACGGTGAATACGCAGACGCTCTATCCGTATGGCGCGGAAGTGCGGCTGGATGATCCGGAATACACGGCGATGCTGTGCGACTGGAATGTGGATGGCACGCTGACGCTGACGGAAGGCACCGAAGAAGCAAACGTGGCGCTGTTTACCATAGAAAGGGGAGAAGATATAGAAAAGAAACAGACCATTACTGGCAGAAAGGTCTATCATGCAACCTTCACCCCGAACCTGTGCCAGTACATTGACACGCTGGCACCGACGGAATTTGACTTGGTGCTGGAATGTCAACTGCCGCCCATTCGTGATGCTGCACAGCTGGTGGACAACAAGCTGACGCTGACGCTTTCGGATTCACATATTTTCCCGGAAAATGCGCAGCTGGATTTGATTTTCTGGCCGGAAGGCGGCACATCGAGTGCTCCTATAACGCACTTCTATGTGGAGGATCGTGAAGAACTCTACCCGGACGGCAAGCGCGAAATTACGCTTGACCTCTCGGCGCTTCGCTGCGACCTGGGATACACGCTCTACATTGCGCAGACAGCGGACAACTATGTGGAATCGGAATACAGTTCCGTTACGAGCCGCATCGACATACCGCATACGCCGTACATTGAGACGGTACGGCCTGCAACATCGACGGAAGACGGGCGGATAAGCGACACGGTCTGCAAGATTTGCGGCACATGGCTGGACAATGGGTATGCGATTGCGTCGGATCATATTTTACAGTTGCCTGCGAGTTTGAAGACCATTGAGGAAGAAGCCTTTGTCGGCATGTGGCAGGTGCAGCAGGTGAATATTCCGGAGGGCGTTACTGCGATTGGAAAGCGCGCCTTTGCGGACTGTACGCTGCTGCGGCTGGTCATTATCCCGAACAGTGTGCAAACGCTGGCGGATGATGCCTTCAGCGGCTGCCATCCGGTGATTCTCTGCGACGCGGAAAATCAGCAGGTGATTGACTGGGCAAATGCACAGGGATTGATGGTCGTTTTCAAGGAAAGCAAATAATACTATTTCCAGATTCACCTGCGCCATCTGCTTGCGCCTTTTCCATTCTGGCGTCCGCTCATTCCACTTAGCGTAGCGCTGCTACGCTGCGTTTCATTCACGTTAGCCAGAATGAAAAATTCGCGGCGCATCTTGGCGCATTCTTATCTGGAAATAGTATAACGCTTCCAACAGCAAATCGTTTTCCGCGTCCGTTTTCACTGCCAAGCGCAGATAATTCGCGGGCAAGCCGAACGAATCGCACGTTCGCACCAAAATGTGCTGCGCTCGCAGGTGCTGCACCGTTTTCGTCATGTCGTGCCCGAAATCAGCCAGCAGGAACGGCACGCGCCCCGCTGTCACACGCACGCCCATCTCCTGCAAGCACCGCGCGAATCGCTCCGCCCGCGCCTGATTCGCCTGTGCATCCGCCGCAATTTCCGCCTGATGACGGGGCAGCTCCGCCGCAACCGCCGACGCCAGCACGTTCAGCGACCATGTGACTGCCCGCTCCTGCAAGCGTGCAATCTGTTCCGACGCGGCGCAGATGTACCCCAGCCGCACGCCCGGAATGCACAGAATCTTCGTCAACGACCCGACCACTGTCAAACCATCCTGCACATGGTGGCGAACCGTCGCATCCGTGCAATAGTCGATGAACGCCTCGTCCACAATCAGCTCGCCGCCGCTGTTCCGCACGTCCCGATGCATCCGCAGCACGTCATTCGGCGAAAGCAGCGTGCCTGTCGGATTGTTCGGATTACACACAACGACCGTGTCATCCGCCTGAATCGCCTGATTTGCTGCCAGCCGCCGCCCATGCGCCTTCGCCCGCTCCGCATATTCCCCGAACGTCGGCTGCTGCACATGCACCGCGCCGCGCCGGACGCCGAGCGTCAGGTCAATCGCCGCCGCGCCGCCCGCCGTCGGCAGCACGCAGCTTTCGTCCACGCCGAGATACAACGCCAGCCCCGCACGCGCCGCCCGCATCGCACGGTCAGGATAATAGCACGCCTGCGAAAGCGCCGCACGCATGGTGTCCATCACCCACGCGGGCGTTCCCTCTGGTCGCAGATTCGCGGAAAAGTCCAGCCAATCCGCTGGCTGACCGTCCCAAACATTGCCGCCATGCCTCAATGCCGCGTCCTCCTGAATCAGCAGAAATACCGAGAATGATTATAGCAAAATTACGGGGGATTTTCAACAGCGAGTGGGGCAGGATGACGAATCCGCCGTTATAGAATAGAAAGAAAACTGACAGACACACACTCCATAAGTACAATTGTACTTCTTTCGCTTTTGCCAATTGTAAATAATTGCGCCAAAGAATTGACTTTTTCGTGAAAAGGCGTATAATCATGGAAGGAAGGGGTGGAAATTCATGAGAACGACGAAGCTAATGGCGGGTGCGTTGACGCTGCTGGTGCTGGTCGGCGGTGCGGCGGCTGCCGAGACGGTGCAATCCTCCGAAGGCACGGTGTATACCTTGCCGGCGAATGTCTCCCGCATCGAGGAGTACGCATTTTACGGCGACGGGGAGCTGCGGGAAATCCGCATTCCGGAGGGCGTGACGGAAATCGGCGATTATGCTTTTGCAAACTGCTGGTATCTGACGGAAATCACGATTCCGGAGAGCGTGACCAAGATTGGCGCACATGCCTTTGACAGCTGCGTGAGCTGTCTCTTATACACATCTGACGCTGCCGACGAAGCTAGAAGTGTAGAT
>OWIP01000635.1_pt1 | contig 25299 bp, 19 predicted proteins | sample 1732581 | NCBI WGS metagenome assembly OWIP01 (sample SAMN05065731, study PRJEB22554) | human gut metagenome | biome: ENVO:2100002; feature: ENVO:00000062; material: ENVO:00002003 | host: Homo sapiens | place: USA
TCTACTGATATCGGTTATAAAAAGAAAAAGCGTCTAGCTAAATCAGGAAAAGACAATACGAATGGACTTGATTATCATTACATTGCATTTACACATTGTTTACATCGTAATGTAACGGCCGTTACACCGCATTGTAACGTCCTTTACGCTGTATCGTAACGACTTTTACGCTATATTGTAACGCCCTTTACATGCTGGTGTAACGGTCGTTACATCCTGGCGTAAAAGACGTTACGCTATGAGGTAAGAGGGCAAGTTATGATACCCCGCCCGTTTCCGCTTCAAGGAGACGTGAGTGGGAGACTGAGGTGGTTGTTAGAAGAAGGTAATAAAGAACAATAGGGAGTTCCTATCTCTTCAGTTTGATGCCGATGTCATTGATTCCTTGCAGCCTTTCGTCCGGTAGCGTATAGGCCACTTTAAAGAGGTAGGTGCCGGGTTTGCCGATTCGAACGCTTCCTGCGGAGACGGCAGTCTGATAGAGACCTCCCCAGCCGTCACCTTTCCAGATTCCTTCTTTGTCCGCGAGGATTAGCTGTATGGTGTCCGTGGGTGACGGAATGGAATCTGCGGTGGTGTAGCAGATGGATAGAGGTAGATTCTGATAGGGGTAGTTGCTTCGGTTACGAACTTCCAAAGACAGTTTGTAGTAGGTCAGTGAGTCGGTGACCTTCACGTCGAAAGAGAGCGTGTCTTCGCGCAGCCAGCCTTCGGTGGGAAGGGATTGGAAGGAATGGTATACAGTCTGTTTGTCGCAAGCGCTCAGCAGGCTTGCGACAAACAGTAGTATGATACCTTTCAGGCAGAGATTCCTATTCTTGAGCCGGTTTGTCATTTTGGGCAGGTCTTTCACCTTGAGGTTTGGGCTTATTGTTACGGGGCGGACGACGGTTGTTATTGTTCCGTTGTTGACGTTCGCCTTGTTGCTGTTCACCTTGTTTGGGTGCTTGCCGGTCTTGTTTCTGTCTCGGTTGCCGGTCTTGCCTGGATTGTTCTCTCTGGTTGTTGGATTGCGGAGCACCCTGCTGCTCACCTCCTTGCGGACGACCGTTTCCACTCTTTTTCTTTCTCTTGTTACGGCTGTTGTTGCTGTTCTCGCCACCGTTGCCGTCACTGCCACTCTTGCCTTTCCGGTTGCGGTCAAAGCGAGTGAGACTCTCTTGTTCCAGCAAGTCCACCGGCTTTTTGGGTTCGGAACGATGGGTTTCTTCTATCAGGCTGTCGGGCTTGATGCCACGTCTGTTCAAACCGATAATCTCGAAGGCGCGTCTGCCGCTGATGGTCACCAGGTTGGCGGGGATGTTCTTGTCGCTTGAGTAGGTTATCTGGTTGCTCAGAATGTCGGCTTTGAAGAAGAAGAACTCACCGTCTTTGGTCTCTAAGGTAATCTCGCGTGAGGGCAGGCGTTTCTGTGCTTCCACGTAGCAGTCTACTTCGTAGTTGAGGCAGCACTTCAGTTTGGCGCATTGTCCGGCAAGCTTCTGCGGATTCAGTGAAATGTCCTGGAAGCGCGCCGCGCTGGTGGATACCGATACGAAGGAGGTCATCCAGGTGGCGCAGCACAGCTCGCGTCCGCAGGGACCGATACCGCCGATGCGTCCGGCTTCCTGGCGGGCACCAATCTGTTTCATCTCGATACGCACGCGGAAAGCGTCGGCAAGTACCTTGATGAGCTGGCGGAAGTCCACCCGTTCGTCGGCTATGTAGTAGAAGATGGCCTTGTTGCCGTCTCCCTGATATTCCACGTCTCCAATCTTCATGTTGAGGTTGAGGTCCAGGGCTATCTGACGCGAGCGTATCATGGTGGAGTGTTCACGGGCTTTTGCCTCGTTGTACTTCTCCATATCCACAGGCTTCGCCTTGCGGTAGATGCGTTTGATGTCTGCCTCAGACTTGATATTGGCTTTCTTCATTTGCAGCGGCACGAGACGTCCGGTCAGGGTCACCACACCGATATCATGTCCGGGGGTGGCTTCTACGGCTACGATGTCGCCTTTCTCCAGAGGTATCTTGTTGCTGTTGCGGAAATATCCCTTGCGGGTATTCTTGAACTGAACCTCTACCAGCTCGCTCTCATCGGCATTGCCCGGAATGTCTGCCAGCCAGTCGTAGGTGTTCAGTTGCTTGTCCTGCCTGCCGCAACTCTTGCAGCAGAGACCTCCGCTTCCGTTATGTAGTTTAAAATCCATTTTTTTATTTATGATTGAGATTACTACTATATATCTGATTTCTACTGTTTCAGTAGAACTATCATTTTCAACGAAAAATCAAAGAAGACCATCCTTGCATTTACATTTTGCTCAATATGTATCTGCGCTTCGCTCAATTCATCCATCATTCCCATTACATTCCGTTCGTTGATAAAAGGGGCGAAGCGAGTGGCAAAGTTTTGTTCAGGCAAAGTCATGTAACTCATCTCTTTGCAATGCAGGTTGTAGATGAAATTCTCGCGTATCATACGCTGGGCGTATGTCAGGAAGTTCTTCTGTCGTTCGCGTCCCATGCCTGCCAGTTGCTCACTCCATTGCTTCATTTCACGTATCTTCCGTTGATAGGAAAGACGCATGAGGCTGACAAAGAGTTCAAAGAACAGTTCGTTTTCTTCGTTCAGGTGAATGGTTTCCAATGCTTTGATAAAGTCACCGTTGGCAAGATGTGCCAAGGTGAAACTATCATTAGGACGTACACCGTATTTCTGTTGCAAGGCGTTGGCAATATCCGTTTCTTCTATTTTACGGATGTTGAAACGTTGCGTACGGCTCAGGATTGTCGGCAGTATCATATCCGGAGTTTCGGATATCAATAAGAATACAGTTTTTTCGGGAGGCTCTTCCAGAAGCTTCAATAACTTATTGGCACAAACTACATGCATTTTTTCCGGTAGCCAGACGATAGTAACCTTGTAGCCACCTTCGCTCGATTTCAGGCTGAGCTTGCGTACTATCTCGTCACTCTCCTTTGCATAGATGATGGCTTGCCCGTTTTCAGCATCCATCTCATTTAGCCAGTGGTTAAGACTGAAATAAGGGCTGTTCAGCACTAGATGTCGCCAGTCAGTTATGTAATCGTCGCATACTTCTTTCTTCCCTTTTTTTACGATGGGAAAGACAAAGTGTACATCAGGATGTACCAGCTTATTCCACTTTACGCAGGAGGGACAAGTTCCACAGGCATCTGTATCTGTACGGTTCGGGCAACAGATGTAACGGGCATAAGCCATTGCCAACGGAAGTTTTCCCACTCCCGATGGACCGCAGAAGAGCTGGGCATGAGGAATACGCCCCTCTTGCACTTCTTGTCTGAGTCGCTGTTTGGCTGCTTCTTGTCCTATTACCTCTTTGAAAAACACGATATTATATATGGTTTTATAAATTACAACTCATGTTACTTGGCTGCCGTCTTAGTATACCAGCTTTGCAACTTCTTTTATACTGTCCACTGCACCGATGGAGTAAAAGTGAATACTGGGTACTCCATGCTCCACTAACTCCTTACATTGCTTAACACACCATTCGATGCCTACTTGTTTGGCTTCTTCATCCGTTTTACATTTCATGGCTTCAAGTGCCAGTTCTTCGGGCAAGTCTACCTTGAAAGTCTTGGGTATCATGCTGATTTGAGACATCTTCTTGAATGGTTTGATACCTGGAATGATGGGAATGGTAACTCCGGCTTTTCGGGCACGTTCTACGAAATCGAAATATTTTTGGTTATCATAGAAAAGCTGTGTAACGGCATATTCTGCACCGGCTTCCATTTTCTTTTTAAGCCAGTAGATATCAGTGTCGATGTTGGGAGCTTCTTCGTGCTTTTCGGGATAACACGCTACGCCATAGGAAAATGGCGTATTGGTCACTTTCATTTCCGAGCCATCCACGAAGATGCCTTTATTGAAGTTGTTGATTTGTTCTTGTAATTCAGTGGCATGATGGTAGCCATCGCCTTCGGGAGTGAAGACAGACTCATGTTTTGCTTTATCTCCACGTAGCACCAGTAAATCGGTGATACCCAGGAATTGCAGATCAAGCAGTACATATTCCGTCTCTTCGCGGGTGAAACCACTGCAAAGAAGATGCGGAACTACAGTGATATTATATCTGTTTTGGATGGCGGCAGCTACGGCAACAGTTCCCGGACGGCGGCGTAAGCGATTGCGCTGAAACAAACCGTTTCCCAGATCTTTGTACACATATTCGCTGCGATGTGTGGTGATATTGATGTATTTCGGGTCAAATTCCCGTAAAGTATCTATGGTTTCGTACAGCTTTTCGATGCCTGTGCCTTTCAGCGGTGGCAGTATTTCAAAAGAGAAAGCTGTCTTCTCGTTGCTGTGTATCAGGTCGATAATTCTCATTTCTTTTTCGTTGTCTTTGTTCGGTGAACAAAACTTATTTGTACATTGGGAACAAAAATACGAAAAAGAAATGAGATATGCTTTTATTGTTGGGCTATTCTTTTATACAACGTATGGAAAGGGCTTTATAGAATGTCTTATTGGTTACTAAAGTTCCATTTGAAATAAAATGTTCATCACTTCCTGTGAGGAATATGGTTTGCTCGGGTATGGTCTTGCCGTTATCTTCAAGAGTCCAATATCCGGTCATTTTATAGACTTGTGCATGTGCTTGTTCATACCACATGCCTATCGGATATGCACCGAAATCGGTCAGGTTGGAGGCAGGATATACATGGTCATCCTCTTTTAATCCCTGCCATTCTCCTGCCTTAATCAGTGATGCTTCATTACCTGTATAATTCTTCAAGCCTTCCCAGTCTTTGCTGTTAGGTATTTTCCATCCTTCCGGTGCTAAGTCACCGGCCAGTATGGCTTCTCCGTTGTAGAAGTATATTTCAAATTTGTCTGGTTTGAAGTAGCCTGCTCCGGTGCCCAATTCAACTCGTTTTGTAAGGGGAGTTCCAGTTATATATGTAGTTTCGCACAGATCTTTCCGCATCCAATATTGTGTCCCTATCTTTATTATCGGGTGTTCTTTCAGTGCTCCGTTTCTGATATCTCGAATCGTGTACCGGATTACATTAACATCCGATGATTTATCGGGCTTTGCCAGTGTTACTGTTCCTGTTTCATCCAAATAGAATTTATCGATTGTTCCTGAGGTTCCCTGAGTGTACGTGAAAGAATTATTCTCTGTGTTCCAACTTATTTGTCCTCCATTGATGTCTCTGTCATCATCCAACAGTTGAAGTACTGTCCCGTTGTTCAAATCACTTTGTTCATCTACGCCGATAGGATAAATCGTGATTGCTTGTGAATCGATATCATCTGATTTAAGATACTCTTTGCAGATTTCCACGATAGGTTTTCCGCTGTTGTATACTCTATAAACATTTGATTGGGTGAAAGACAGGGCGGCAATGTGTATGGCTGTCGTCTTGCCGCTATTGTCCGTTTCCTTACCTTCTACGGTTGTCCAGTCTTCTATACTGCTGGCTATCCCTGTCAGCACATGACTGGTGGTCTGCATGGCGGCGATGTCCAAGTTGCATTGTGTGCTTCCGGTCATTGTTAATTCCGGCATCGGGCATGTGTATAGTTGTCCGTTCCAATCCATAACGAATGATTGCGTATCGGGATTAATCTCTTGAGGGATAATAATAATCTCTTTTCCTATTAATTTCCCCTCTTTTATACTCCATGTTCCGTAAGGAATGATATCCGCGTCTTCTTCTTTATGAATTGTAAATTCTTCTGTGCTTAGATCGTAATCGGCTTTATTATAGAATCCTGTGGCAATGATGCGTGGATTGGCTTTTAATAAAGCTTCAACGTTTTCATCTCCTTTCGGTGTAAGTGTGATGTTGAATTTCACCAATTTATGATGGAACTTCAGTTCAACGGCCTTTTCGCTGCTTGCTATCTTTGCTTGTGTGGCAATTAGAAAGTCAGATAGAGATCGCTTTTGGGCATTGCTTTGATCGGACTGTACGGAAACTGGGATGATGGAAGAGTTGGCTGCTATCTCTGCCGACTGATATGGAGAATAGCTGATGAAGTCTAGCATTGCATCTCCCACTGGGTAGAAAACAGTTTTTTCGGGGATAAGTTTAGCATCTTCTCCGCATTCTAACAGCAAATTGTTAATGTATCGTTCTTTTGCAATGGAAGTAGAAGACAGCATTGCGTACAATCCCACTTTATCTCCTTTTTCAAAGGCCGTATTGGTTACTCGCGTATTGGTTTTACTGACTTTTGTGGTAAATGTGATCGGTACTGTTCCGGAAGGTGTTTCTGAGTCAATTTTATTGACGCAAGCGGTAAATAAGTGGATGAGGCAGAGTGATAATAGGATCAGTCTGTTTTTCTTGATAGTTGTTTTGTTCATATAATGTTGTTGTTTTGTGGAATACGATGATCGAATTCCCAATTAATAGTTGTTAATCAAAACATTGGAGTATCTGGGGTGGTTGGGACCATAATTGGTATAGAAAAGACTGTTGCTTTGGAATGCTAATTAGTTGAATTCACGCTTGAATTCCGGTTCTGTTCCATCTTTATGTTTTTCAACGTTTATTAACCTAATGGACGTCAAAGGTAAAATAAACTTTTAAAAAACAGAAAGAAAAGAATAACTTTATACCAATTATTTATTTATAATGCTTTGTATGAAGGGGATAAATAACTTGAAATGTCCCTACATTTTCATTCTTTCGCGGGAGATTTCAAAATTATCAGTACCTTTGTACTCTAAATTAAAGATAATCTGATAACTTATGCCATTAAATTTACCTGATAAGCTGCCGGCGATAGAGTTGCTGAAAGAAGAGAACATATTTGTTATTGACAACTCCCGCGCCACGCAACAGGACATCCGTCCGTTGCGCATCGTTATCCTGAACTTGATGCCTTTGAAGATTACCACGGAGACAGATCTTGTGCGTTTGCTCTCCAATACACCGCTTCAAGTGGAAATCTCGTTCATGAAAATCAAGAGTCATACATCAAAGAATACGCCTGTAGAACACATGCAGACATTCTATACTGACTTTGAAAAGATGCGTGGCGAGAAGTACGACGGTATGATTATCACTGGTGCCCCTGTAGAACAATTGGATTTCGAAGAGGTGACTTACTGGGATGAAATAATGGAAATATTCGATTGGGCGCGTACGCATGTCACATCTACCCTTTATATATGCTGGGCTGCACAGGCCGGACTCTATCATCATTATGGAGTGCCCAAGTATGCGTTGGATAAGAAAATGTTCGGCATATTCGAGCATCGTCCTTTAGATCCGCTGCACGCTATTTTCCGTGGTTTCGATGATATGTTCTATGTACCCCATAGCCGCCATACGGAAGTACGGAAAGAAGATATCTTGAAAGTGCCGGAGCTTACTTTACTTTCGGAATCGGAAGATGCAGGCGTACACCTGGTGGTAGCACGTGGTGGACGTGAGTTTTTTGTTACCGGACATTCGGAATACTCTCCACTGACACTGGATACGGAATATCGCAGGGATGTGGATAAAGGTCTACCTATTGAAATACCTCGTAATTATTATGTGGATAATGATCCGGACAAAGGTGTGATGGTACGTTGGCGTGCCCATGCCAATCTGCTGTTCTCTAATTGGTTGAACTATTTCGTTTATCAGGAAACTCCGTACAATATTAATGATATAAAGTAGCTACAAGCTACGAGCTGCGAGTGACAAGACCTTGCGGTATATAGTGTAGCACTCGTAGCTTGTAGCCTGTAACTTGTAACTAAAACGATATGATAAAGCAACGGAAGATAGAGTTACTGGCCCCTGCCAAGAACATGGAATGTGGCATTGAAGCTATTAACCACGGTGCGGATGCAGTGTATATCGGTGCACCTAAGTTTGGCGCACGTGCAGCAGCCGGCAATTCGTTGGAAGATATAGCTGCTTTGGTGGCTCATGCCCATTTATATAATGCCCGGATTTATGTGACTGTCAATACCATCTTAAAGGAAGAAGAACTGGCAGAGACGGAGAAAATGATTTGGGATTTGTATCGTGCGGGAGTAGATGCCCTCATTGTGCAAGACATGGGAATCACTCGCTTAAACCTACCGCCTATTCCCTTGCACGCCAGTACCCAAATGGATAACCGTACACCGGAGAAAGTACGTTTCCTTGCAGAAGCCGGTTTCCGGCAAGTAGTATTGGCACGTGAGCTTTCCCTTCAGGAAATCAGCCATATTCATAAAGCTTGTCCGGAAGTGCCGTTGGAAGTATTTGTACATGGGGCACTTTGCGTTAGTTATAGCGGGCAATGTTATGTCAGCCAGGCTTGTTTCGGACGTAGTGCCAACCGGGGAGAATGTGCACAATTCTGTCGTTTGCCTTTCAGTCTGGTGGATGCCGACGGAAAAGTAATTGTACGTGATAAGCATTTGCTATCTCTCAAAGATTTGAATCAAAGTGATATCTTGGAAGAGTTACTTGATGCAGGTGCTACTTCGCTCAAGATAGAAGGTCGTCTGAAAGATGTTTCTTACGTAAAGAATGTTACGGCTGCTTACCGCCAAAAGCTGGATGCCATCTTTACACGCCGTAAAGAATATGCCCGAGCCTCTTCCGGTACTTGCAATTATACATTCCGTCCCCAGTTAGATAAAAGTTTTAGTCGTGGATTTACGCATTACTTCCTGCACGGACGCAGTGAAGAAATTTTCTCTTTTGATACTCCGAAATCCCTCGGTGAAGAGATGGGAACCATGAAGGAACAACGTGGAAACTACCTCACAGTAGCCGGATTGAAATCATTCAACAACGGTGACGGTGTTTGTTATATCGATGAGCAAGGACGCCTGCAAGGCTTCCGTATCAACCGTGTAGATGGAAATAAACTCTATCCGGCAGGTGAGATGCCTCGTATCCGTCCGCGTACTGTACTTTACCGTAACTATGACCAGGAGTTTGAGAAGTTGCTGGCACGTAAGTCTTCCGAACGAAAGATTTCCGTTTCCTTGCTTTTGGCAGATACTGCCTTCGGCTTTGCTCTGACTGTCACGGATGAGGATGATAATAGCGTTACACTTTCTTTCCCTTATCAGAAAGAACCTGCCCGTACCCCGCAGGCAGATAATCTGCGTACTCAACTCAGTAAATTGGGAAATACTCCTTTTGAAGCCGGAATATTAGCGGATAATCGTTCGCTTGAAACAAATTCCGCCATAGAAATCCGCTTTTCAGATAACTGGTTTCTTCCCGCTTCCGTAGTAGCCGATTGGCGCCGTCAAGCCGTAGACAAGCTGGTTACCGTTCGCCGTATTAATTATCGGCAGGAAGTGGCAGTCTGGAAACCTACAACTCATGCTTTCCCTTTGCCGGGAACTTCTTCTAAGACAACAGCTTCCGCTACTTCATTAACGTACCTCGGTAATGTAATGAATACCCGTGCCGCCTCTTTCTATACCGATCACGGCATTGCTACCGTAGCTCCGGCTTATGAGAAACAATCTGTACCGGGTGCTGTTTTAATGTTCTGCAAGCATTGTTTGCGTTATAGTATGGGGTGGTGCCCTACTTATCAGAAGGGACGTTCACCCTATCGGGAGCCTTATTGTTTGCAAGGAACTGATGGTAAGCGCTTCCGCTTGGAGTTTGATTGTAAGAATTGTCAGATGAAAGTATATGCAGAATAAGAGAGGACATATTCGTTATCACCACAGAGCGGCACAGAGTAACACAGAGTTTCTTAAATATCAGAAAAGACTCCGTGCAACTCTGTGCTACTCTGTGGTGATAGCGATTATTATCAGTCTGGTTTCCTGTCGTTACTCCCGTCCCAATCTGGATGATGAAGGTATCAGTGATAAAACCCGCGACTCTCTGACCTACCTTTACGACCGGCATTATACGTTGAATACGAATCTGGAAGTGGTGCAGGATTCCGTGGTGCTTGCCTGTCTGCCGGTGAAGGATTGCTACAATACTCTGTATAGAGGAGACCGTGTAGTAGTGGCCGAATTTGCCATTCATTCTGCTGATAGTGTGGACAGTGTTTGGGTAAAACTGGCTCATTCCCAGGAGATACAAGGCTGGATCGGGGAGCGGGAAATGATGCAAGCTTTTGTACCTACGGACAGTATCTCACAATTCATTTACTTGTTCAGTGATACACATGCTTCTTACTTCGTGATTATTTTCGCCTTGTTTATCGGTGCCTGGGTGTTCCGTCTGTTCCGTCGGAAGCAGTTGAAGATTGTTTATTTCAATGATATTGATAGTGTATATCCGCTTTTGCTCTGCCTGTTGATGGCATTCAGTGCTACGGTGTATGAGACGATGCAAGTCTTTGTGCCCGAAACGTGGGAACATTTCTATTTTAATCCTACGCTTTCACCTTTCAAGGTGCCGTTTATTCTCTCAGTCTTTTTGCTGAGCATCTGGTTGTTTATCATTGTACTGCTGGCAGTACTCGATGACTTGTTCCGTCAGTTGACTCCTGCCGCTGCCGTATTCTATCTGTTGGGATTGGCATCTTGTTGTATCTTCTGTTATTTCTTCTTTATACTGACTACACAAATCTATATCGGCTATATTTTCCTTGTTGTTTTCCTTGGACTTTTCCTAAAGCGAATGTGTACTACACTTGTCATTTACCGCTATCGTTGCGGGCGCTGCGGACAGAAATTAAAAGAAAAGGGGGCTTGCCCAAGCTGTGGTGCTATCAATGAATAATAGGGTGTAGCAAGTTCTCTTAACCCTTTCATGCTTATGATACTTACTTTTCCCCTCTTTCCTGCTTAGATGTAATGTAAAAGATGGCATCTTTTGCTGCGAAAGATGCCATCTTTTGATGTTAGAGATGCCACCTTTTGCGACAAAAGATGCCATCTTTTGCATAACGGGTTAGGGAGATGTATGGGGACGGAAGTAATGATCTCTATCAGAACCTGCAACGTAGTTCGATTCCCGCCTGTATGGGGCGGCCTTTCTGCATGAATCCGTTGCCCATGCTTTCAAAGTAGAAGGCAGCGTAGTCTTTATCCAGTGCATTGCGAACCCAGAAGTCAATCTGTCCGTTGCCTTTTTGCAGGCTGAGGCGTCCGTTCAATGTGCCGTAGAAGGCTTGGCTGACATCATTCTGCTCGGTCCAATAGATACGTCCTGCACCGGTGTAGTTGGCATTAAGTTGAATACGGTCCAGCCAATGTCCCGGGTTGATGCGGAAAATGTATTGTCCGCCCAGGCTCAGAGTGTGCTTCGGAACGAAAGGAACATAGTTGCCGTTGTAACTTATTTCTTCTAATTTACTGTTGGTTGTTATGTAATCTTTGAATGTGGCATAAGTATAACCATAGCTTGCAGTCAGGGTAAAGTTAGTGGTAACTGCACCCATCAGAGATATTTCTGCTCCCAAGCTGCGGCTCTTTCCTGCATTTACCGTCTCGCGTCCAAGTCCGCTCTGGGCGAAGCGGGAAATCTGCTGGTCGCGCGTTTCAAGCCAGAACAGGGCGGCATCGGCACGCAGACGGTTTTGGAAAAGGTTTAGGTGAGTACCTATTTCATAGTTCCAGGTTTGTTCCGGTTTATATACGGTGGCAGCCCGGGCATCCGGATTCTTACCGCCATCGGGTAGGAAACCATCTACCAAATCTTTGAAGTTGTCCGGAACATTGGGCATGATTGCTTCTTTAGATTGCTTCATCATATCGTTGCGCAAACTGGATTGTAGAAGGTCGGAGAACATCTGAATGTTATATCCTCCCGAGCGATAACCTTTGCTGACGGTAGCATATACATTTCCGGCATTATCCCGGAAGTCATATTGCAAGGCGAACTTCGGAAGTAGTTGCAGATAATCTTTGCTGATGGAACCTTCGTAGCAGGATTCTACAGTCAGGGCTGTTTCCGGCATCATTATTATAGGATCACGAACAGGCTGTCCGTTCTGCATCATCTGACCTGTAATGCCTACGGTGTAATCCATTGCTGTGCCGGAGTTATAATCCATCTTCATCTTCTCATAATCCAGGCGAAGTCCGGCAGTGAATGATAATCCGTCGATACTAAATAGATCTCTGAATGTGGATTGGTGAAACAGGGCTCCATTCAGAAGTGGTGTTTTGAAATCTCCGTTGATGGGCAAACGTGTGCTGGTTACTTTTAATGATGGCATGATATTCATATTCATCACCGGGCTCATCGGTACTTCTATTAGTGGAGGAATTACGCTACCCAGCATCTTGTTCATCATCGCCATACCATCTTCCTTGAATGTGACGGGGGCAGTAGTATTCAGCCATTGATAGAATCCGAAGACACCTGTTGCCCATTGCCAACGCCGGTTGCTCTTGCTTTTCATTACAATTTCTTCACTGATGGTATTGATGCGTTGTTTCTGTTCCAGTGTATACGTATCTGAGGCTGTGAAATCCTGATCCAGAAACATACGATCCTTTAGATGCTGATATCCGGTTACGGCACTGAGTGTGAAATTCTGTGCCTGGTACTCTACATTAAGTCCGGCATTCAGCAGGTTGCGGTAATAGCTACTTTCATCATTGTAAGCCGTTTTGGCTACATCTCCGGTTTCTTTATTGTAGAGTCCATACGGGTAACCGCCCTGGTCACCATATTCATAACTTACATTAAAGTCGAGCTTCCAATTATCGCTGGGCAAGTAGATGGCGCGGATACGTCCACCGGCAGACTGCCCTTTATCTACCTTTTTATTGTTGAGCGCTGCATTGCGGAAGAAACCGCCTTCGTATTCATAAAATCCTCCAGCCGAGAATGCAAAGCGCTCATTCATCCGGTGATAGTGAGTGACGGAAGTATTGTATTGATTGTGTGTACCTGCCCCTATCCGGAAGTCAGTACCTTGATAAGAGAAAGGAGATTTGGTATGTACTTTAATAAGTCCACCCATCGCATTTCGTCCGTACAGTGTACCCTGCGGACCGCGCAGCACATCAATACGCTCGATGTCGGAATAATTGAAATCGAATGCGGATTTATCTATATAAGGTATATTGTCAACATAGAGCCCTACGGAGGGAGTATTGATGCGAGAACCGATACCACGAATGTAGACGGCAGATGTCAGTCGCGAACCGTAGTCGGGAATAAATATATTGGGTACAAGTGCGGTCAGGTTTTTGATTGAGTTCACTTGTGCAGCCTGCATGTCTTGTTGCGAAAGCAGGGTGACGGCATTGGGCAGCTCGCGCAACTTACGGTTTTCTTTAGGTGCTGCAATGATCAGGACTTCTTCAACGTCCACTATTTTCAGGGTATCCACTTCCTCTGCACATACGTTCCCTATCGACAGGAGTGCCAGGGCAAAGGCTAACAATTTACTCTTCTCCATTTTTTGCTTCTATTATTTCGCTTGCAAAGAAAGAGGATTTCTCTTATACCCGCAATCCTCATTTATTAGGATTTAGATACGGTCTGCTTCGACGTATCCGTGCATTACAGCATAAATCGTTAGTCCGGCCACTGATTTAATGCCCAGCTTCTCCGTAATATTCTTTCGGTGGGAGATGACGGTAGTCAGGCTGATATTCAGTTTATCGGCTATTTCTTTATTGATAAGTCCTTTGGTTATCAGTACCAGTACTTCTATTTCGCGGGGAGAGAGATCATGTTCGCTGTCGGCATGAGGATTACCGCACGGATGCGCTGTTGCACCGTGGGGATGTCCGTGGGGGTGGCTATGAGGATGTCCGCCTTTGTGTCCGAACTGATGCAGTTGCAGGATGTTTCTGATCAGTGTTTTCTCGTCCTGATAAATATTCAAGGTCGGTATTCCTGCCAGCTGAGGCTGATTGTCACCGTTTGCCAATACAATGGTCTTGGGCTTGCGCGGTAGGAAAAAAGCGGTATGCTCAAAATATATCTGTGCTGAAACAAAATAATGCGCGTACATATCGGGGGTATCGTCCATCAGTTCCTCGAACGAACTGAATACACGGATGACGGCCATCGGGATAATTTCTTCCAGAAGGCTTTGCAATCCCATACATGATAAGGTGTTGGAGTCAGCAATTGCTATTTCGGGAGCTACCATAGTGTTTCTTAAATTTCTGCAAAAGTACAGATAAATTTTAGGATGTAGGCTATTGTGATTGAAAAACAGTAACTTTCCTTAATAGGTTGCTATAGAACTTTGCGCTCTTCTCTTTTGTTGTTAAGTATATAATTTACTTAATACTACTGATTTATGAAATATGATATAGCTATCATCGGCGGTGGCCCTGCCGGATATACGGCAGCTGAAAGAGCGGCTGCAAACGGGCTGCAAACTGTTTTGTTTGAAAAGAAAGCTATTGGCGGTGTTTGTCTCAATGAGGGGTGTATCCCTACCAAAACTCTACTCTATTCCGCCAAGTTGTGGGACAATATGAAAGGCGCGTCCAAGTATGGCATCTCTGTGCCCGACGGTTCGTCATTCGATATGAAAAAGATTATCGACCGTAAAGATAAGATTGTGAAAAAGCTGACTGGTGGTGTGAAGATGACGGTCAGTTCGTACGGTGCTGTTATTGTGCCGCAGGAAGCCGTTATTATGGGTGAGGCGGACGGACGTTTCCAACTTTCGGCTGCCGGCGAAGTATATGAAGTAACCTATCTGTTGGTATGTACAGGTTCCGATACATTGATCCCTCCCATTAAAGGATTATCTGAAATTGATTATTGGACATCAAAGGAAGCATTGGAGATCACAACTTTGCCCCGTTCACTTGTCATTATCGGTGGTGGTGTTATCGGGATGGAATTCGCCTCTTTTTTCAATAGCATGGGTGTGCAGGTGCATGTTGTTGAAATGATGCCCGAAGTATTGGGCGCCATGGATAAGGAAACCAGTGGCATGCTACGTTCAGAATATCAGAAGCGTGGGGTTAATTTCCATTTGAATGCCAAAGTAATTGAAGTCGGCAAAGAGGGTGTCACTATTGAAAAAGAAGGTAAGACTGCACTTATCGAAGCCGAAAAGGTACTCGTCAGTGTGGGTAGGAAAGCTAACTTGTCCCAGGTCGGTTTGGATAAACTGAACATTGAACTGCTGCGCAACGGTGTGAAGGTGGATGAGCATATGCAGACTTCCCATCCTCGTGTTTATGCCTGTGGCGACATCACCGGGCGTTCTATGCTGGCACATACTGCCATTCGTGAAAGTGAAGTTGCTGTCAATCATATCCTGGGAGTGGAAGACCGTATGAATTACGATTGTGTACCCGGTGTGGTGTATACCAATCCCGAAGTAGCGGGAGTCGGTAAGACTGAGGAAGAACTGAAAGTATCCGGTATCAGTTATCATGTACAGAAGTTACCGATGGCCTATTCCGGTCGTTTTGTAGCCGAGAATGAATTGGTGAACGGGCTATGTAAGTTGATATTGGACGATGATGATCGGGTGATAGGCTGCCATATGCTGGGAAACCCTGTTTCCGAATTGATTGTTCTTGCCGGACTTGCCGTGCAGCACGGATATACGGTGGAAGAGTTTCAAAAGACTGTTTTTCCGCATCCGACGGTCGGTGAAATCTTCCATGAAACTTTGTTTGCGTAATGTTCTGTATTGATAATCGCTGCACGGATATCTATTTTAATCTGGCAGCAGAAGAGTATTTGTTGAAGCAGAAGCGAGGTAACTTCTTTATGCTTTGGCAGTCGGAACCTTCCGTAGTGATAGGGAAACATCAGAGTGTGGCAGCGGAAGCGGACGAGAGGTTTCTGGATGAAAAGGGAATAACCCTGGCACGCCGTTTCTCCGGTGGAGGGGCTGTATATCATGACCGGGGAAACATTAACCTGAGTTTTATTGAAACCGTAAAACAACCGGACTTTGTATATTACCTGCAACAGGTTGTCGATTTCCTCGAAAAGGTAGGCATCTCAGCTTATGCTGACCAGCGTTTGGGCATTTATGTGGATGAACGGAAAATATCAGGTAGTGCGCAGTGTATACACAAAGACCGTGTGATGTATCATTGTACTTTGTTGTTTTCCACTGATCTGGATACATTGAATGCGGCATTGAATGGCGATCCGGATGCGGAAAGCCGTCTACCGGGCTCTCGTACTATGCGTGCAGTACCTTCCGTACGGAGTGAAGTTGTTAATATAAAAGAGTTTTTGTCCGAACCCATGGACGTCAAACGTTTCATGCATTTGCTCTTTCACTCCTTTGTGGATGATGACGATAACCGGATTTACCGCTTCTCTGCCGGAGATATGGAAGCCATCGAACGGTTGAAAGCGGAAAAGTATTCCTGCAAAGAGTGGATATATCATAAATCCGCATTAACTTTTACTTAAGTTAAAAACTTACTACTCAGTTGTTTGTTGTATAATAATAAACCGAGAACCTAAAACTTAACTATATGTCAAGATTTGAAATAAAGATGCCCAAATTGGGTGAAAGTATAACCGAAGGTACCATCATCTCATGGTCGGTACAAGTAGGAGACATCATCAAGGAAGATGATGTGTTATTTGAAGTAAATACCGCTAAAGTCAGTGCCGAAATACCGTCTCCGGTAGAAGGTAAAGTCGTGGAAATTTTATTTAAGGAAGGAGACACCGTGGCTGTGGGTACGGTGGTGGCTATTGTCGATATCGGAGGTGAGAACTCCGGGGATGAGGGTGTTGCGGTTGTTTCTAAGACTGCCTCTGAGGAAACTCCTCAAGTCAAGACTGTAAAAACGGAAGAAGAGCGTTGGTACTCGCCTGTAGTTCTTCAGTTGGCTCGTGAGGCCGGCATTCAGCCTGAAGAACTGGATACTATTTCGGGTACCGGATATCAGGGGCGGGTGAGCAAGAAGGACATCAAGAGTTACATTGTCCGGAAACAAAGTGGTGGTACCACCACGGCGCAATCTGCTGCTAAGCCAAGTCCGCAACCTGTTGCAAGCGTTGCACCGCAACCGGTAGCTACAGCACCTGCCCAGTCGTCTGCTAAACTTGCTGCAACTCCTGAAGTACAACGTACTACACCTGCTTCCGGCACATTCTCAGCAGAAGGTGTTGAAGTAAAAGAGATGGATCGTGTACGTAAGGTGATAGCCGACCACATGGTAATGTCCAAACATACTTCCCCACACGTAACCAATGTTGTGGAAGTGGATGTAACGAAACTTGTGAAGTGGCGCGATAAGAATAAAGATGCTTTCTTCCGTCGTGAGGGAGTGAAACTTACTTATATGCCTGCCATCACAGAAGCTGTGGCGAAGGCACTGGCTGCTTACCCGCAAGTGAATGTATCGGTAGAGGGATATAATATCTTGTTCAAGAAACATATCAATGTCGGTATTGCCGTTTCTTTGAATGATGGCAATCTGATTGTTCCGGTGGTTCGTGATGCCGATCGTCTGAACCTGAACGGACTTGCCGTAGCCATTGATTCACTGGCACTCAAGGCTCGTGATAATAAGCTGATGCCCGATGATATTTCCGGTGGCACTTTTACGATTACGAACTTCGGTACATTCAAGTCTTTGTTCGGTACACCTATCATCAATCAGCCTCAGGTGGCTATCCTGGGAGTAGGATACATCGAGAAAAAGCCTGCCGTAATAGAGACCCCGGAAGGAGATGTGATTGCCATCCGTCATAAGATGTATCTGTCCCTTTCTTATGACCATAGAGTCGTGGATGGTTCATTAGGTGGCAACTTCCTCTATTTTATTAAAGATTATCTGGAAAACTGGAAAGAATAACTTAATACCTTGATAAGTATGAAAAAGTACAATATAAAAACCACAGATGTGGAACTGCTGAAGAAGTGGTATTACTTGATGACGCTGGGGCGTGCGCTTGATGAAAAAGCGCCCGCTTACCTGTTGCAGTCCCTTGGCTGGTCCTTTCACGCTCCATATGCCGGGCATGACGGGATACAGTTGGCCATCGGACAGGTATTTACCAAAGGAGAAGACTTCCTTTTCCCTTACTACCGTGATATGCTGACTGCCCTTTCCGCCGGAATGACAGCGGAAGAGCTTATACTGAATGGTATCTCCAAAGCTACTGATCCGGGAAGTGGCGGACGCCACATGTCCAATCACTTTGCCAAACCCGAATGGCATATCGAGAATATATCCTCGGCTACAGGTACGCATGATCTTCATGCAGCCGGTGTGGCACGTGCAATGGTATATTATGACCATAAAGGAGTCGTTATTACTTCACACGGCGAATCTGCCTCCTCCGAAGGCTTTGTCTACGAAGCTGTCAATGGTGCCAGCCTTGAACGCCTGCCCGTTATTTTTGTATGGCAGGATAATGGATATGGTATATCTGTTCCGAAGAAAGACCAGACGGCAGCCCGTAAAGTGGCGGATAACTTCTCCGGATTCAAGAATCTGAAGATTATCCATTGTAATGGAAAAGATGTGTTCGACTCCATGAATGCCATGACTGAGGCCCGTGAGTATGCATTGCTGAACCGGAATCCGGTAATCGTACATGCCAATTGTGTCCGTATCGGTTCCCATTCCAACTCTGACAAAGACACTTTGTACAGGGATGAAAACGAACTGGCTTATGTGAAAGAAGCTGATCCGTTGCTGAAGTTCCGCCGGATGCTGTTACGTTACAAGCGTCTCACCGAGGAAGAGCTGAAAGAAATAGAGGAGAAAGCAAAGAAAGATCTGGCTGCTGCCAATCGTAAGGCGTTGACGGCTCCCGATCCCGATCCTAAAACCATTTTCAACTATGTATTGCCGGAACCTTACGAACCGGAAAAATATAAAGATGGGACACATCGTGAGACAGAAGGAGAGAAGAAATTCTTTGTAACTGCCATCAATGAGACGCTGAAAGCAGAGTTCCGCCATAATCCTGATACCTTCATTTGGGGGCAGGATGTTGCCAATCGGGATAAAGGGGGCGTGTTCAACGTGACGAAAGGTATGCAACAGGAATTCGGCGAAGCTCGTGTATTCAGTGCACCTATCGCCGAAGATTATATTGTCGGCACAGCAAATGGCATGAGCCGTTTTGATCCTAAAATCCGGGTAGTGATAGAAGGTGCGGAGTTTGCCGACTATTTCTGGCCTGCCGTAGAACAATATGTGGAATGTACCCATGAGTATTGGCGCAGCAACGGACAGTTCGTTCCTAATGTAACTTTACGTCTGGCTTCCGGTGGTTATATCGGTGGTGGACTCTATCACTCACAAAATCTGGAGGGTGCTTTGGCTACTCTGCCCGGAGCGCGGATTGTTTGTCCATCCTTTGCTGATGATGCTGCCGGACTGCTCCGTACAAGTATACGCTCCCGTGGGTTTACGCTGTTTATTGAACCGAAAGCATTGTATAATTCCGTAGAAGCAGCTACCATCGTCCCTGATGATTTTGAAGTTCCTTTTGGGAAAGCGCGTATTCGTCGTGGGGGCAGTGATCTGAGTATTATCACCTATGGTAATACAACGCATTTCTGCCTGAATGTTGCCGAACGTTTGGAAAAAGAAGGTGGCTGGAGTGTGGAAGTGATCGATATCCGTTCTTTGATACCGTTGGATAAAGAAACCATTTATGAGTCTGTGAAGAAGACCAGTAAAGCCCTGATTGTTCATGAAGATAAAGTCTTTGGTGGCTTCGGCGGTGAGATAGCAGCCAGTATTGGTACAGACTTATTCCGTTACCTGGATGCACCGGTGCAGCGTGTAGGTTCTACCTTTACTCCTGTAGGTTTTAATCCGATATTGGAACGTGCCATTCTGCCGGGTGCAGATAGAATTTATGAAGCAGCCAAGAAGCTGTTGGAATATTAATTTAATAATAAGTTATTATGAAAGAGATAGGATTATTTTATGCAATGAATGCTGCCAAGACTTCTCATATCGCAGAGAAGATACGTGAGAAGCTCGGACATAAAGAAGTGGAAATGATTATGATAGAAAAAGCTTGGCAGAATGATTTCCAGGCTTATGATAAACTGATAGTAGGTGCTTCTACCTGGTTTGATGGTGAATTGCCCACCTATTGGGATGAGATGATACCGGAGATAGAAAGCCTCGATCTGAAAGATAAGAAAGTTGCTCTCTTCGGGCTTGGTGACCAAATCGGGTATCCCGATAATTTTGTTGACGGCCTGGGAATACTGGCTGCTGCCTTTGAAAAGGCAGGGGCTGTTCTTGTCGGATTTACGTCTGCCGAAGGTTATTCATTTAACCATTCAAGAGCTTTGAGGGATGGTAAATGGTGTGGACTGGTGATTGATATAGAGAACCAGTCGAAGCTGACGGATAAACGTATAACGGATTGGTGTGAACGGTTGAAGAAAGAATTCTAATAAATTATTAAGGAGGGTATATTTGAATGAGTTAGTATACCCTCCTTGAATTTTATAGATTGAAATAACCGGCTACCGCTTCCGCGCATCGTTCCCCGTCAATACCGGCAGAAACAATACCACCTGCATATCCTGCTCCTTCTCCGCATGGGAACAAGCCTTTTACTCTTACATGCTGCAAAGTTTCCCTATCTCTTATGATTCGTACGGGTGCGGAGGTACGTGTCTCTACGCCAATCATTACTGCTTCATTGGTCAGGAAACCGTGACTGTATCGTCCGAATTGTTGGAATCCTTTGCTGAGTCGTTCTGTAATGAACGGTGGCATCCAGAAGTGTAGGGGAGAAGATATCAGTCCCGGAGCATACGAACTTTCCGGTAGATCATAACTCAGCTTTTTGTGTGTAAAATCCTGCATCCGCTGTGCAGGTGCTGTTTGTCGCATATTGCCTTGTTGCCAGCAATTATATTCCAATGCCTCCTGAAAGTACATCATGCTGAGTTGGGGATAGGTAACACTATCATCCTGCATAGCTGTTCCTCTATTTTCTATCTTCAATCCTTCGTCTTCCAGATCTTCCGGCCTTAACTCAACGACCATTCCCGAATTGCTCCAACGAGAGCCACGGTTACTGGGACTCATTCCGTTCACTACAATCTGTTGCGGACCGCTGGCGGCAGGTACAACGAACCCACCCGGGCACATACAGAAACTGTATACTCCTCGTCCGTCTACCTGATTCACAAAACTATATTCGGCGGCAGGCAGATATTTACCCCGCCCGTTCTTGTTATGATACTGTATTTGGTCGATCAATTCTGAAGGATGCTCCAAACGTACACCGACTGCAATACCTTTAGCTTCAACCTCCACTTGATTGGCAGCCAACCAACGGTACACATCCCGCGCCGAATGTCCTGTTGCCAGAATCACCGGACCCAGAATTGTTTGTCCTGTATGGGTTTCGATACCTTTTATCTCGTCTCCTTCGATAATCAACGCCTCCATACGTGTCTCAAAGTGCACTTCTCCGCCACATTCGAGAATGGTGTTCCGCATATTCTCTATCACACGCGGTAGTTTATCCGTTCCGATATGCGGATGTGCATCCACTAATATAGCTGTAGAGGCACCATGCTGGCAGAATACATTCAGTATTTTGTCCACATTCCCGCGTTTTTTGCTACGGGTATAAAGCTTTCCATCCGAATAAGCACCTGCACCTCCTTCACCGAAACTATAATTAGATTCCGGGTTCACAGTATGTTCCCGGCTGATCTGAGCCAAGTCTTTTTTTCGGTCGCGTACATTCTTTCCACGCTCTACGATGATAGGGCGGAGTCCCAGCTCTATTAATCTCAGAGCAGCAAACAGTCCGCCTGGACCGGCACCTACGACAATAACCTGCGGTTTTCCTTCTACATTCTTATAGATAGTAGGCTGGTATTCATCGTCTTTGGGCATTTCGTTCAGATATACCCGTACAGTCAGGTTGACGAAGATGGTTCGTTGCCGGGCATCGATGCTGCGCTTTAATATTCGCGTAGCGGTGATGTCACGTACATTCAATCCTTTTTCTTGTACGAGGTATTCTTTCAGTCGTTGCTCGTTGGCTGCCACTTCGGGGAGCACACGTAGTTGGTATTCTTGTATCATAATCTTTTTTTTCACCACAGAGGACACAGAGTTCACAGAGGGTTAGGGTTATAAAATAAAACGTTTAATACCGTATTTTAGACTTGGAACATTGAAGTTTAGTAACAGTCCATATTGCAGACCGCTTAGCTTCATGTAAGTAAGAAGCTGGGCGGAGTGAACTGGCAGTAAGCTTTCAACGCTTTTTAGTTCTAATATTAATTTCTTTTCAATTAATAAATCAATTCTATAATCAGTATCCAATGTAATTCCTTTATAAATGATTGGCAACTTCTTTTGCCTTTCTATTTTTATACCAGCTTTACTTAACTCATAAAATAAGCAGGCTTCGTATGTGCTTTCCAATAATCCGGGGCCTAATTGTGTATGTACTTCAAATGCATATTTTAATGTTGTCCCAGTCAATATATTAATATCTTCTTCCATCTATAATATTTTAAATCCTCTGTGCCCTCTGTGTCCTCTGTGGTGAATCAACCGAACAGTACCCTGAACGCCTCTTCCACCTTCCGCACCGGTATCAGTTCTATCTTTATTTTCTTCGTATCAATTCCTTGCAGATTGTATTTCGGCAGCACGAACCGTTTAAATCCTAGTTTCTCCGCTTCACCGATCCGTTGTTCAATCCGGTTTACCGGTCGTATCTCTCCGGACAAACCGATTTCCCCCGCCATACAAACTTCCTGTTCGATAGCCGTATCCATATTGCTGGAGAGTATGGCACTGATGACTGCCAGGTCTATTGCCGGGTCGTTCACCTTCAATCCTCCGGCAATATTGAGGAACACATCTTTCTGTGCCAACTTGAAACCTACCCGTTTTTCCAGCACAGCCAGTAGCATATTCATTCTCCGAAGGTCAAATCCCGTGGCCGAACGTTGCGGATTGCCATATACCGCACTGCTTACCAATGCCTGTGTCTCAATCAGGAACGGGCGTATCCCTTCTATAGCCGAAGCTATCGCTATACCACTCATCCCTTCATGATCCTGGCTCAACAATAACTCCGACGGATTACTGACTTGCCGTAATCCATCCTGACGCATCTCGTAAATCCCCAGCTCTGCCGTACTTCCGAAACGGTTCTTGATACTGCGCAGGATGCGGTACATATAATGCTGGTCACCCTCAAACTGCAATACCGTATCTACGATATGTTCCAACACTTTCGGTCCGGCAATGCTGCCTTCCTTATTGATATGCCCGATAAGCAATACCGGGGTATGCGTTTCTTTGGCAAAGCGCAGGATACTTGCCGAACATTCGCGCACTTGTGCGATGCTTCCCGGGGAGGATTCAATGCTTTCCGTAGAAATAGTCTGTATAGAGTCGATGATCACCAACTCCGGACGGGTATTCTTGATGTGAACAAAAATCTGTTCCAATGACGTTTCACAAACGATGAGGCAATCGGTGGAATTTTGTGATAGACGGTCCGCGCGTAATTTCAACTGACGGGCACTTTCCTCACCCGATACATAAAGAACGCGCTTTTCAGGGATATGAAGTACAGTTTGTAGTACCAAAGTAGACTTACCAATTCCCGGTTCCCCACCAATCAACACTAGAGAACCCGGAACCAATCCGCCTCCCAGTACCCGGTTCAATTCTTCATCATGCAAGTCGATACGCGGTTCATCATCCGCTTCTATTTCACTGAGAACGATGGGTTTTGGCTTTTCTGTCTCAATTCCGGATACCGGACGTTTGTTTACGACTTCTTTTCGTATCACTTCTTCTACATACGTGTTCCACTCTCCGCACGACGGACATTTACCTACCCACTTCGGAGACTCCTGTCCGCAGTTGCTGCACACATAAACCGTTTTTTCTTTTGCCATAAGGAAATCTACTTGCTGAATGATTTGTCAAAGATACGAATTTAGCTGTTTACGAGGCAGAAAAACAGGACAATTTATTCCACCTCGTACCTCCTTTATACCTCCTTCGTACTCTCTTCGTATCTGCTTCGCTATTTTCATCCTTCTATAGAAGCGAAGGAAATGCGAACCGGGTACGGCTGAAAAGAGCTTTTGACCAAATATTAGTTTTTTCTTTGGTATGTAGTGTTTATGTGTAATTCGGCATATCGCTGCATGAATCCGTGGAGAAAATGCGGTTTCTCTCTAAATCGTAGTGATTTCTCCCGCCATCGGAGTACGCATTCTTTTTCGTACCTCATCAGGCGTATAGCCGTGCCCCAGTAGAAACATCAGTTTAGTGACCGCAGATTCCGTCGTGCTGTCATATCCGCAAACTACTCCCGCCTGCATTAACTGATAGCCCGTTTCATAACGTTCCATCTCTACGGTTCCGGCACTGCACTGGGTGACGTTGACAATGACTATCCCTTGCTCGCAAGCATTCCGCAAGCGGCGTATGAACCACTCTTTACGGGGAGCATTTCCCGAACCGTAAGTTTCGAGCACGACAGCTTTCAATCCCTCAATGCCCAATATACTCGATACTACATTCTCCTGAATACCCGGAAAGAGTTTTAGGACAGCAACATTGGTATCTAATAGATAATGTGGCTTCAGCTCCCGTTCGACTTCCTTAAAGCGGATTTGCACATTATTATATTTAATATGAATACCTGCTTCTGCCAATACGGGATAGTTGAATGAACGGAATGCATTGAAGTTCTCTGCATTCATCTTGATGGTACGATTGCCGCGCATCAGGTGATTCTCAAAAAAGATGCAGACCTCGGGTACAAGTGGATTGCCTTTTGCATCACGTGCACTGGCTATTTCAAGACTGGTAAGAAGGTTTTCTTTTCCGTCTGTACGGAGTACTCCGATAGGGAGTTGCGATCCGGTAAGGATGACAGGCTTGCTCAATCCTTCTAACATAAAGCTGAGGGCGGATGCGGTATATGCCATCGTATCCGTGCCATGCAGGATTACGAAACCTGTGTATCTATCGTAATGGTCACTAATGATATGCACCAGTTTACGCCAGGCTTCCGGATCCATATCCGAAGAGTCCATCGGAGGATCGAACTGGTAAGTATCGATATGGAATGTGAAATTTTGCAGCTCCGGTACGTGCTTTTTCAGCTGTTCGAGATTGAAATTCTCTAAAGCACCCGTTTCGGGGTTTTCTATCATTCCGATGGTTCCACCGGTATAGATTAGCAAAATGGAAGTTATATTTGGACTCATACGCATTCTCTTACGATAATTTAGTGCAAATATAATGATATATCTTGGATTTAATATCAAAATGTTATAAAACTGTGCCGCTGGTACTGGATTTTTGTGTAGTTATGTGTGAAAATGACACTTCGTCCTTTTGCATATTTCTGTCTCTTTTGAGGCCTTTCTATATTTTTATTACAAAAAAACCGCAAAATGTGATAGATTGAATGTTTTTATTATTACTTTTGCGACACTTA
>OWIP01000636.1_pt1 | contig 25270 bp, 19 predicted proteins | sample 1732581 | NCBI WGS metagenome assembly OWIP01 (sample SAMN05065731, study PRJEB22554) | human gut metagenome | biome: ENVO:2100002; feature: ENVO:00000062; material: ENVO:00002003 | host: Homo sapiens | place: USA
TACGAGATAGGCTCCGGTCTCGTGGGCTCGGAGATGTGTATAAGAGACAGAGTTCTGCCTCTATCGCCAGGTCTTTGGCCTTCATCAACTCTTCTTCTTTATCTTTGAAGTGTTGCACATTAGTCACCAACCCTATGATGGAGGCGGTTTCCGCCATGGCTTTCGTGGGGTTGACATAGCGAAGTTCGTACCAGATGTACCCTTTGCCATTGAAGTTGCACCGGCATTGAGTATGTGCTTTTGAATCTTCCTGGCTCTTTACCCGGTAGAAGGTGGTCAGCACATCCGTTCGGTCTTCCGGGTGTATGGCCTCGGTCATCTCTTGTAGAGTGAACGTGCGGAAAGGCATGTCCAGATGCTCAAAGAATTCTTTATCGCATGAGAAGGTGTTGGTGGATTCCACATATTTCCAGGCATAGATATCGCTCTTTTCAAGTGATAATGATAGCAATTCCTTTTCCCTGATTAATTCCCTTTGGGTGGCACGTTTCCGTTTTGACTCCCTGAAATAGAGGAACAACGGATATAGGATGAAAAAACAAATGGCAAAGGCGCCCAGGGTAAAAATACCGATAAGTAGAGTTTTGTGATGCTCGATGCGGAAAGGTATTTTGATTATGGTGTAGTCCTCCTGCGAAGTCTCTTCTGCATTGATTTCTGTATTCAGAATCTTATTAAGGTTCTTGTAAACGGGTAACAACTGTTCGTAAGAGTGTGTGAGGATGTGGTGGCATTGGGTATATTGCACTTTTTGCGCATGCATCTTTGTGAATAGAGCAAGGAGAATTAAAATGACAGATACCCTTTTGAGTATCCGATATCGTTTTTTCATAGAGTCATTTTTTTGAGCTATATTATTTGTCATAAAAGCACGCGCCTATATCCGTTACCAGTGGAGATTCTAAAGAAAATCTCATTCGCAAAGTTACACGATTATTTTGAATTCCCACACAAATGGATAAAAATGTGAGGATTAACTTCGTTTGTATCGTAACGCTGAATTTATGATGTCTTAAAAAAGGACTATATGAATGTAAATCTTATTTTTCCCTTTTATAGACTCATTTTTGATGTTTCGGATTTGTCAGGTAATAGCATTGATGGTCATATACATGTCCGTCATAAGTCACTTCGGCCTGATGAAGCGTACCCTCATGCACAAAGCCCTGGCGTTTCAATACTTGTTGAGAGCGCTCGTTATGGGGGTAACAGTTAGCGGTGATAAGACTTAGTTTTAGCGTGCCGAAACCGTAGTTTAGTACCGCTTTTACCGCCTCCGTCATATAGCCTTTTCCCCATTGAGCCTCGTCGAGCCAATATCCCAGCATACGTACTTGCGGGTTTTCGCGTCTAGGGTCGGCGATGATGCCGATGGAGCCAATCAATTGCCCGTTGTCTTTCAGGGTAATGGCCCATACCCCTTTCTGGGATAAGAATACGGAGCGAAGTACTTCCCGTGATTCCTCCAGGCTTGCGTGAGGTTGCCAACCCGCATTGTTTCCTATGTTGGGGTTTCGGCAACAGGCAAAGAGGGCCTCTGCATCGCTCTCCACGAAGGGGCGTAGTAGCAACCGTTCCGTTTCAATTGGGGCGTCGGGTTCTTCCGAAGTTTCTTCTTTCCGATAGACACATTCTACGCGGTTTCCGTCAGGATCAAGTATGACGCTTTCGAAATAACCATCGCCTGAAGTGCGCGGTTCTCCGGCTATGGTATAACCGTCTGCCCGGAGTTGTTCCGTAGTCTTGAGTACGTCCTCTTTGCTTTGAAAGGCAAGGGCGAAGTGGGTGAGACCTAACCTGTTTTCTTCTATCAGAGTGTTTTGCACGTCCGTGCGGCTCATTAATTCTAATGACGGACCTTCATCAAAGTAGATGAAGTATGATTCGAAACCTTTCTTGGGGTTGATATATTTTTCGTTGCTCTTTCCGCTAAAATACCGGATATAGAAGTTCCTTAATTCCTCCAGGCGGAAGGTCCAGATGGCGATGTGATGTACTCTCATGATTCCTTTTTCATGCAAATATAGTGATAATTCCCTGTAAAATCGTACCTTTGTGCCGTAATAAAAAGAAATGATGACATTTAAACAGATGAATATTTCGGAGCCGGTGTGCCGTGCGCTCCTCGAAAAAAACTATTCTACCCCCACACTTATCCAAGAACAAGCTATACCCGAAGCCCTGACCGGCCGTGATTTGTTGGGACTGGCGCAAACCGGAACCGGCAAAACCGCCGCTTTCGCCGTACCCATCATCGAGCAATTGCTTGCCGCCCCTATGCCCCAACGCAAAGGTGCTCCGCGTAGCATCCGTGCGCTTATCCTGACCCCAACCCGGGAGTTGGCGATTCAGATTGATGAATCGTTGGCGGACTATACACGCTATACGACCTTGCGCCACACGGTTATCTTCGGCGGAGTGAAACAAAAGTCGCAAACCGATGAGCTTCGTGCCGGGACGGACATCCTGACGGCTACTCCCGGACGTTTGCTCGACCTGATGTCGCAAGGCTTTATCCGCCTCGACGATGTTCGCCACTTCGTTCTTGATGAGGCCGACCGTATGCTCGACATGGGATTTATCCATGACGTCAAACGCCTCTTGCCCAAGCTCCCGCCCAAGAAGCAAACCCTTTTCTTCTCGGCCACCATGCCCGATAGTATCGACCGTCTTGCCAAGAGTTTGTTGCACAATCCGGCGCGTGTGGAAGTAACTCCGGCATCCAGTGTTGTGGAGATTATCAGCCAGTCCGTCTACCGGGTAGAGAAACCTCAGAAGAAAGAATTATTGGCTCAATTGTTGCTCGGAGAGGCAGGCCATCAGGTGCTGGTTTTCTCCCGTACCAAGCATGGAGCGGATAACATTGCCCGCTACCTGTCTCGTCGTGGCATTGCTTGCGAAAGCATACATGGAGACAAGTCACAGAATGCCCGCCAACGTGCGTTGAGCAACTTTAAGGAAGGGCGTTCCAATGTGATTATTGCTACGGATATTGCTGCTCGGGGCATCGATATAAAAGGTCTGGACCTGGTTCTCAATTTTGATTTGCCCGACGTTCCGGAGACCTACGTGCACCGTATCGGACGTACGGGACGTGCGGGTTGCGAAGGACGTGCCATTGCTTTTTGCTCAAGCGAAGAAGCCCCCATGTTACGTGAGATAGAGAAACTTACGGGTATAAAGCTGGTGCAACAAAAGCACAATTTGCCTTCTTTGGGAGAGCCTGCCGCTTCTCCTACTACTTCTTCTACCCAAAACATTGCACCCAAATCGCAAAGCCGCACTCAGGGAGGAAGACCTCAGAACAATAGGAGGCGGGAGGACAGAAAGAGACCGGTCGAACCAACCGGAAGCACTCAAAAGGCGGTGGTATCTGCCGAAAAGCCCAAGCGGAATAATAACCGTCCCGAAAGACCTCGACCTGTCCAGCAATCCGGGCAAAAGAAGTCGGGTTCAGGGAAGCCGGAGCCGTCACCTAAAAGTCCGGCAAAGTTGCGTTCGCGCTACGAAAACTATGATTGAAAGTTGTATATGCTTTTGAAGTACTTGTAAAATAAAATAGGTTTCCCTTTATCTTACTTTGTGTGAAAAGGAAAATATTTAATATTTAAAAACTTGGTAAAAATGCTCTATTGTCTTTAAAAGTTTGTATATTAGCGGCTTGAATGCTTGGAGGAAAAAACGAGAATTCGTTCCGAGTAGTCTAAACTTAAGGAACTAAAGATTATATGACCAAAAGCAAGGAAAGTTTAAGTGTATTTCTACTTCAGTTTTTAGAACGGTTGAATGGCCATGAATCTATTGAAAGGAAAATCACGAAGTCGTTGATAGACATTTGTAATTACTATGGATTCAAGAAAGGGTTTGTTTATCAAACGGATGGCTTCCGCTATTTCTTTTTGAAGGAAACCATCGGAAATGAAGGTGGCACCCTGAGGTCTCGTTTTGAAATGGGAGAGATGACCACACAACATTCTGATCGTATAGAGGCTGGAAAGAAACCCTTTTATACACGTAAGGGTGGGAATATATCTTTGTCCGATATGGATATTCTGGATTTTTATGGAGTGGATTCTTTGCTAATCAGGCAATTCGAAGATTCCGAAGGCAAGATTATCGGATTTATCGGGTTTGCGGATAGGGAAGAAGCCTCGATACCTTTCGCCGAAGACGAGCTCCAGATGATTCATCTGATATTGGGCTCGCTCTCCAAGGAAATAGCGGTCAGGGAATATAAGGAAAGAGAAGTGCGGGCAAGCAACACGCTGGGTAGCATTATGAACAATATGGGAGTGGACATTTATGTGAACTCTTTCGATTCTCATGATATGCTATATGCCAATGCGTCTATGGCCGCCCCGTATGGCGGCATCAGGCATTTTGAGGGGAAGAAGTGCTGGCAAGCGCTCTACACCGATAAAACGGGCGAGTGTGAGTTCTGCCCTAAAAGGCACTTGATTGATGAAAACGGCCAGCCCACCAGGGTTTACTCCTGGGACTATCAACGCCCGTTCGACAAATGCTGGTTTCGCGTGTTCAGTGCCGCATTCCCCTGGATAGACGGACAGATGGCGCACGTCATCACCAGTGTCGACATCGACCATCAGAAAAAGATAGAAGAAGAATTAAGGATAGCCAAGGAGAAGGCGGAGAATCTGGACCGCCTGAAGTCGGCTTTCCTGGCCAATATGAGTCATGAAATCCGTACTCCGTTGAATGCGATTGTTGGTTTTGCAAGTATGCTCGTTGAGGAAGATGACAAGAAAGAACGTCAGGGGTATATTGAAATCATGCAGGAGAACACAGAGTTGCTCTTGCAATTGATATCCGATATTCTGGATTTGTCGAAGATAGAGGCGGGGACGCTCGACTTCAATATGGGGTATCTGAACATCAAAGACTTTTGTGAAGACATACTTCGCGGTTATGAAATCAAGGAAGATAAGCCCGTGCCCGTATTGCTGGCTTCTAATTTGCCCGATTATCGTATTTATACAGATAAGAAGCGTTTGATGCAGGTTGTCACTAACTTTATCAATAACGCCCTTAAGTTTACGAGCGAAGGGCAAATCACTCTTGAGTATCACTTTAAGGAGGATACCAATGAGATAGAATTCTCCGTAACAGATACGGGTATTGGTATTGCTCCGGATGCGGTGGGGCAGGTGTTCGACCGCTTTGTGAAACTTAATACTTTTTCCAAAGGCACCGGTCTGGGATTATCCATCTGCCGGAGTATTATCGAGCATCTTGGCGGCACTATCGGGCTTGAGTCTGAGGTAGGCGTCGGTAGCCGTTTCTGGTTTACGCATCCTTGTGCCGAGTCGGCATAATCAAAGCTATTATTCATGAACTAAAAAATTAGTAGACCAATGAAGAACAAAACATGGAGATATTGGGTTGTTGCATCAATTGTATTGTTGCTGGTAGGTTGTGGCGGCGGTGCAAAGAAACAAACTAATGAGGAAGTAAGTATGGATAGTACAACTATGGCATGTGACGGTTTGAAAACCTTACAACTGGATGGAGTGAAGGTCACCTGGATACAGGATAATGCAAAAGAGCGTCTTATGGAGAGGACGCTTTTCGCCGATGCCAGTGATGAGCTGATAGATAGCTTGAAGTTGGCGGATGGGATACCTTCGTCCATGAGCACTTTTCTGGTAGAAACGGATGGTGTCCGGATTTTGTTTGATACGGGAATGGGAGCGCCGGATAGCCGTCTATTGTCGGGGTTGGCCTCTTTGGGAGTAACCCCCGCTGATATCAAGTATCTGTATCTCACTCACTTCCACGGTGACCACATCGGAGGGATGATGAAGGGAGATAGCATTGTCTTCCCTAATGCCGAGGTGTATGCATCGAAAGTGGAGTATGATGCCTGGCTCAAGATGCCTTCCGATAGGAATGCGCAAGTGGTGAAGACCATGAACGCTTATAAGGATCGTTTACACTTGTTTGAATTTGGTGAAACCTTGCCGGGGAATGTGGTTACCATGAATGCGGAAGGGCACACTCCCGGCCATACGGTGTACCAGGCGGGCAAGCTATTGGTGATAGCCGATTTGATTCACGGAGCCGCCCTTCAATTGGAACATCCCGAAATCTGTGCTGCGTATGATATGGATAAGGATGCGGCGGTGAAGTCACGTAAACACTTCCTCTGGTATGCCAAGGAAAATGGATTGACAATGGCGGGAATGCATTTGCCGCCTCCGGGGTTTAAATAGTACTTTCCGGATGGGATATGATAGGGGGTGTTTCTTCACTCCCTTTTGACTTTTCCTCCGTTTTCGGGCGCTTGGCAGGGGAGGGCTTCTTCCCGTATTTGCGTTCTTTTTCCCAAGCGGCTTTTCTTGCTTCGTATGCTTCGTATTGCTTTTCTAAATAGTTGTCGGCCATGATTTTATTGTTTTAATTAGAGATTGTTCATCGTTGGGTGGGCAATGAAAACTCTTGCCAGTCATATTCCTCTCCGTTCTCGTCGGCTACGGCAATGCGGAAGATGACTTCTCCCGTCTTTATCCGTTCTCCGGCGCTGATGTTGGCGGTGTATTTCACGCCTTCGCGGGGAGCGATTTGTTCTATCATGACGGATGGCGAGATATAGATGTGCTTCATGCCCGTGACTTCCGCCACTACCGGCACCACGTTGAAGGCGGTCCTGTTTCCCTCGTTCATAATTTCGAAGACGACTTTGCAATTCTCACCCGCATTGATTACGTGGTCGCGGCTATCGTCAATGAAACGTATATTGCGTATCTTCAGGTTGTTGATGGCGGAGGGGCGCGCTTCCGGTCGGGAATTATAGGTGGGCTGGGTTCTCTCTACCCGGTAGCTGTATTCTTCCGTTTGTTTGGGGGCGGTGGCGGCATTGGCAATGGCGGCTCCGGCAATGGTTCCCACAATAGTGCCGATGGCAGAACCACGGTAACCTCCTCTCCATCCTCGGTTGTTCTCGCCTATCAGCCCGCCGATGGCGCCTCCTACATTGCCTCCGATGGCGGCTCCCGCCAATACGGCGCCCGGGTCACCCGCCGCCATGCGGTTGGTGCTACATCCGCTACACAATATGGCTAATGCCAATATCCCTATAAAATGCATGCTAATCAGTTTCTTCATATCAAAATCCTATTTAGTATGTATATGCGCATTAGAACTCTGTAAAGGTATGGATAAAATTTTGTTTGCTGAAGTGCGGCTTCTGTTTTTATTGTTCACTTTGGCTGGAAAAGGTGGTTTTATTGAACAAAAGTTCTTTAGAATATTGTGGGATTGAAGGATATAGTCTATTTTTGCGGGAAATAAAAAGTAAGGACTATGAGTACTTTTCGTTCCATAGAAGAATTAGTGAAGAGCCTTGAACGCGAGAAAGAACTACTGAAAGAAATGTTTGCCAAGCGAAAGTCGCTTTCGTTTCGTTATGATTATGCGCTTGAGATGACAGAGTATAAAGAAGAGCGTATCCGTTATCTGATCGACTACGGTGTAATACGTGACACGGGTGACTTTCTTGAAATGGAAGATCTCTATCTGAAGTTCTTTGAAGACGTGTTGGAAGTGAATGAAGAAATCAACGTGTCTTTTGTACAGGACTATCTTACCCGCCTCAATGAAAATATAGATTATTACCTGAAAGAAAGTAATGAAAAGCGCAAGTATAATTATCAACGCGAAGTTAAACGCTGCCTGAAAAACATTGCCCTTACCACTGTCCGTAATGTAATGGACCTGAAAAGGAACATGGATAATACTTATAAGAATGAACCCAACTACCAAATAAAAAAGGCGAAGTTAATAAGACTAAGCGAAAAGCTTAAGAACATCTCTTTGCTGATAACTAAAAGTGAGGAGCTGATTGATAACCAGCAACCGGTCTTTTTCCGCGTAGCCATGGATGTGCAAATGCGGAATGTGGTGAGCGACGTCAAGCTGCAATTGAACGATTCTTATCATAATCTGCTTGAAATTCACCGGCAGATTGTCCATTACCTGAACCTGATAGACTATCAGAACCGTATCTTTGAAAAGATAAGGAAACTGAAGTATCTGAAAGACCAGTTCCTGTTGGAAGAGAACACGACTATCCGGCAAGTTGTTTCGCAACGTCATCCGTTATGGATGGAACCTCAGACGAACTACCGCATAAAATTGTCGATAGATTATCTGCGAACTTCGGATGAGGCTTTTCAAGCCGTCAGGAAGTTGGCAGCACAGCAAAAGAACAGGAAGCATGGTCCGAAAAATCTGGCTGAAGCTATTCCTGAAGGGTATTTGGATAATCAGTCGCAACAGATTGACGCGATAAACCTGCGGGAAGTGTACAACGCTTTTATGGCCTCCGGGATGCATCTGTTTGGTTTCGTGATGAACTATCGCTTTCGCAAGGAAGTATCCCGTGGAGATAAACTGATTTATTTTTGTCAGTTGGCTTCCCAATATGCTGATGAACTCAATTTTACGGAAAGCTATGAGTGCTCGGGCAATGTGGAATATCCTTTGATTTACGCCAAATAAAACTTTTTGAATATGAAATATACCGAAGAGATTTTCAATATACTTAGTAAAGGAGGGTTTATTTCCTCGAACAGTATTTCCACTCAGGTGAAGCGTTATTATGATGCTATTGAAGAGGACTTACCCGATTATTATGAATATTATCAGGGAATCGGACTTTATCTGGAAGGGGGAGACGGTTACTATCATTTTACGCGCAAAGAGGCGAAAGTGGATTTGGAGCGCAAATTGGAGGCTGCCTTGAAATGGATTGATTATATGAGTTTCTTGAAAACCTATCATTCGGCTTTCGGTCCCGGATTCCTGTTTCGTGCGGCTGATATTGAAATTCAGATCGGTTGTGATATGGAGTTGAAGGAGAAAGCTTCCAAACTGTTCTCCGACAAAAAGAAGCATGAGGAAGTAGTGGCTAAACTGATTAATGAACTGGAAAAGATGGGATTTATAGAAAAGGAAAATGAAGTGGACGGGACATACAAAGTGCTGACTGCTTTCCATTATATGGAAGAATTGATTGACTGTATCACTATATCGGAGGAGGTGCAAGATGAGATACCTGAATAAGATTATTTTTCTGAACAGTGCCCATATTCCTTATGCAGAGGTGAAACTGGATGGTAATGTACATTTCATTGGTACGCAGGGAGTGGGGAAGAGTACATTGCTCCGCGCTTTGTTGTTTTTCTACAATGCCGATAAACTTAAGCTCGGCATCCCCAAGGAGAAGAAGAGTTTTGATGCATTCTACTTCCCATACTCCAATTCTTACATCATCTATGAGGTGATGCGTGAGAATGGAGCCTACTGTGTGGTGGCTGCCAAATCACAGGGGAGAGTGGCTTTCCGTTTTGTAGATGCTTCGTTTGAGAGGGATTGGTTCATCAATGAACATAATGAGGTGTATCCGGAGTGGGGGCGTATCCGCGAACGTATCGGTGGAAAACGCCAGATTACCTCGCAAATCACCGTCTACGAGATGTATCGTGACATTATCTTCGGCAACAACCGTAAACAGGACATGACTCCTTACCGGAAATTCGCCATCGTGGAAAGTGCCAAGTACCAGAATATTCCGCGTACCATACAGAACGTCTTCCTCAACTCTAAGCTGGATGCCGATTTTATAAAAGATACCATTATTCGTTCCATGACCGATGAAGAGGTTTTTGTTGACTTGAGTTTTTATCGAAGCCAGATAAAAGAGTTTGAGCAGGAGTATAATGACGTGATGCTTTGGTTTACCAAAAACAAGAATGGCGAGATTCCCGTGCGGAAGATAGCGGATAAGGTGATAAATTCGTATCGTGACCTGATTTATTCCCACAAACAGATAGATGAGGAACGTGCCGAGTTGAACTATGCTGAGAAACAGGCGTTGCAGGAAATCCCTCATATCAGAGAGAAGATAAATAAAACGGAGGTTGAACGTGAACGGTCTATCCGGCTGATTGATGAATTGAGAGAGAAATATAATAAGGAAAGAGATACTCTTGTTAGTGGCAAAGGTGGCATTGAGACGTTGTTGAAGCAGGTGCATGAAAAACGACTCCATTATGAGCAAATCAACATAGAGGAAATCATAAAGCGGGTGGCACAGGAGGGATTGCAAAACGGAGAATTGGCACGCATCTCGATCATGAAGGAAGAACTGACACGGGCCTATCAGGATGTGCTGTCCAAATACAGTTCGTTGTTTAAGAATCTGGATGCCGATTTGAGTTTGTTCGAAAATAATAAGCAGACTCAGATTCTCGAAAAAAGATCATCTGTTGCCGAACGTCAGGAGAAAGCTATGGCACAGTCTCGCGCTGAAGAGGATAAAGTGCGGGAGGCGTCTGAGGAAAAGCTGCAAACGGTGGAGCAACGATTGGCACAACTGCGTGGCGAGGAGATGCAGATGAAATTGAAGCAGCAGAAAATGCTTCATGAAGAACACTATAAGAAAGAAATTTCTGATTGTGAAGCTGGTATTGATGAATTGCGCAGAAGGGATAAGGAACTGGATTTGCAGATACGTCGGCAGCAAATGGACATCGGTCAACGGAGGAATGAATGTGAGCTAAAACGCAAAGAGTTGGAGATGGCGGCTCAGAAAAGCATGGATGCAGTGCGTAGGGAAAAGGCGGATGTAGAAGGACAGTTGCAGGCATTGGATGCATTGATAGAGAAGCGAGAAGGTTCTTTTTGCGATTGGCTGGAACAGCATAATCCCGGTTGGCGAGAAACGATAGGCAAGGTGGCGGATGAGGAGTCGGTGTTGTACAATCATGAATTGAATCCCCGTTTGACGGATGATGCCGGGACTTTATTCGGCGTTTCATTGAACTTGTCGGCCATTGATCGAAGCATCCGTACTCCCGAAGAGATGAAACAAGAGCGGGCAGCGAAGCAGATCGTTTATCAAGAACATTGCAACCGACTGACACGATTGGCTGAGGAATTGAATGAAAATATAAGTCTCTTGGAGAAGAAGTACTCCAAACAAATCAGGGAAATGGCTGAGCAACAACATCTGATGGAAGCTGAGCGAGGGCAAATTCCTTATAAGCTAAAGAATCTGCAAGCGGATCATGCTACTTGGAAAACGAAAGAAGAAGAGTGGAAAAAAGTACGGATGGAAGAATTTCAGGCTGGTCTGAATGAGATTGCTCATCGGTTCTATCTGGCGGATGAAGAGAAAAAGAAATATCTGTCTGAGCGTGAGAAACAGTTGAAGGCTTGCCAGAAGAACTATAAAGATGCTAAGACAGAGCTTCAGCTTGAATTGGACCGTTATGTTAACGAAGTTCGGCAGGAGATGAATCGTCATAAGCAATTGATTGAAGAGCAGAAGAGAGAACTCCGGCAGGCACAGGATGCTGAACTGAATGGCAAGGGAGCTGATGTGGCAACCATTCGTAAATATGATGAGAGGTTGGCAGAGATCAGGGAAGAATTGAGGTATATCAGCGAGCATCGCAATCAGGTGGCTTATTATGAAAAGGATAAGCAAGAACTCTTTGATAAAGAACCTGCCATGCGTAGCCGGAAGAAAGAATATGAGGCCAAATTTTCGGCTTTGGACGAGCGGTTTGCACTGCGACGGGAGAAACAACAAAACGGGCTGAAAGAAATAAATACTGTTTTGGAAAAGCTGAAGTTGGAATTGCAGATATTAGAAAGCGGATTAGCGGAAGCAGATGCCTTTTTGAATGACGAAACTTTTTGTCCGGCCGGAGCGATGGAAGTGGGAGAGAAGCCTACCAGGAAAAACTGTGATACTCTTGTGAAGGAACTTAAGTCGCTCATAGTCTCTTTTATCAGAAAGACGGAAGATTTCAAGAAAGCCGTGATGCAATTCAAAGGTTATTTTTCTGCGAAGAATACATTTCATTTCCGTACTGAACTGATTGGCGAACAGGATTACTATGACTTTGCTTCGAACTTATGCGAGTTTGTAGATAATGATAAAATTTCTGATTATCAGAAGCATATCAGTGGACGATACACTGATATTATCCGGCGTATATCGAAGGAGGTGGGAGACTTGACCCGAAATGAGAGTGAGATTCGTAAAACCATTGGTGATATCAACGATGATTTTATAGAACGGAACTTTGCCGGAGTGATAAAGGAAATATCCCTCCGCCCCTTGCCGAGCAGTGACAAACTGATGCAGTTGTTACTGGAGATAAAAAAATTCAGTGATGAGAACCAACATAATATGGGAGAAGCGGATTTATTTTCGCAGGCTTCCCGTGAAGACGTCAATGCGACAGCGGTACGTTATCTGTTGTCGTTCATGAAACATTTATTGGACGATCCGGGCAGAAAACAATTGGCTTTGTCGGATACTTTCAAATTGGAGTTTCGGGTCAAGGAAAATGATAATGATACGGGATGGGTGGAAAAGATTGCCAATGTGGGTTCTGATGGAACAGATATTCTGGTGAAGGCTATGGTAAATATTATGCTTATCAACGTGTTCAAAGAAAAGGCGTCCCGTAAGTTCGGTGACTTCAAGATACATTGCATGATGGATGAGATAGGTAAATTGCATCCCAACAACGTGAAGGGAATTTTGGACTTTGCCAATTGCCGGAATATCCTGTTGGTGAACAGTTCGCCTACTACATATAATGTGGAGGATTATAAATATACTTATTTATTGAATAAAGATGGGCATTCTAATACGCAGGTGGTGCCTTTGCTAAAATATAGTAAGGCATGAGAAATGGGAAAGAATATGTTATGACCGTGGCTGCGGCGCGTAAGGTTGCGCGGATGTTGAACGGTGAATCTGTGGGGTATTCCTCGTTTCCCGTATCACTGGCAGAAGAACTATTGGAAGAAGGTGTTTTGGTGCAAAGTTCTTATGGGAGGCGTGGCAGTTATCGGATATGTGATGTGGAAGGATGTCGCACTTTTCTGGCCCAACGTTATTCCATAAACGGGAGTTTGGAGGAGTGGATTGAGATGATGTCTCGTCAGGAAGCGGTGTCGCGTGCGGAGCAGGTGGCAATGGCAGGCAATTCTAAAGTTCGGAAAACTCGTGGGTTTAAGGGATTTCTCGTGAATAGTTATAGTCCGATAGAGGCAACTTTGCGTGAGCAGCCGTTAGTGATTGAACCTGTGCAGGGTGCTTCTATTTTTATAGAAGATTATGAGCACTTTCGAATTCCCGATGATGTGGTTGTGGTAGGAATGGAAAATGGAGAGAATTTTCAGCGGATTCGTGGGCAGCAATATTTATTTGATGACTTGAAAGTTCTTTTTGTGTCCCGTTACCCTCAATCAACAGACTTGCGCACTTGGTTGCAGATGATTCCTAATCGTTATATTCATTTTGGTGACTTTGACCTGGCGGGGATTGAAATCTTTCAGAGAGAGTTTTACGTTTTTTTGAGAGAACGTTCTGAGTTTTTTATCCCGGCAGATGTAGAGGAACGGCTGAAGAATGGTAATCGTAAGCTTTATGATGTGCAGTATGCCCGGTATAAATTTATGGATATTATGGATGAACGATTGGTACCTCTTGTTGAGATGATCCATAGATATGGGAAGGGGTATGAGCAAGAAGGGTATATAATCGGGTAACGAGAGATGGCTGATTTTGATAATAACAATAACTAGAATCAATATTTTGTGATAACAATATCTAATTTTGAAAAGTATGTTCTTCCTCAGATTTTGATGCGTGGTGAAGACTATTATGAATCCGATGCTGTATTGGAAATCGAAGAGGAATCTCCGGGAGAATGGATTGCAACGGTTTGCGGTACGGAGAATTATGAGGTAACTGTATCGATGGAAGGGAATGAGATTATTGCTTGGGAGTGTGATTGTCCTTACGATGGAAACATTTGTAAACATGTGGTGGCTACGCTTCTGGCAATTCGTGACAGTCGAAATAAAGTAGCCCGTTTCTTGTCAGCTAAAGAAGCTGATTCTCAAGTAAGCATACCGGAAAAGAATGCGGCTAAAATGGTGATGGATGAAGAAGTGGAGCAGATTCTTTTATTTGCAGAGCCGGATAAGTTATCCGATTTTGTTCTGAAATATGCTTCTTCACATTCTGATTTTAAATCAGCGCTGCTTGAAACGTTTTTGCCGAAGAAACCGGTAGCCAAACTCTCAGTGGACTATCAAATGGAGATTGAAAAGTGTTTTAACTCTGCATATAAAAATGGCCCCAAGCGAGGAAGGTATTATGAGCCTGAGATTGACTGGGATGAGGTATCCGGTAAAGTAGATGGATATCTGGCTAAAGCAACTCTGTTGCTTCAACGGCAGGATTTGGAAGAGGCGGCGACAATTGCACTCCAGATACTTCGCTCTATAGGGAATAATTATATTGAAGAAGATTTTCTGTATAATGATGACGACATTGATTTTGAAATCAGTTGTGAAGATGCCGGAGATTTATTGCTCGAAATAGTTAAGCATTCGGGTGCATCACAGGTCTTGAAGGAGAATATATTGAATGAAGCCACCAAAATATCCAAAATGGTGACATATCGTGAATATGAACTTTATGACATGGATGAACTGGTGCAGCAGATTATGCTTTCGGTACAATCCAAGGAAGAGGCTTTGTTAAGTATAAACCATCTTATAGAGGAGAGGAAAGAACACCGGGAACTTTATAAATTAGTACTTCGGAAGGTAGAAATATTGGAAGAGCTGGGTAAGACGGTTGAGGCTGAAGCTACGCTTTCTGAATTCTTGTATTTACCTGAAATAAGAAGACGGGAAGCTGAAAAATTACTGGATGGGAAATGTTATGAGAAGGCTATCAGTATGCTGAATGAGGGGATAGTGATAGCTGAAAAGGCAGGCGAGTATGGTATATTAAGAGAGTGGCGGGAACAATTGCTTTCCATTTATGAAGAAGTGCATGATATCACCAAGGTTATTGAGATGTGTCGATTATTATTTATTCATACGAATGGAAGTCTGGATTATTACCATAAGCTTAAATCGTTGATATCTTCCACGGATTGGAAGGAGTATTTGAGCACATTGTTGCAGGAAACCACCTTCTTTGATTACTGGGGTAGTGGAAATACTAAAGCGGAGATTTATATAGAAGAAAAAGAGTATGATAAATTATTCAGCTTTTTATCTACTGTGGAATACAGGCGTTTGGACGCTCTTGTGCAGTATGCTTCCCATCTGAATGCCACCCATTCCTCTGAAATACTTTCTCTGTTTACGGATGATCTTCGCGTTTATGCGGAGAAAAATCTGGGAAGAAGTCATTATGAGTATATAGCCCGGGTGCTGCGGGGTATGCGGAAATTGAATGGCGGGAAGAAGGCTGTGAAGCAATTGGTGGAAGAATTCAGGGTTTTGTATAAACGTCGTCCGGCGATGATGCAGGAGTTGGGGGAATTCTAGATTTAAGTTGTTGTAATTTTACGTTTGTCGGGGGTGCTGGTGCACCCCCTTGGCGCTGGTCGACCCGACCGATGAGTTTGAAAGAAGAGTAGAGCATGACACAGTTTATTTTACGCCTCCCCTGTGCAGGATTATAATACAAAAGTCCCTGCTTATTATAATTCCCCAGCTGAAGAGAAGATAAATGTGACAGTTGAAGGCGGAGGCTTTTTTAAGACAACGGTTTATGGGCGTCGATTTTTCATTTTTTCCACATCAGGCGAACAGGCTTTTTATCCGGCAGTCGGTTATCGATATGGTGGTAATGGGCAAGTCTATCGAGTGGTGCTGGCAGAGGACATGCTTTTCCGGTGCGTTGCGTAAAAGAAACGCCTTGATGAGTAAATACCGTTTTTTGAAATCGCCACACCAACATCTTCCGTCTATAATCCACGGACAGCCAATATTGACGTTTTAATATATCCGACAAAAAAGAACGCTCAATCAATGCCTTTTCCATCTGATTTTCTTTTGCAAATGCATCTAATTCTCGTTTTACAACCCGCTCCGGAAGCCCGATGCGACGACCAGATTCTTCAAAGTCAGTTCTACTCACTTGATGTGTATCCGAAAGTTTCATACCTTCGCGGAATAGACCTTTGTCAAGGGCGAAAATACGGGGCTCTACTAAATGTAGGGAAGTGTTTATCAAATCGTAAGCCGGAGAAAGACGATACTCCTCGTCTTTATTAATCAGCGAAAAATTCTTTAGATGAGCATCGTCATTGAGAGTGATAAAGTTAAACACTACCAGACGGAAGAAACGGGCTACATCAATGGGAGCCGCTTTGACATACCGGCGAATTATTTCGGCACAGTCTTCGTAACTGGCATTACAATATTTATAATCGCTTCCACCATGTGCTTTGGTATATCCCAGCAACGCTGCAAAATCTTCCTGCTGATACTTTCCGCTGGAATGTATGTCAAAACGGCGAGTAATGTCATCCTACACTCTGAATTCTCCGGATTTACTACCGTGTTTTCTTCCTTTTCGAAAAGAAATGAATCAAACTTTTGATGCGGTTGTTCTGATTAGGAATAACTAACTTCAAGCTGTGCATCAATTAACTTCCTACAGTGCAATAATTAATTTTCTTTCATGCAAGAAATTAGTAGGTTGCTTATGTCCATCCAATGGGATGTTTATAATAAACCTATTGGATGTCTATAACCAACCAATGGGATGCTTATAGACATCTTACTAATTTCTTGCATGAAAGAAAATTAATTGATGGAGCGAAGAGAATTAATTCAGGCATCGCTTGAAGTTAGTAACGCTTAGGTACGCAAACTAATCATGCGAATCAGAAGTTGAAACAGATTCATAACCGCCCGGTAAATGTTCATTTCGGTAATCACCTATAAATATGGTGTAGCGATGGATCTGAAACAGATTGCGAAAAGGATCAGCCGACTTTCCGGTGTGAGTGAAGGTGTGGTGAATTCTGTGTTGAAAGATTTCCGCACGGAGTTGAAAGAAGAGTTGCTTTGGGGACGGTCGGTGAACATTGACGGACTGGGATATTTTTATCTTGCTGCCCGTAGCAAGGGGACGGAGACGGCAGAGGTGTTTACGGCGAATGATATCACCGGTTTGCGTGTCTGTTTTCGTGCCAATAAGGAAATCCGTATTACGGCTAACGGAAGCATCCGCTCCGAAGGACTTAGCCTCAAAGATGTGGATCGCATCAATGATGAACTTCCGACCGAAGAAAGCGGTGGCGGTTCGTCGTCAGGTGAAGGTGGACTGGATGAAAATCCACTTGGATAGGTTCTAAAGCCAAGGGCTTTAAGAATTAAAGAATTAAGAATTAAACAATTGTATTTATGAAGAAGTCTGTTTGGAAGAAAATTCTGAGAGTGGTGATGGCTATTGTTTCGGCCGCACTGGGAGCACTGGGAGGCGGCGCGATGAAATGATGACGAGGACGTAAAGGCCGAGTCAAACTAAGAGAAAGGGAAGTGTCGGAATTCAGGCACTTCCCTTTACTTTTACGGCTTTTGCCGTGAACTGAAGTCCCCCTGTGTAAATGATGAATAAAAATGTACGAGAAAAACCCCGTCACTTATTGTGTTTTCTCTCGAATAACTTTACCTTTGTTTCATTAACTCAAAACCGGTAAGTCATGAAATACAAATTATTAGTTCTTGATGTAGACGGAACTCTGCTCGATAGTGAAAAGAAAATCAGTAAGCGCACGCTGGCCGCCTTGTTGAAGGTGCAACAGATGGGCGTGCGTATCGTGCTGGCTTCCGGCAGACCGACGTATGGCCTTATGCCTATTGCCAAAACTTTGGAATTGGGCAATTACGGAGGCTTCATCCTCTCCTATAATGGTGGGCAGATTATCAATGCCCAAAATGGCGAACTCCTGTTTGAGCGCCGGATAAACCCCGAAATGTTGCCTTATCTTGAAAAGAAATCCCGCAAAAACGGATTTGCCATCTTTACTTATCACGAAGATACCCTTATCACCGATACACCTGAAAATGAGCACATACGTCAGGAAGCAGAACTGAATGGACTGAAGATTGTGACGGAAACGGAGTTCTCGATAGCGGTGGACTTTGCCCCATGCAAGTGCATGCTGGTCAGCGATGACGAAGAAGCGCTGGTGGGCTTGGAAAATCACTGGCGCCGGAGATTGAACGGAGCGCTGGACGTATTTCGTTCGGAACCCTATTTCCTCGAAGTGGTGCCTTGTTCCATTGATAAATCCAATACGCTGGGCGCTTTGCTTGAGAAACTGGGTGTTAGTTCGGAAGAAGTCATCGCCATTGGCGACGGAGTTTGCGATGTCTCCATGATACAATCCGCCGGGTTGGGCATTGCCATGGGAAACGCGCAAGACTCTGTAAAGGTTTGTGCCGACCGGATTACCGCATCCAATGACGAAGACGGAGTGGCTGAGGCGGTAGAGAAGGCCATCCTTGCCGAAATCCGCCCCGCCGACGTACCCTTGGAACAACTCAACCAGCGTGCACGCCATGCTCTGATGGGAAATCTGGGCATACAATACACTTATGCTTCCGAAGATAGGGTAGAGGCCACCATGCCCGTGGACGAACGCACCCGCCAACCTTTCGGCATTCTGCACGGAGGTGCTAGCCTGGCACTGGCGGAGACGGTTGCCGGACTGGGTTCGATGATACTTTGCAAGCCGGACGAAATAGTAGTCGGCATGCAAGTCAGCGGAAACCATATTTCTTCGGCTCACGAAGGAGACACGGTAAGAGCGGTGGCGACTATTGTGCATAAAGGCCGTTCCTCACACGTCTGGAATGTAGATGTGTTCACCTCGACGGCTAAACTGGTGTCTTCGGTGCGCGTGGTGAATAGCATATTGAAAAAGGGATGATTGAACATGAATTGGACAACGGGCCGCAAGAACAACCCGTTGAACCCGTGAAGAAAAACAATACCCGGAAAATAGTAAAAAGAACTTTCACTATTGCCGGACTGGCATTGGCGGCATATTTCCTATACTCCATGGTTCATCTGTTCGTTTCGCCCGACCGCAATATCCAGCAAATCTATTTGGTGCCAGAAGATGCCGTCTTCATCATCCAGTCGTCGGCCCCGGTTGACGATTGGGGAAAGTTCAGCATGAGCGCCACGTGGCAATGCCTGAAGCGGGCGAAAGCCTTCGAGGACGTCACCCGGAATGTGGAAACGCTCGACACCGTGGTCCGAAGCAATAAAATGTTGTTATCGCTTGTGGGCAAACGGGATATGCTCATCTCGATCCATAAAGTCCGTGCCCGCGATTGGGATTTTCTGATTGTGCTGGACATGCAAAAAGCCTCCAAGATGGACTTGTTGAAGGATCAGCTTGAAATGGTGCTCACCATGGCGGGCAGTTCCGTAACCAACCGGATGCACAACGGGATTAACATCCTCGAAATGCGCGATCCGGATACGCGCGATATTTTTTATTGCGCCTTCGTGGACAACCATTTTGTAGGTTCCTATACCTCCAAACTTGTAGAGTCGGCCATCGACTCACGCAACAAGCCCAAAATCGGTCTTGATCATTCTTTTATCGAAGCCGAAAAACTGGTGTCCGGCAAAGGACTTGTCCGCGTTTTTATCAATTATGCACGCCTGCCCCAATTCCTGAATATTTATCTGGGAACCGGAAACGAGTACATCAATATGTTCAGCAATTCCATGGATTTTGCCGGACTCTATTTCAATACCGACCACAAACGGATGGAGGTGAAAGGGTATACCTTGCGGAAAGACACCGCCGATCCGTACATCATGGCCTTGCTGAACTCGGGTAAGCACCGGATGAAAGCCCACGAAATCTTGTCCGGCAGGACGGCACTCTATACCAACATCGGTTTCAGCAATCCGGTGACATTTGTAAAAGAACTGGAGAATGCACTTGCGATCCACGACCCGCAATGGTGCGAATCTTATAGGAGTTCCCGGAAGAAGATTGAAAGCCTGTTCGACATCTCTCTGGAAGAAAACTTCCTGAGCTGGATGTCAGGAGAATTTGCCATCACCCAATCCGAGCCGGGGCTGTTGGGGCACGATCCGGAATTGATTCTGGCCATCGGCACCAAAAGCATTAAGGATGCCCGTAAGAATATGGAGTTTATAGAAAAGAAGATTAGGCGGCGCACCCCGCTCCGGATAAAGACGGTTGATTATAAGGGATTTGAAATCAACTATGTGGAAATGAAAGGCTTCTTCCGTTTGTTCTTCGGAGGGCTGTTTGACAAGTTCGAAAAACCCTATTACACGTACGTGGACGATTATGTGGTGTTTAGCAACAAAGCCTCGTCTCTGCTCTCATTTGTAGAAGATTACGATCAGAAGAACCTGTTGAAGGATAATCCGGGCTTTAAAAATGCCTTCTCGTACCTGAATTCGAGCTCTACCGTTTTCTTATATACGGATGTACATAAGTTTTATTACCAGTTGAAGCCTATGATGAATGCCGTTACGTGGGGAGAGATACAATCGGACAAGGACATTGTCTACTCATTTCCCTATTGGACCATGCAGATTACGGGAGACGGCCAGTCCGCCTCGTTGCAATGCGTGATGGACTATAAACCTTATCAACCAGAAGAAACGGCCGTAGCGGTGGTAGTCGACGACGAAGCCGACGAAGTAATGAACGAAGATGCCGAAACGGAGAAGGAGCAAATGAGTGAGTTGCAATGCTTCTATGTTGAGAAATTTGAGGGCAACGTCTTGCGGGAGTTTTATCCCGAAGGAGCGTTGAAGAGTGAAGCGGAAGTGAAAGAAGGAAAACGTCACGGACGCTATCGCGAATATTATGAGAACGGCAAATTGAAACTCCGCGGAAAATACGGAAATAATATACCCAAGGGCACATGGAAGTACTATACAGAGGAGGGAGAGTTTGAACGGAAAGAGAAGTTTTAAAAAAGAGAAAAACAATGCTTGCATATACCTATATTGAACATGGAAAATTTGAACTTATAGAAAAACCGAAACCCGGGTTGAAAGATCCCTGCGACGCCATTGTCCGCGTGACGCTCGGTAGCATCTGCACCAGCGATCTGCACATCAAGCACGGTAGCGTGCCGCGTGCCTTGCCTGGAACTACGGTGGGGCACGAAATGGTAGGCATCGTGGAGCAAGTGGGTGCAGACGTTACTTCCGTCAGGCCCGGCGACAGGGTTACGGTGAACGTAGAAACCTTTTGTGGCGAATGCTTCTTTTGCCGACACGGATATGTGAACAATTGCTCCGATGCCAATGGCGGTTGGGCACTGGGCTGCCGCATCGACGGAGGTCAGGCCGAGTACGTCCGCGTGCCTTATGCCGACCAGGGACTGAACCGCATTCCGGATGCGGTGAGTGACGAACAAGCGCTCTTTGTGGGCGACGTGCTTGCCACGGGTTTTTGGGCGGCTCGCATATCGGAGATTACCGAAGAAGACACGGTGCTCATCATCGGCGCCGGCCCTACCGGAATCTGCACCCTGCTTTGCGTGATGCTCAAGCGCCCTCGTCGCATCATTGTTTGCGAGACGGCGCCCGAGAGAATCCGTTTTATGCAGGAGCATTATCCGGACGTACTGGTGGTGAAGCCAGAGGATTGCCGGGAGATTGTGTTGCGGAATAGCGATCATGGCGGAGCCGACGTCGTGCTCGAAGTGGCAGGAACCGACGAAACCTTCCGTTTGGCGTGGGAGTGTGCACGTCCCAATGCTATTGTCACCGTGGTGGCCCTCTACGACTGCCCCCAGGTGCTTCCCTTGCCCGATATGTACGGAAAAAATCTGACCTTCAAGACCGGTGGCGTGGACGGGTGCGATTGCGCCGAGATACTTCGCCTGATCGAAGAAGGTAAGATAGACACCACGCCGCTTATCACACATCGCTTCCCGTTGTATGAGATTGAGGAGGCTTACCGGATTTTTGAAAACAAACTGGACGGGGTGATGAAAGTTGCGGTGTCTGAAAGAGAAGAGTAAGAATTTGGAACGGAAAAGAAAGGAATGAAGTTACGAGCTACAGGCTACAAGCTACAAGTGCCTTTCGGAACATAGCGCAGCTACTTGTAGCCTGTAGCCTGTAGCTCGTAACTGATCAGTTTTGCTTTATTGCCAACCTTCACTTACAAAAACTTGATTTAGCCACTCCTTTTAGTACCACATTATTAATATTTACCTGTGCCGCTTGTGCATCAGTTATCACTTCTTTCTTGGCTAATCTTTCCGCAATCAGGCGGAAGTAGCCTTCCTGGCTTTCTTGCAACCGCCCATCTGCCGTAAATGAGTTTTTGAAGTGTTTCGGTTTAGGAACGATAGAAGCCAGGAAAATACTTTCTTCTAAACTTAACTGTGAGGGGCGTTTGTTAAAGTAGAAAGATGCCGCTTCGTGGATGCCGTAAACCATAGGCCCCCATTCCGCTATGTTCAGGTAAACTTCGTACATGCGTGCCTTCGGAGTGAGGTGTTCGGTTTCGATGAGCCAGACGATAAGCGCTTCTTCCAGTTTGCGGGCAATGTTTTTGTTACGGTTCAGGAAAACATTCTTCACCAATTGCATGGAGATCGTGCTACCTCCGCGGGCAAACTTGCGAACTTCCAGGTCATGAATCAGAGCTTCTCGCATGGCATCCGGAAGGAATCCCCGGTGATAGAAGAAAGCTCCGTCCTCGCTCTGCATGACAGACATTTGCAGCAGAGGAGAAATACTGTCCAAGGGTGTGAAATTCTCCCATGACGGACCGACTGGGAAGGTGTATACGGGTTGTCCGCTCTCGTACGCTGTATAGATAAACTCATCGGACATCTTACCTAAATCCGTCTTTCCATAGTGGAGAATACGGAAATCTTTTTCTTTCAGTTCCGACTCAAACTTCAAGCTATCCAGTTGCGAGAAATCCACATCCAATAGAAAGTGATAAGCTAATTGTCCGGTAGTACCGAGACCTTCCAGGTTTTCGAAAAGTCCTTTGGGCAATGAACCGAACAACTCTTCCGAAGGGAACCAGGGTTTCCGAACAGAAGCTATAAAATGCCACTCTTTCTTGCCTGTACTTTTTCCGACACGTTCTGCCTTTAAATAAGGATGGAAGGTCAGTGCATTGAAACGTACAAGGCTGGTACTATCCAGTTCTACGGCTTGCGGACTGACATTTACGTGGAAATCCAGTTGTCCGCGATCCAGGTTGATCGTCTCGGGCGACAACCGCTTATGATATACCTGCAATCCCCGTACTTCCGATTGGCCAACCAGATATGTGAGCCCGTTGCTTGCTTTTTCTTGTGAGAAGTTGCACGTCAGACTGTCGAACTGTACTTCTGCACCGAATCGGCGGTGGATATAAGGAACAGTCAGTTGTGGAGCATGTAAAGTTGCATGCAATCGCCTTTCCGAAGGATTAAATTCTCCTTCGGTATTCCATTGTTGGTTCAGGCTGTCTTCCAGAACTGTTATTTCTGATTGGAAATGATAGTCATCAATCACAAAGCGGGGAATACGGAAGCTGACGAAATTACGGTCTTTCCGCTCAGTGATTGTAAGATGGGTGAGTTCACCGTTTCCGGGTAACAGGCCGAAAAGGAGATTTAATGTTGTATTGATGCGACGGGTGTAATCGGTACTGGTATTGCTTTCATTGGAGGCAGTTACTTCGGAAGAGGGCAGGAAAAGGAAATCATAGTTGGCTGTAGAGTCTTTTTTTATGAAATTGAGTGAGAGTCCGTCCAGGCGGACTTCTTTGATCTTGATATCTCCCCACAGCAGTTTCCAAAGACCGATACGGATATTGAGAGATTGAAGGGAAAGCAATGTATCTCTTTTCTGTGGAACCACATTCAGTCCGTCGATAGAAATCGTATTCAACCCCTTCATGTGGAGTTTATTGTAACTGATGTCCAATCCGTAACGCTGTTCCAGTCTGACAATGCGTTTATCTGCGATATGGCGCAGTAGGCTTCCCCGGAAGATGAAAATACCTGTTGATAAAAGAAATAGCAGCATGAGACATGCTACTATTACTTTGGTTATTTTTCGTTTTATCATACTCTTTACTTTTCTCTGTTTCCTTTCCAGATGGAGAGAACTTTCTTTCGTATCAGGAGGATGTTTAAAGCGGATACCACTATAAATAAGATACTTCCGGCAAGGATACAGGGCAGAAGAGAGCCTGTTTCCAGTTGTGGAATAAGAGTTTGCAGGACTCCGGTGTAGTAAGATCTTAACCAGACTACACCAATGACGGCGAGGAGCAGTACCAGTAAATTCAAGCCTACAGTCAATACATGATAGGGCAATGCGACTTTAGAAGGGCTGTAACCTATTAATAGCAGGTTTTCTAACTTTGCCGTATTCTTCTGAAGCAGCAAGAATACACTTAACATCAGGATATAAAAAGACAAGATACTGATAAATAGTCCTACCCCCGAAACAATACCTGTGATGAGGCGGAGGAAATAGGTTGTTTTTCCGGCATCCAGATTGTCTCCTTCGGTTTCATAGTTCTTTTGTTGGAAGTAGTCGGTGATGGCTGTATCTGTGGGATTCTTTACTTCCACGATGAGGCGGGAGGGTTGCGCTTCCCGTTCGGGGGAGAAATTCTGATTTGCCCACTCCATAAAGGATTGAGGAACAAGGATGGTATTCAACCGGTTGGAGAAACCGACGATATTTCCTTTGTATTGTTCTGCACGTCCGTTGCCACGCATGTTGATATCCATTTGTATCAGTCCCATCACACCTTCCGATAATTTCGGCAAGTTACGGCTTTGCGCAAAACCAAAGTTGTAAAGGTTCAGATAATTGCGGGGAATGATGATAGGTATGGTTTGTGTACCTTCATCAAAGTGCCACTTGTCCAGGCTGACATCGACAAAAGCATCGGGAACAGATTCAAAAAACATATCCGTAGAAATACGGATACCGGCTTGTTGCATTCCCAACCCTGCCGATACTTTGAAAAGGGTAGGTGTGAAGGCGCCTACGCTGCGTGTAAAAGGTTGTGCTTCCAGCTCCTTGATTTCATCTTTGGAAAAAGTATTGCTTTGTCCGGTAATGCTGCCAAGAGTGCTGATCTTTTTGGTAGCGATGATATAATCCTTCTTCATGAAACTGTCTCCCTGCGTGAAGACGGGAAGAACGTCTTTATAAAATTGCACGCTCAACAGTACAATCAGCATACCGAAGATGTTGGCGAGAAAAAAGCCACTTAATTGTCCGATGCTGATGTGCTGGCGAAGAAGTTTCCAAACAAGCTTGTTCATTGAAATTATATGTTTTTGTTAAATGATAATTTAGCGGCAAAGCGCGATAAGTAACGAGCTACAAGCTACAAGTGACAAGTACCTTTCGGCG
>OWIP01000660.1_pt1 | contig 24782 bp, 10 predicted proteins | sample 1732581 | NCBI WGS metagenome assembly OWIP01 (sample SAMN05065731, study PRJEB22554) | human gut metagenome | biome: ENVO:2100002; feature: ENVO:00000062; material: ENVO:00002003 | host: Homo sapiens | place: USA
GGTAACAATGGTATTGCTATCCTCCCCGTAATGTTCATCAATACAACCTGCAAGAAACAGTACACATATAACTGTCGAGCCCAATAATCCAATTAATGTTTTTTTCATAGTCCGTCACTTTTTTATTTTATTGTCATCTGTAATGGAGTACAATCCTTATATTGGTCCCATCACCTGCACCTTGCTCCTTCCGCTTCCGGTCTTCACCACCTGCACCTGCGCAGGGATACGTTCCATCATCTCCGCCACATGGGAAATCACCCCTATCTTACGCCCTTGCATCTGCAACCGCTCCAAAGCATCCATCGCAATGCGCAGAGTGTCCATATCCAGCGATCCGAAACCTTCGTCAATAAACAACGATTCCACATTCATCCGGTTGGAGGACAAGGAAGACAAGCCCAATGCCAAGGCGAGAGATACCAAGAAAGATTCCCCGCCCGAAAGGGAATGGACACTACGCACCTCACCCATCATATCAAGATCCACAATCTGCAAGGCCAGCGTATCAGGGATGCGTTGCAGTTCGTAACGGGGGGCAAGGTCTTGCAAATGCCTGTTGGCATAAAGCAAAAGGACATCAAGCGTATAACCTTGGGCTATTTCCTTAAACTTGGCGCCAGTCTGGGAACCGAACAGTTCGTTCAGTTTCGCCCAATTCTCGTAGATAGAGTTTTTTTCCTCCAACTCTTTCTCGATGCCGGCTATGCGTTCCTTACCTTTTATATGGTTCTGTATCGTCACCTCTATTTGGGCCAAACGTCCGGTTTCCATTTCTTTAGCAGCAGTGCAGGCAGTCAATGTTTCAATCAGCGACTCCTTGTTTTCCGTGGTATCCGGTTTCAGAGGAGCTTGCTGATGCTCCTCCCTTTTCTGCCTTCGCTCCGCAAGGATCGCCTGAAGAGTGGTTTCCTTCTCTTTCAGTGTGCCCAACGCTTGTTTCTCAGCCAGTATCCAGCTTTTGTCTTTGGAAAGCAATTGTTCCAACTCGGCATACGTTTCCTTTTGAAGCGTGAGCCACTCGTTTATTTTCAATTCGTCTTGTTGCAAGACAGCAGTCAGACGGACTAATTCCTTTTCCATCTGTGCGGTCTGCCCTTTGTAAGATTCCGCCTGCACAGTTAAAGAATGATGCAAGTTCATGGCTTTTTCCAGTTGTTGTTCCAGTTCCTTTTGCCGTCTTGCATGGGTTGCAACCACTGTTTCGGTGGATTCACCATTCAGCAGGGAAGACCGCAGACGAGCACGTTCGTTCAATTCTGCCTGCTGTCTTTCTTCTTTTTGTTTCTTTTCTTCGTACAAACCAATGGCATTGGCTTCTTCTTTTTTCAAACTATCTCTTTGGGCTGATTTTGAGGTAAGAGCCTCTTTTATTTCGGTCTGCTCTTGCAAACGGGCATTCCATTGCCTGCCGAATTGCTGGACATAATGTTTCAATGTGCCCTGCTCCAACAAATCTTTCCAATTGGGAATAATGGATACGTATGTTTCTACTTTTTTCAGCGTATCATCAACTTGCGCCACATAATTTTCAATCAATGCGGAAAGACGGGCCATCTCCAGTTGGCGGGCATTCAGCGTGTTTTTCAGTTGTTCCGTTTCTTTAGCAACCTGTTCTTTCGCACGGTTCAGTTCCTCTTCCTGCAAGGATTGGACATTGGTCTGTTCCCTCATCGGATGATGGAAACTCCCGCAAACCGGACATGGCTTTCCTTCCTCCAACTGCTCACGAAGCAACAGCACCTCTGCCGGCAACAGTCGGTTCAGACGCTCGGCTTCCTGTTGTACCGATTTCAACCGCTGTTCCTCCGCTTCACTCGCTTTCTTTACTTTATCCAGCAGTTGACGGTTCGATACGCTTTGCGCCCTTGCCATTTCCAGATTGGTAAGCAAGCTGGTAATCAGTTCAACGGCAGGAATCAATTGGGAATAAGCAGTATATCGTTCAAACCAGGTTTGCAAGGCGGTTTGCTTCTCCATCAACAAACTTATATCCTTCTCTGTCTTACAAACGGATTGATGCAGATTATCTTTAGCCTGCAATGCCAAAGCCGCTTCTTTCTGACTTTCCGCTAATTGCTTTCTATTTTCCACCAACTGCACATCCAATGCTCTGGCTTTATCCAATTGCGGTTCTTGCTGCGACAAATAGGTCTTAAATTCCGCCAGTTCTTTCTGAGCGGCTTCCCACTGCACGTTCGCGGAAGTCTGTAAAGCCGCATTCTGCCGGATGGCAACCTCTATTTCGCCTAACCGGGAACGACCGGCATCTATCTGCTTCCGGGCGTTACGCTGTTCCATATACACATCGCGGATATCCTGAGCCTGCTCTATACGGGCCAACAGTTCATAACGTGGACGGGCGGCTTCTATTTCTTTTCTGATGCCGGAAAGTGATTCTTCCGCCTGTATGCATCCTGTATTCAAGCGTCCTTCTTCTTCCAGCCATTTCAACTTGCCGGACAACGCCTCCTCTTTCTTCTTCGAAACGGACAAGCGGACTTGTAATTCTTCCTTTTCAGCCGAAAGTTGCTGTAATTGCTCATCTGTCAGCAACTCAATGCCTTTGATACGCTCCTGCAATAATTTATATTCGCTTTCCGCCCGCTTGGTGCGTTCATAGATGGAAGCAGAGATACGCGAGTAAATTTCCGTTCCGGTCAGTTTTTCCAAGATTTCGGCTTTATCAGGCTGACGAGCCTTCAGGAAGGTAGCAAAATCTCCTTGAGCCAGCAACACAGAGCGGTTGAACTGTTCGAAAGAGAGTCCGATCAGTTCACTGATGCGGGATAATAATTCGGTCTTCGTCCCTTGCTGTTCCACTCCGGAGGTAAGGTTGGTCAACGTCATTTCCACTTTTTGCAAGGAACCGCTAACCTTCCCACGCGAACGTCGCACCGTCCAACGTGAACGGAACACCTCTCCTGTCAAAGCGACGAAATCCACTTCCGAATACCCCTCGGCAGTACCCCGGCGAAGGATGGAACGGCTATCGTTCTGTGCAATTCCTCTGTCGGCAACATCCATGACAGAGACGTTATTCTCTTTCGCCTTGTTCATACGTGGCGTACAGTCAAACAAAGCCAGACACAAAGCATCCAGCAAGGTTGATTTTCCGGCTCCGGTACTGCCTGTAATGGCGAATATACCTGCCGAGCACAAAGGTTCGACGGTAAAGTCTATCATAAATTCACCTTCCAATGAAGCCAGATTCTTTCCTCTTATCGCTACTATTTTCATACTCCTGCCTCCTTGATTACACTTTCCAGCAATTGTTTCATGGTATCGGGCATCTCCGTCCCTCCATATTTCCGTTTAAAGACATCCAGTGCCATATCCAGCGGACGGATGGTTTGCAACTCCTCGTAGGAAGTGGCGACAATGCCGCTTGCCTTTTTTTGTGGAAGCATAGCGGCGATGCGTGCCAGGCGGACTGCTTTTCCTTTCAACGCTTCCTCTATCTTATACTTATAAGAAGGTTCCGGCTCGGTCATCAAAATCTTTATTTCCAGATAGGGCGACCGCAACGTGACATCCCCATCGGGCAAATCGCCGATGGCTTGCAGCACTTCTTCCAGCGGACGGGCCTGACGAGGAATACTCATCACGCCGGCTAGCGGTTCAAATGCCAATCTCTCTATGCCGGTACCCTCAGCACTTATCGTTATCATGACCACTCCCGAAGCATTGTTCCTCTCAGCAAAAGACATGGGCATAGGAGTTCCGGAATAACGCACATTCTCCCGATGGGACACACGCTGGGAGCGATGCAGATGCCCCAATGCAGTATAGGCGATAGCCTCATCAAAAGCATCGGGGGATACACATTCCAAGCCTCCGATAACGGTACGTTCCGAACGGTCGTCCTCCGAGATTTCCGAGCCGGTGGCTTGCAGATGTCCCATGGCGATAACGGGAAGTCCTTTCTCCTTCACTTCATTGAAAAGCTGCTCATAAAGCAGTTGGACTCCTTTTGAGTAATTTTCAGCCGAAGGATAATCCCCCTGACGCAGATAGGGGACGGCAAGGCAATAGGCGGTCACTTCCCCTTCTGTGTAAAGGGGGACAATCAGGTGTTGCAAGTCTATATCACCTTCCGCATTGCGGCGCACGACACCGCGAACGGTGACATTCATATCCTCCAACAGGGGATTGGGAGCCTCCAAACGGGCTGCCGAGTCATGATTTCCGGCAATGATGATAATTTGCAAAGAAGGGTTTTCGGACGTAACTTCTCTTAGAAAACGATAATACATTCGTTGTGATTCCGCCGAAGGGTTCGGGCTGTCGAATACATCACCTGCTATCAACAATACATCTATTTCATGCTGTCTTATCTGCTGTTTCAGCCATTCTAGAAAATGGAGATGCTCTTCCCGCCGGTCGTATTCATAAAAAGTCTGGCCCAGATGCCAGTCTGCTGTATGGAGAATTTTCATTAGCTGTTCGGTTTGTTTCCTGCAAAAATAGGAAAACTAAATGAAAAAAGGTATTTCTTTTAGGTACAACCTCTAAATGAAAACTATTTTTCATGCAGAAAACAAGCAGACATGCCACCTTTTCGCTATCTTTGCCATACGAGATAAATAATAAGAAGAAAGGAGAACGTCATGAGTACAATCACATTGGAATCAATACAAAACGAACTGATTCGGGAAATCCTGGACATCAAGAATGTAAAGGTGTTGGAGTCTGTAAGGAAGACTCTTGTTCATGCTAAAAAGGAAATGGAATCTGTTTCTACCATGGTGGCAGAGGATGAAGAACCCTACATGACCAAAAGTGAAATAATGGACGGGCTGTCCGAGGCTTGCAAAGACATCAAACTGATGCGTGAAGGAAAGCTGAAAGGCCGTCCCATAGAAGAATTGCTCAATGAACTATAAAATCAAAGTATATCGCCACTTCGAAAAAGAAGTTAAGAAACTTTCCAAGCGATATAAATCATTGAAGCAAGACTTGACAATTTTAGCCGCAGAACTCATGCAGAACCCTGACATGGGTACTGATTTAGGCAATGGCCTACACAAAGTACGCATGAGTATAGCATCAAAAGGAAAAGGGAAAAGAGGTGGAGCAAGAGTGATCACTCTCATCGCCACTCTATCCAAAGAAGAAAAAGAGATTGGCTTACATTTCATTTATGATAAATCAGAGCGTGAGAATATCACTGATAAAGAGTTACAAGCGGTCTTGAAAGACAACGGAATTATCTGAAAAGACGAACCGGTCATGCCAACTGAGGCATGGCCGGTTTGTATATCTATCATCATTCAGTCACCAGCCGCACCTCATAAATATGCGGAGTCACTTTCTCATTTCCTTTACCGATCTTTATCTCCAGTTGCTCATTGGATTGCATAGATGCAGGTACATCAAATATCCCAACCGATACATCCGAAGCCGGTTTACCAGCCAATCGTCCTACTTCCTGCCCGTTTATCCATACTTTTGCATCCTTACGAATCTCGGAACGGAACCGGATACGCACTTTATTGACCTGCTTTCCGTTCGTCTTCATACGATAACTGAACCAACCGGCCGCCTCACGCCAGTGAATCCCTTCATCATCCCCCGTACGGGAATTCTCCATCCGGATGAAATGGTCGCTTTCCGGTTGTTGTTCCCCACAAATCACTTTATCGGCGGTCATACCATCCAATGCGGCACGCTCCTTTTCCTCTTTTGCCAACTGTTCCTGCCTTGCCTGCAACTCCTGTACGGACAGCACAGGCCAATAGACCATATACCGGCACTCATATAAACGGAAAAACGGTTCCACAGTCATACCCTCATAGCGTTCGGGATAAACTCCGGACAATGTAAATGTCAACGGCTTACCTTCCACTTTCTTCAGATGAGAAAGAAGATTGTTCTTATCCCCCACAATGACAGGCATCGTTTGTAAAGGCAGGCGCGGTCCGGCAGCAATGTGTCCGCCACGACTGTCATCGGCAAACATACCATCCTGATTTTGCTTGCCCAACCGGGCGGCCAGCACAATCGGTCCGTATAAGATGGAATAGTTGGCAGAACCATCCGGCAGTGCAATGGCACGCAAATGCATCGGCAGTTCCAGCCTTACTTTGTCACCTTTTGACCAAGTACGGTTCAGGCTAACATATCCCTCTTTGACCGTTACGTTCTGCCGTTTACCATTAACAGACAAGCGTAATGCTTCCGGCTTCGTCCATTCGGGAATACGGAAAAGAAGGGTAAATTCTTTCTTTCCCTTTTCCGGAGAAATAACAAGAGTACTCCCCTCCTCATCGGGAAAAGCCGTCTGTTGCTCAATTTGGGTATCTCCCCAGCGCAAGGTAGACGGAATGAAAAGATTGACATACAGATTATTATCCTTGTGTCCATAAATCATTTCACCATAACGGGCATGATTTTCCATCCCCGATCCCACACAACACCAGAAACTGGTCTGAGGCTGCGAATAGACCCTGTAATGACCGGCACGCATCGGGGTAAAATAAACAAATCCGCCTTGCACAGGATCTTGCGTGGAAAGGATATGGTTATAAAGCGCCCGTTCGTAATAATCCATAAAATGAACGTCCGCACTCGTTTCATACAGCATTTTTGTAAGGCGGAGCATATTGTAGGTGTTACAAGTCTCAGGCCCCTGCTCGCTGGTGAGCATACTGCTGAAATCATCAGCCGGATGAAAATGCTCACGCACACTGTTACCTCCGATGGTGATGCTTCGATGGTTTACCACTGTTTCCCAGAAATAGCGGGCGGCCTCGCTCCAGTCCCGGTTGCCTTCCAAATCGGCAATACGTTTGAAACCTATCACTTTCGGTATTTGGGTATTGGCGTGCATACCAGTCAGTTTATCCTCCTGTCTCAACAAAGGCTGCAACACGGTGTGATGAGAAAATTGGTGAGCCAGTTTCAAGTAGCGTTTGTCGCCGGTGATAGCGGCCACATCGGCAAATGTTTCGTTCAGCCCTCCATGTTCGCTGCGCAGCATATCCTGTATCTGTTCATCGCTCAACTTGGATACCAGACGAATCATCCAGTCCGTGAGTTTCACCAACATTTCCTTTGCCTCCCGGCTATCGGTCTGAAGAGTTGCATCACGAAGGCCGGCATATATTTTATGAATATTGTAAAGAGGAACCCAGCGGTCGTTCAATCCGAAACCGGACGCGCGAATGTTTCCTTCCTCTATTTCTTTCCACATTTTGCGCCCGTTTGGAACTCCACACAGATAACCGTCACCGGCGGCATCCTGGCAGCGTTTCAGTTCACTTATCATATAATCCAGACGCGCCTTGATCTCCTTATTTCCCGTAGCGGCATACATATAGGAAAGGGCCGATAAATAATGTCCGCCAATATGACCGTCCAGCCCTGTATTTTCCCAATTGGTATAATTTTCGGCTTTAGGGGAAAGACCAGCTTCCTTCAAATAAGGAGCTAACAGACGGTCGGGGTCTATTCCCAGCAGATAACGGATATCCATATCCTCTGCGTGTTTGAAAGGGCTGGCGGTGAGCCGCACATCCCTGACTGGAAAACTTTCTACTTTTGCGGGTAGCTGAGCATGCAAAGCTACAGAAGCTATAGCAAAAACGGAAGTGGATAAAATGGTTTTAAGTAAATTCATAATGTATTTTATCGTTTCTTTATTTATTCTGCTGGATATTCAATATGAGCATTCTAAAGTTTCACCTCAATTGCTGTACCGGTATAATTCACCATCTTTCCTCCCTTCAATGGTTTATCGCCTTCTCCTGATCTATGATTTACGAGAACTACTTTGAACTTCCTCTTTTCCAACATTCCGGGATATCTTCCTTCACGGTCGCTGATGTGCAAAGTACGGTTACTATCATCCCAACGGAAAGTGATAGTAGAATAAACTCCCTTTTCATAATTGTAATTATCGTTCTCATCCTCATAAAGAATAAAAGTTGCATTAGCACCCGGATAAACACGAATCTCCAGGTCATCCCAACTTTTTTCTGTGGCATACTGCACCGCAGGTCCCCAAGGAATTATAGAACCGGCACGGATATAAACAGGCATGATATCAATAGGTACTTCACGCTGTATGGTTTGGCCACCAGCCAACTTTGCCCCAGTCCAGAAATCAAACCAGTTACTTCCCTCTGGCAAATATACATCCGTTTTCTCTATTTTCCGCATATTTTTCTGATAACCATTCTGTTTTTTATCCTGCCATGTATAGAGAGAATCAGTTACCGGACGTACTAAAAAACTACGTCCGAACATATACTCCGTATCCATATCAAGTACTTTCTTGTCTTTCGGAAAATCCATCACCAAAGGACGAATAATGCTGCCTGCCTTATTTGTTACTTCCCAAGTAGTACTATATAAATAAGGTAATAAGCGATAACGCAAATGGGTATATTTCTCCAATGCATCATAAGCCCAATCACCTTTATCGCCGAACTGATAGATCTCTACAGCAACAGGACTGGAATTATGAGAACGCATGATAGGTTGGAAAGCTCCCCACTGATACCAACGGACGTGTAACTCATGATAAGCAATATTATTAACATCATTATTATATTTCCAAGCAAAAAATCCTCCCAAGTCAGTGTTCCAGTAAGGAATACCACACAAAGAATAATTCAGGCCAGCCGCCAGTTGCTTGCGCATCACTTCCCAAGTAGAAACGACATCTCCACTCCATGAATGTGAAGCATAACGCTGCTGTCCCAAGAATGAAGAACGGGTAAGTAAGAATACCCGCTTGTCGGAAGTGGTAGCACGCTGGTGCTCATAAACACCTTTATTGGACATCAAAGGAAAAGCATTGTGAACTCTTCGGAAAGAACCTAAATAAGTTTTTGTATCAAAATCTTTATCTTGAATCTCCAGATGATCGGGTTCGGTAGAATCCAACCACCAGCCGTCCATACCTAGATCAAAGATATTCTTTTTCATTTCATTCCAATAAATACTTCTTGCTACAGGATTGAACGGATCGTAAGGTTTCACTCCGGCTTTAGGCGGCCAAGTCTCAAAATGAAGCAAAGCATTCAGACTGTCCATCTTATGATACATCTCTGTCCACGGACCAAAAGAGGCCCATACAGAAATCATGATATGCGCATTCCGCTTGTGTATATAGTCAATCATTTCTTGAGGGCTTTTTATTCTTGGAGTACCATAACGTGCATCCGGATTCTCACCATTCGGAAGATATTTCATGTATTCTTTGTCGCCCATCTTATTAATATAGCGAGGATTCTGGAACTTCATGGAGTTCCAGTTAGAATCACATCCCCAATACTGCCAATCCTGAATGATTCCATCCAAAGGAACTTTCCGATCACGGTATTCATCAACCACTTCGCACAGTTCATCCGGACTCTTATAACGCTCGCGGCACTGCCAGAATCCAAGTGTCCACAGCGGATAAAGAGGAGCCTGCCCGGTCAAATCACGGACTCCGGCTATCACGCCGTCCGCATTGCTACCATAAATGAAATAATAGTCGGCACAATCGCCCACTTCAGAATCGAATGACATTTCTTGCGGATTATCCGTAAACATAGTTGGGGAATAATTGTCCCAATAAAGTCCGTAACCTTTCACTGAATGAATAAAAGGAATACAGATACTCATATTCTTGTTACGAAGAAAAAGTTTTTGATTGCGCTGATTCACTTTTCCAGTCTGTTGTTGCCCCAATCCATAAATCACTTCATCCTTATCTAATAAAAAAGCCTGCCGGACATTGTAAGAAAAAGTACCCGCATCATCAAACGGGGTGAACTGTGTTCCATAATCCTTGTCTTTTAACAACACCCTTCCGGTTGCATCATAGAAATTGATTCCACCTGTAATGCATCCGACTTTAAACGAATATACTCTTTATTCATTGCAAACTCCACAGAAGTCTCCTCAGGCTCTTTCATTACTACAAGGCTCTTCTTGTCATACGAGCTTCCCTCCGGTGTCTTATAAACCCGGACGATGGATGGCGTATAAAATGCCACTTCAACATCCATACCTTGTACAGTAGCCTTAATCCCTTGCGGCATCTTCTGATAGCTCTGTGCCTGAGAAAATAATCCCAGACAGAGGAGCAATAAACTTATCGAAATCTTTTTACTCATAATTCTTTCCAATTTAATATAGAAAAGAGAAAACAACCTTTTCATCCTTAAAAAAACATCCAATAAATACTATTTAGAATATCCCGGATTCTGTTTCAGATTACTATTGGTCAACAATACTTTATTTGGAATAGGATACAGATTTTTGGTTTCATCACTCTTATCATGAGAGAACCAAGCTTTTGTAGTGAAGATGCCAAAACGAATCATGTCCTGACGGCGGCGTCCTTCCTGACAAAACTCCCAGCCAAGTTCATCAAGGAAACGGCCATATTTAATATCTGTTCCTCCATCATGTTCTGTCTTATAACTATCTCTCCGACCATAATCATATACACTTCCTCCCATCAGTTCCGCGTCTGTAACTTGCGCTTTTTCAGGTTCATTCTTGAAGGCGCGTTCACGTACCTGAGTCACCAAAGCACCTGCTCCCGATTTGCCCAAACGCATCAATGACTCCGCTTTCATCATCAATACATCCGCATATCGTAACAACGGCCAGTCATTGCTCAAACGGTTGGTTATACCGGTGGCATATTCAAATTTACCCCAACGGAACCCATCATCCACATCCGACTGATCAATAGAGGGGACATCTACCGTATAAATCAATGGTTTTCCATCAATACTACGCTTCAAGATTTCACCGGAATAGGTATATTGCTGACCTTGAATATAGTTATCCTCTAAACGTGCATCATCCTCATCAAAAGAATTAATAAACTGAGGCACTGCGCACACGCCTCCCCAAGGACGTGCAGTCAATTGGTAAGTATCTTGATTCTCAGGTGCTAAAGTGTACATATGAAAATCAAAATCATTCCATCCTGTCACATAAATTTCATCAAACGGCAATGCAAAGATAATTTCTTTAGAATTCTCATTATGCGTTACAAAAACATCCTTCTGATTATTCTCCAATGCATATTCTCCGGACTTCTCGGCATAATTAATCACGATATCACACTCGTCAATACATTTCTGCCATTGAGCAGTACCCGACCAAACTTCAGCATTCAAATACATTTTGGCCAGCAATGTATGAGCCGCCCACTTATTGAAACGTCCATAATAATAACCTCTCGGCGTTTCGGACAACAAATCCATATTCTCCGTTATTTCTTTCACAATAAAGTCAAAGACCTCTTTACGAGTAGACTGTTGCGGCAAAGAAGTATCTTTAAAATCTGTCACAATGGGCACATTACCATACAAATCAATCAAAATATAATAATATGAAGCCCTCAGTACTTTCAATTCGGCAATCAACTTTTCTTTCGTTTCTCCATCCACACTGATCACACCTTCTTCTATCTGAGATAAAATACGGTTACAGGTATTCACACCATTGTACGTACGTTCCCATCCTTGAAGCACACCGTCATCCTCGGTAGTCCAAGTATGCTGATGCCATCTTTTATAGATATAACCGTCTACCCATCCAATACCATCACGGGCAGGAAGAACATCTTGATCCGCACACAATTCCTGTGCACGAACCACTCCGTTCCATTGCAGCAACGTTTCACGCCAAGGTATATAAGCGGCATTTACCAGATAACTGACATCTTCCTCCGTTTTCGGTACGTAATCCTCAGACACTACCTGTCCATAGCTCTCATGCAGTAAATCAGTACAAGCTGTATTTCCCAACAATGCGGCTGTCATCAGTCCCATTGTCCATAATTTTATATTTGTTTTCATCTTCAATTCCTTTTTAGTTCATTAAAATTTCACATTAACGCCGAAAGTAAATGAGCGCACACTCGGATATCTGTCACGTGTATCATACCCCGGAGTCAAACCATCTGTTGATACTTCCGGATCAATACCTTTATATCCGGTTATAGTCAAAGCATTCAATACCGAACCATAAATACGGAGTGACTTTATATATTTACCTACCTGACCGAAGCTATATCCCAAAGTGATATTGTCAATCTTCCAGTAGTCACCATCTTCTACATAATAGCTATTGAATTCCGGTTCCACTTCCGGACTCAACGTATGCTTGCCAAATACCAAGTCATTCACAGACTTCAAACGATTTTCAAAACGGCTGTTTTTTACATTCTCATAATTCATACGTCCACCATTGATTATCTGGAAACCAAACGCGCCACGCATCGTCACATTCAAGTCGAAGTTTTTATAACGAAGAGTATTGTTCCATCCCGCATACCATTTAGGAAGACCGTTACCAATAACATGCTTATCTTCGGGAGCATGAGTAAAATCTTTATAGTTCACCAACTCACCATTCCTGTCTTCGTAGATCCAACGACCTTCACTGTCCACATCTACTACTTTAAAGCCATAAAAATTACCGATGCTTTCACCTACCTGTACTCTGTGAGAATCGGCTACCTGACCGGAGTATTCCACAGTACCCGTATTAAAATAGTCATAATCCGACTTAAAGATGCTGCCAGACAAACTGATTAGCTTATTAGAGTTCAAAGAGAATGTTCCGGTAGTGCTCCATTCAAAATCTTTATTCTGAACAGGAACCACAGTTACCAACACTTCCACACCACGGTTTCTCATTGTACCCCCATTGGCCATCGTCTTATTATACAAGTTCGGAGGAGTCGGTACTCCATATTCGTATATCAAGCCATCCACATCACGGTTATAATAATCAATAGAACCGGACAAACGGCCACCCCATGAAACGAAGTCCAAACCAATATTGGTTTCTTTCTTTTCCTCCCATTTCAAATCAGGATTCGGATTGGATGCCGGAACAATGGTCTGTACCCAATTCCCATTTACAAAAGCATACGAGCCGTATTTCAACATAGCCACCCCCAGGAAAGGATCTTTAGGCTGTGAACCCGTCACACCATATCCCACACGAAGTTTCAAATCATCAAATATCTTCTGATTCTTCATAAATGCTTCTTCGGTAATTCTCCATCCTACAGATATAGATGGGAAAAGCCCCCATGCATTATCAGTACCCCATAACTGGCTGGCTCCTTCATAACGAAGAGCTCCCATCAACAAATAACGATTCTTGAACGAATAGGTAGCCCGCCCAAAAAAACCGATCAAATTTGTAGGAGTTTTCTTTGAGCCGATATTCGCTTTACCGTCTTTCAAAGCAGAACCAATGCCAATATTATGCCATCCGCCAAAATAATCATCCTGAAAACCATAGTTATCAATCCAAAGCTCTTCAAAGTCTGTTTCATTGTAGCTATAACCACCCAAGACACTAAATTTATGCGCACCGATTTCTTTGTTATATTGTGCAGTAAGTTCCATCAACTTCTCCATCTTGGTATAAGCACCTACCGAAGACCAACCAGCCAATCCATCACGCAAAGCAGAAATATGGTTCAAAGTTTCACCGTAGCCACGGTTCATATTGTCACGAATATAAGAGAATACGGCAGAAAGAGTCAAATCTTTGATAGGATTATAAACAATATTTCCATTGTAACGCAACTGCGTCTTTTTTACATTTCCTTCAGCCTCATACAACAAAGCCAACGGATTCTCGTATTCGAATTTGCTCACATTCTCATTCCATGTACCATCCTCATTTCTTACCGGATCAGTCGGGTTTCTACGAGTTGCCTGGCCATATACCCAACCTCTGAAACTACCCCCACTAGTTGTAGATTCCATCTGGTTTTTCTTACCAAACAAACCGAATTTCAACTTCAACTTATCATCAAACATACGGTGGGTTACCTCAATACGTCCTTGAAAACTTTCGAAATCCGATTTTTTCATGATCCCTTGACGAGAGGCATAGTTCAAGTTGGCAATATAATTAGTCTTTGAATTGCCACCCATCAATGACAAGTTATGAACATGGCTAACCGGTGTACGGCTAATCTCATCAATCCAATCCGTATCAGCCCCATGGTCCTGGTCAGGATAAAGGGTACGGAACTCATCTGCATTCAGCATATCCAACTTTTTGGCTATAAGAGAAGTACTGACGTAGCCATTATACTCCACCTGGTTAATATCCACTCCTTTAGCCTGTTTGGTAGTAATTAAAATCACACCATTCGTACCGCGCGTACCATAAATAGCGGCAGCAGAACCATCCTTCAGCACGTCCACGCTCTCCACATCTTCGGGAGCCACTGTACCGAGTTCTCCCGGAATTCCGTCAATCAATACCAAAGGAGCTGTATTAGCTCCACCAATGGTATTTGTACCACGAAGACGTATCTGAGTACTTCCCGTCGGGTCACCGTTAGGATTGGTAATGGCCAGACCGGCTACTTTTCCTTGAATCAGCTGTCCCACATCTTTCACGGCTCCTTTTACAAAGTTGTCGGCTTTCACACTAGCTACAGAACTGGTCACATCACCTTTACGCTGTGTACCGTAACCAATCACCACCACTTCATCCAAGGTTTTGGTATCCTCCTTTAAAACAATCTCTAATGAATTCTTTCCTGCTGTCGGGACTTCCTGAGTGACATAGCCAATATAAGAAATAACCAACACACTCTTTGCCGGAACATCCAACATAAAGTTTCCATCAAAATCGGTAATGGTTCCCATGGTATTATTGCCTTTTACAACAACACTGGCTCCTATGACAGGCTCGCCGGAAGAATCTTTCACCTTACCCGTCACTTTTTGCTGGGCTAAGGCCGTTAATGAAAAGCTTAACAGAGTAAGCAACAAAAACAAATGTTTCATTCTATATTAAATTTAAAGTTATACATACCTTTACTGCGGGAATGAATGAAGAAGATGTGTTTTTCTCCCCGTAAAAGGTTGTGGCAAAAGAATGAAATAGGAAATAGAAATACAGGTGAAGAACCATGCTAACAGGGGATACAAATAGCTCTAGCTATAACTTGACGCATTTGTACCCCCTATTTGCAACAATTAAAGGACAGGAAGATGTTTATTCTTCGTGTTGTGATTTCTGGAACTCACTGGGAGTCATTCCAAATTCCTCCTTAAAGCAAGTGGTGAAATACTTCCGATTAAAATACCCCAACGTAGCGGCAACCTCTGTTACACTTTTGTCTTTATCTTCCAACATGTGTCTGGCATGCTTCATCTTGATGTTCCGGATAAAATCCAATGGAGTTCGGCCTGTTATGGCTTTCAATTTACGGGTCAAAGTAGAACGGGACATATTCATGGCATCAGCTAGAGCTGTCACATCAAAATCAGGCTCAGTAAGGTTATCTTCCACGGCTTTTACCGCTTTCTCCAATAGAAGTTTGTCCAGTTGTACAAACTCAGGTTCAGGCAAATTCACCTTACTATCCAAATAAATACGCATTTTAATCATCTCCTTGCTGTCCGCCCACATTTCATTATTCTTACGGTCCACGCGTTTCAGATAAAGATACAGACTATAACCGGATACACCCATCACTATCAATACATAGAACAAATACGCCCACCAAGTTTCATAAAAAGCAGGAAGGCGTCGGATAGTCAGTTCAGTTACCTCTTTACTCCAAAGACCATTTTCATCCGTCGCTTTCACCTGAAAAGTATAAGTGCCCTTACTCAGATGATTATAAAAAGCCGAGTTTTTTCCACCTTCCACATATACCCACGCTTTGTCCACTCCTATCAACCGATAAGCATAGCGTATTTTTGAAACATAACGGTGGTTAAGAGAAGAAAAACTAATTTCCAAATTCTGATCATCGGGATGCAATTCTATCCGGTTAATGGAATTGCTACTCTTTCTATCTCCGAATATCAATGATTCTCCTTGCAACTTTATATCAGTTATCTTGGTCTTCACTGCACTAGCCTTTCTTTCCAACCCGTTTGATGGAGTAACCATGCAAATACCCGGAATGCCGCCCCAATAAATATTGCCATCTTTTGCTTGACAAACAGCAGTGGGAAGAAAGCGACGCAACAAGATAGAACCATCCGTGGTAAGATAGGTGCGGAACGAACCGTTACGAGGATTAAATTCTATCAGTTTCTGGTTTGTATCAATCCAAATATGATTATATGCATCAGCCACTATTTGATTCACCTGATTACCGTTCATACCGCAAGCCTCATTATAACTGACCAACTTATTCTCTGAAGGATCATAAGAATAGACTCCTCCGTCACAAGTTCCCAACCACAAAATCCAATCGGGAGCAATAGACAGACAAGAGAAATTCTTGTCCAATTTGAAAGAACGAAGTTTTTCATCCGCCGTTGTCTGAAACAAACCGTTGTCTTGAGTACAAATCCATATCAACCCTTCCTTATTCTCCACGATTCCCATCACATGCCCCACATCGGGATAAACCTGTTTAATTCTTTTCTGACGGACATCATAACTGCAAAGTCCTTTGTTCAAGCCTATCCACAAGATTCCGTGCGAGTCTTCATACAATTTGGTCACCGTAGCGTTCGATTCCACCTGCCCGTTCAAATCAATAAGATCCACCAGATACATCTCCATACCCTTACGGATCATACCATAAACCAATCTATTCAAATCTTTTGCCACCCAAATACCGTTATTAATACGTGCTCGAGTCATCTCTCGTCCGTTATCCAAAGACAACGAAACAAGCTCGGGAAAATCCGAATAGATTTTCACTTTATCCTGCTTCAAGTCATATAACACCAACCCGGTTCTTTCTTGCATCATCCACATCATACCGTCTCCGTCATCACACAAAGCCATTACAGCCGGACTGCGGTTTACTCTGTCCGCCAAAGCGGGCAAGGCATAATCCTTGGTCATATTATCCATCAGATGTACAATGAAACTAGGACGGTCAAAGGCCGACACCCATAGACATCCCCTCCCTTTCAGAACTTCTACCAACATATGATTAACAGGCAGAAGCCCTGTCTGGAATTTCAATTGTTTTAACGTCTTATCCGGTTGTATTTGTAAGGACATGAAATCGTGCCCGGTGGTTAACCAGATATACCCCAGTTTATCATCCTGTACCAGACTAAGGATGACCCCATCCTCCTCACCGGCAGCATTGACCGGTATTTCAGAATATACAAACATAGAATCTTCAGGAGCCGAAGGGTCAAAACGCACCACACCATCCCCCCAGGTTGCCAACCAGAAGTAGTCCTGTTCATTATCCTGAACCATCACCGTAGGATTTTGTCTTCTCATCTTATCAGGATAAGGAACGAACTCGTCTTTTTCTTTGTCCAAATGATATACCCGGCCATTCCACACAGAAATAATAATCTCATGGTTGCGGCTCTCACAAAATCCGGAAATAGTAGTTCTTCCGTACTTATTCCGGAGGGGATACTCTTTGACCAACTGTCCGTTGATGTCATATTTGGCCAATATAGAACGATAGCTCAGCCACATATAGCCGTCACTGGTAGCATATAGATACATCACCGGAATATTCTTCAAACGCTCCCGGTCCATAGGATGTACACTGTAGTCCGATTTATCAAGAATATACACCCCTTTGTCTGTACCGAACCATATATTCCCCTTCTTATCCTCAGCGATACACTCCACCAAATTGTCCTCTAATAATCCCGGAGTTTCAATGTCCGAACGAAACACTTTCACATGATAACCGTCATCACGACATAATCCGTTCACCGTGCCATACCACATATATCCTTCGCTGTCTCTGAATACGCGATGAATGGCATTTACCGGCAGCTGGTCAATGGTAGGGATATCTGTAATAGTTATGTTCTGAGAACACACCAAGAAGGAGAGAAAAGATAGTATAAAGGTCAATATATATTTCATTGTGCTTTCGGTTAGAATCATAGACTGCCACAAAGTTATAAAAAAGAAACCGGATACTCTAGCAAATTTTAAAATTTGCTAAAGTATCCGATAATTGCTCCACTCACAGGTTTCCTTCTTTTGAAGCTTCCTCATTACATCTGTGTCTTTAATTCTTTTCGGTAGCTTCTTCAGCAGTCTGTGTTTCCACCCCTACGGGAAAAGTATATCAATAACCGAAACCGGTTGCTTTTACATACACCTTATAATCTTTAATCATGCCGGGAGCTCCCTGTTCCGCACGTGGCAGAATACGGAAACCGGTCACGTTATATTCTTTGCCGAGATCTATCACCACCTGATGAGGATAAGCCGTATTATCCACCGTCTGCCAGAAAGTACTTTCTTGCAAGTCATAAATCTTGTCGGCTGTGCGGTTACCGCTACGGGTTTCCTCGCTGTCGGCATAAACAATCTTCCAGTTTTCACGAGAGATTTTCTCTCCTTTCTCATCCAACACATCAAACTCCGCAATGGCGGCAATGTTGGTATTATCAAAAGAAGACAGCCCTTCCAGACAGAAGTAACGTCCTTTCGTAACAGGAACTTTCACTTCTTGCCAACCGTTACCTGGTTTGAAAGTACCGGCAGATACCGGTGTTTCCTTCTCCAGTTTGATGGTCTGCCCCTGTTTACGATGCGTTTCAGGAACAGCCACACGAAGCATATCCAGGATAGGTTTGTTCAATCCGACGATGGTTGCCTCTTTCGGGCCTTTCAAGTCAAGAACGATGATTTCATTCACTCCTTTTTTCAGCCAGCAGCCCGGCATGAACAGGGTTTGTTGAGGACCGATTTCCCAGAAACGTCCCATGGCATGACCGTTCACCCATACCATACCTTTTCCCCAAGACTCCATGTTCAGGAACGTATCAGCCACCTTATCCAAGGTAAAAGTAGCGCGATAGTAGGCCGGAACACTTTCATCATTTTTCTCTATGCCACAGGCGGCAGACGAGTTCATATCCTGAAAGTTCCGGGAAGATACAAATTCATAATCTACGGGAAGATTATAAACAGTCCAGCCTTTCAACGTTTCGGCATTCTTACCGTTCACCAGTTCCACTTTCTCGGTAATTCCCTTGCGGTCGTGAATGGACTTGTCAAAGTTCACACGCCCCATGGCTTCCACCAATAAATCAAGCTGTGTACCGGCTTTTAATGCAGGCAGTGTAAGTTCCTGTTCTCCACCACGGCGATCCAGACGCCCCAACAGTTTCCCGTCGGCAAAAACCTGTGTCCAGTCATGCTGTTCGGTGATTTTCAGAACGGTTCCCGCTTTCACATCTTCCGGCAAATGGGTACGGTACAGGATACTTCCCCAGCCTTGGTCAAATTTCTCCATCGGCTGGATTTCCTCTGTCTGCTTCGGTTCGGGCAGATTGTCAACCAACGGAGCTATTTGAGTGAATTTAATGGCAGGGATTTCCATAACCGGTAAAGCTTCAGGAACTTCAGGCAATGTCTGTCCTTCGTCCAAGTAGTCCTTCAACATATCACGTAAAGCAAAATACTTGTCGGTGGTCCAGCCTGCTTCGCTGATAGGAGCGTCATAGTCATAGCTGCTGCACATAGCCGAGTAAGCCGGATTATTGGCACCGCCCCACCAGCCAAAGGTCGTTCCTCCGTGGGTCATGTACAAACTGAAAGAAATACCTTTGTCCATCATCTCTTTCAGGCCATCCACCATGATTTGTCCGTCACGGGTTTCGTGCTTGCGCCCCCAGTGATCAAACCATCCGCTCCAGAACTCGCTGCACATCAACGGAGCGTCGGGACGTACTTCTTTCAGTTTGGCAAACTGCTTGTCGATATCAGCTCCCGTACCAAAATTTATAGTCCAAAGCAAATCATCCAAACCATTATTCAGGAAATTAGAACTCCAGTCACATTGGAACAAAGGCACTTCAGTAAAGCCTGCGGCGCGTACCGTATCACGGATGGCAGACACATAGGGCTTGTCCGTGCCATACGAACCATATTCGTTTTCCACCTGCACCATGATGATGTTACCACCACGGGTAATCTGCAAATCCTGCAACTGCTTGCCCACTTCATGCATAAAGGCTCCCACGTGCTGCATATAGAAAGGATCGAGAGTACGAAGCTGCACGCTGTCGTTCTTCAGCAGCCACCAAGGCAGCCCACCCATTTCCCATTCCGCACATACATACGGACCGGGACGCACAATGACGTACATACCATGCTTCTGAGCCAATTTACAGAAAGCTGCAATATCTTTATTACCTGTAAAATCATACTTACCGGGAGTTTCCTCATGCAAATTCCAAAAGACATACAGACAAAGCGTATTCATGCCCAATGCTTTACACATTTCAATACGATGTTCCCAGTATTCACGGGGAATACGCGGATAATGCACCTCTGCCGCTTTGACCACGAACGGTTTCCCATTCAGCAGAAAGGTATTCTTACCCGCTTCGAATGTCCCGGGCTTATTGCCGGCACATCCTGCCAGCAGCAGGACCGCCAGCAACAAAGTCAGTAATTTCTTCATGTTTATTTATCTATTGTTATTTTTCATTCTTGTTTATCCGGATTACCGTAAATGAATAAGCCGGCAATTCATACCCGAATTTCTCGCTTACCTCCATTGTACCGGATACAGGACGAACCTGTTGGTCTGTCGGTTTTCCTGCCAAAACCGTCTTTACGGCAGTGGTGTTCATTCCTTCCAAAGACGGGAGCTCCACTTGCGCATTCACCGCTACCGGCAGCAGATTCACCAGTTTCACGATCATATCTCCTGTCTTTCCGTCGCGGACTACCGACACACCTATCCGTTTCTTCACCGCATCTTGTGCATTATCCAAAGTCACGGAAGAAGCGATGTATTCACTGCCCGCATTTTGTCCGTACATCTGCTGCGCATAGTAACCTACGGTGGGTTTTACCTCCGTATTATTGAAATAAATCAAATCCGGATTCCACTGGGTATGTCCCTCCTTAGCCAGTAACGGAGCGTAAGAAGTCATGGTCACCACATCGGCATTACGCTCCACGGAAGTCAGGTACAAGGCCTCGGCCAAAGCTGTTTCTATATTGTTGGGACGTCCCGGCAAATGAGCCGCATACTCTCCCAAATACACTTTCGCCTTGTTACGGTCATAACGGTCATAGAAATCCTGATTGTTGATAAACCATCCCGGGGTGTTATAATAATGTTCATCCACCATCGGAATACCCATCTTAGTGGCGAATTTCCAGCCTTCCTCATAATCACTGCCCTCATAGAACGGGCCTACCGTTCCGATAACGGTCACTTCGGGATATTTCTCCTTCACCGCATTGAAAATCATGGTGAAACGTTCTTCAAAGATATCGGTAATCAAATCCTCGTTACCAATACCGATGTACTTCAGATTGAAAGGTTTGGGATGTCCGGCTTGCGCACGCTTCTTTCCCCACACGGTCTTCTTCGCATCTCCATTCGCATATTCTATCAAATCCAGTACATCCTGCACGTACTGCGGCATTTCCTCCATCGGGATTCCGCCTTGCTGACCGCCGCAACCCAGTTCGCCTACCGAGTGATGACTGCAAGTACCCGAATTCTGACAAGGCACTCCGGCTGCCACTACAGGAACAGGTTCGGCCCCCATATCCTCGCAGAACAAAAAATATTCATGATATCCCAGACCGCGGGTCTGATGATACCCCCACAAATTGCGCAGAGGCTTGCGTTCCTCCAACGCTCCTATAGAGCCTTTCCAATCATAAATATTGTCCACACCATCTCCGTGAGCCACACATCCGCCGGGGAAACGGACAAAACGGGGATGAAGGTCCGCCAAAGTCTGTGCCAAATCGGCGCGCAGCCCGTTCTTCCTGCCTTTAAATGTATTCTGTGGGAAAAGAGAAACCATATCCAAGGCATACTTCCCAGCCATCTGCGGACAAACGGACAACACGGCATCCGCAGCATCCGCCGTTGCCGTCAGTACAGCCTTTTGTTTTTTCCACTCTGTAGATGAAACCCGAATAGCAGCCTGCGCAATTTCCTTGCCATCTTTGGTAGTCAGCCTCACAAGCACTTTTCCACCTTTCGTATCATCCAGCACTTTGGAAAACACAGAGAAGTCATACTTCTCACCTTTTTTCACGGCAATACCGTCAAAACCGTTATTCACCAAGGCAGCACCCGGGCGGTGTACCTCTAACACTGCATAGTGAGCATTGTTAGCATGGATGGGACTGTCCTCACTGACAGACAGTTCCGCATCAGTACCCTGTATACTCCACGCATACGTGCTGTTCCAGTTCTTATCTCTTGCACCGTCTTTGGCAGAATATTCAAAATCACGGTTCTGAACCAGCTCCGCATAAAGTCCACCATCGGCTCCATAATTGATATCCTCAAAGAAAATACCTATCAGATGCTCGCTAATGGGCTTCACCCGTCCGGTATCCACCCGGATGGTGGCAGCGACCGGTTTCAGTCCGGCAAAGCGGACGGCATCCTGTTCGGTACGCTCATTATTCTGTATATCGCGGAATTTCTTATGCTCAGCAAAACGAATCAACTGTTCTATATCCGCATAAGGTACTTTCTGCATATAACCGTTCAAGGTATCTTTATCAAGGACAATCTGCCGGGCAGTGACCAGTCGGGGCACGGCAGGCTTCTCCGCATTGACATATTGTTGGGGAGCCCACTTCAACAAGTCGGAAGAATGGGAAGTACCCCATACTTTTCCGCTGGGGGTAAGCTGCCACCGGCAATACCAACGTCCATCTTCCGCTTTTTCCAGAAGAGGTTTAATCATTCTCTTTTCCGCCCCCCAACGCCCGAAATCACATTTCAGATAGGCAAAGCCGTCGGATACACTCAGCCACTTGTCGCCATCGGGGCTCCATGCGAATTTCAGTCCGCTGCGTCCCTCGTCTTCCGGATGGGCGTAAGAGAAGATGTAGACCGAATCGGGCTCATTATATACTTTTTCCACGGCAGCACAGACGGATTGGCCTGCTGCCAATGAGGCGATTGCCAGAGATAATAAGGTCTTTTTCATGGTATATGCTTTATTGTCATGTTTCTTTTATAACGTGGGAACAACCTTCCTGATGGTTCCGTCCGGATTAAATTCCATACGGTCTATACATACTTCACGATGCACGCCAGGACCCTTCTCACGATCTATAAAGTTCTTATTAATACGATGATATACAATGTACCACTCATCCGTACCCGGAATTTGTAGGACTGCATTGTGCGCAGGTCCATAGATTTCCTTTGCAGGATCCTGAATCAGTACCACCGGTTTCTTAGCAACCTTTATAGGACCTAGCGGAGATTTCGACGTACCGTATGCCACATGATAGTTGGGCGAACCGGTATCATCCACCGACCACATAAAGTAGTAAAGACCATTACGATAGAACACATATGCCGCTTCACGGAAAGCGTAATCTTTCAGACTTCCTCCTTTCGGTGTCAATACGGTCAAGGTATTCTTTTTGATGGAAACCATATCCTCATTCAGTTCGGCGCCCGCCATATAACCATTGCCCCAGTACAGATAGGATTTTCCCGAAACCGGATCGGTAAACACATCCACATCAATCTGCTGTCCGTGGCCCACGGGAGATTCAGTAATAATGGGATGTCCCAAGTCTTTGAACGGACCAATGGGTGAATCGGCTACCGCCACCCCAATCTGCTTGCCGCCTCCGGCTACAGGATTACCACTGAAATAGAAGAAATATTTATACTTTCCATCCACCATTTTCTCTTCAATGCACGGAGCCCATGCGTTTCCATCCGCCCATGCCACCTGATCGGATTTCAAATCAAGCATCACCCCTTCATCTTTCCAGTCCTTCAGATTATCCGAAGAGAAGACACTGAAATACCATCCGCCCCATCCGGGCTGTCCGTCGGTGGTGGAATAGATATAATATTTTTTAGTCTGATGAGAATACAATATCTCGGGGTCAGCATGGAAACCTTGCAGCACGGGATTGTTGGGAATCGTCATATTGCCCATTTCCTTTGAAGGCCATTTGTCGGTGATGCGCTTCAACTCGGCACGGGTAATGGGGATGATAGTTCCGTGACGCGGATGAAAATTCATCTTCACCTCACTGTCTATCACTTTAAAGTTTTTCAAATCGGTCGTTTCAGTAAACTGGTATTTACCTTTCATATAGACATCATACATCAAGATGTATTTATTCTGACCTATCAGTTTGAAAGTTCCCGCACCTTCCACCGCTTCCGGGGTCTGCTGCTTGTAGTCGGGTTCTTCCTCCCATTGTCCCGAAGTCAGTGAACGGGTAGTTGCTACCCGGATGCCGTTTCCATGTCCTTCGGTTTTATAAAACAGGTGGTAGATTCCATCTTTATATACGATATCACCGTCTATGCAAGATTTCTTGTTTTCAGGGATGAAAAGCGGTTTCGGTTCACCTTCCAGGTCGGTAAATTCTTTATTGGCATAAGCATAATAAATCACATCTGCCCCATCACCATATTTCATTGACCAATAAACCAAGTATTTTCCGGCTTCCGCATCGAAGATAGTCTGAGGAGCCCATACCCGTTTCAGTTTTTCCTGTCCGGCATAACGTTTCTGCATATTGATGACAGAATGGTTCCAGTTCACCAAGTCTGTAGATTTCAGCAACACCATGGCACGATTGGAATCCCATCCATTGTCAGAAACCATATCGGTAACCACCATATAGAATGTCTTTCCGTCTTCGCAACGCAGGATATGCGGATCGCGCACACCACCGGTAGAACTGATGATTTTGGAATCAATGACAGGTTTGTTGTCATTCAATGCCCAATAGGTATATCCGTCCGTACTTACCGCATAGCATACGGCTTCCTCGCTGATGTGGTTACCTGTAAAATAGGTAAAGAGATAAGCTATGTAATCTTTTTCGGCTACATTGTTTTG
>OWIP01000679.1_pt1 | contig 24208 bp, 20 predicted proteins | sample 1732581 | NCBI WGS metagenome assembly OWIP01 (sample SAMN05065731, study PRJEB22554) | human gut metagenome | biome: ENVO:2100002; feature: ENVO:00000062; material: ENVO:00002003 | host: Homo sapiens | place: USA
ATCGGATTGAACGGATTCGATGGATGCGTTAAGTTAACAACGGATTAAACGGATTAAACGGATTCGATGGCTGCGTTAAGTTAACAACGGATTAAACGGATTAAACGGATTCGATGGATGCGTAAAAATCCGATTAATCCGTTTAATCCGTTGTTAAAAAAATCTTGTTGGCTGCGTAAAAAAATCCGTTAAATCCGTTAAATCCGTTGTTAAAAAATCTTGTTGGCTGCGTAAAAAATCCGTTAAATCCGTTAAATCCGTTGTTAAAAAAATCTTGTTGGCTGCGTAAAAAATCCGTTCAATCCGTTTAATCCGTTGTTAAAAAAATCTTGTTGGCTGCGCAAAAAAATCCGTTAAATCCGTTAAATCCGTTGTTAAAAAATATCAGCAGTTAATCCGTTTAATCCGTCTTCTTGCTCGGTTGGTGCACTTCTTGCTCTGGCAAGCGGCAAAGCCGAGCGGAGACAAGTGCACCCCCTGAAAATAGTATCCGTTCAATCCGTTTATTTACGCATCCAACGAATCCGATTAATCCGATTAATCCGTTGTTAAAAAAGCATCAGCAGTAAATCCGTTTAATCCGTCTTCTTGCTCGGCTGGTGCACTTGAGACAAGTGCACCCCCTGAAAATAGTATCCGTTCAATCCGTTTAATCCGTTGTTAAAAAAGCATCAGCAATAAAGTGAAATCTGTGGGAGGCACTTTGCTTGCTGCGGAGGCAAGGATACCTCCGCTACTAAAACGCGAAACAGCCCAACAACTGCTGTTGAACAGTTGTTGGGCTGCGCATATAGAAGTTTCGGTTATGCGAGGCGATGCAGCCTCTGCATAACACGCCATGCTCCACAGATTACCAATTGTCAGATTTCCACGGGTCGTCGTCGCCGTTTTTACCATCACCCTTATCCTCGATGATGTAGCCGTGGTCGGTGCTGGGGTCGTAGATTTCTCTATTCTCGTCCCTCACGTTCCACGAGTCTGCCATGAATGTTGCCTTTGTCTCGATGTCGAGAATCTCGACCGCCGGCTTTATATATGTACGTTTCATTGTTACAGTCTGTTTTGAAATGATACTTTCAGTTTATTATCTCACGATGCACTTCTTGCCGTTCACGATGTACATGCCGCTTGGCAGACCGGCTGTGCTGTTGCCCTGCTTAACGAGCTGACCATTGAGGTTGTAGATGCCGTTAGCGAAGCGGCTTACCGGCTGCTCGTAGTCAGCGAGGATGTCCTCGATGCCGGTTGTGCCCTGAGAAACGCCGTCGAGGGTGAACTTCAAGGTCTTATGTACGCCTTCAGCCATCTTGAACCAGCAGCTGAAGCCACGCAGACCGCGTGGACGTGTAGCAGAGTGGTACATGTTGCCCTTGTCGAAGAAGTAGCAGTCGATGAGGTTCTCGCGTCCCTCGATGATGCTGCCGTTATTTGTCCAAGTATATGTACCATCTTTTTCATTATCTGTCTGCTCAGTGCCGAAGGTACGTGCGAATGTACCGTAAGCCTTGATATCGTTGTTACCGCCAGTCACGGTAGTTGTCCAGTGTTCCTGATCCATCTTCGAGAAGTCGTTCTTCTTGCCGTCTGCAGTGAGCGGCATAGACACCTTATCGATTACGTAGTGGTTGTCAGCGATGTTAACCAACAGTCGGTCGGTAGTACTATTCTGCTTATACTTAGCTGTGTAGGCCTTGGTCTGGTCAGCACCCTTTACCGGGAAGATGAGGTAAGGAACATAAGCCTTAAGAGCCATATCATTGTCGCCTTTCAATTTTACAGAAGTGAACTCGATGCCCGTCTCTGTGAGGTTTGCAAGCTCTGCGAGACGTGCGCTTTCGCCGAAGGTTTCTATCACCTGCTTCTTTGTGAGGTTCACCGGCAGGATGAACGAGTTCCACTTGTTCAAAGTGAAGCTCTTTTTGAGGCGCAGAGTCTTGTTCTTCATCGGAGTCAAATCCTTAAGATAGTTCAAGTTGTCGCGGTGCTCGTCGAGAATCAGGTCCTCGTCAAATGTTCTACTTGCGTAGAGCATGCGGAATTTATCGAATACGGTCCACTCGTCATCCTCTGCGGCCTCTCTTTTCTGGTAGTCACCAACCATGATACCGAAGCGGATAGTAGCCTTGCCATATTTATCAATAACATCCTTTGGCACTGTTACGTATACAGAATTATAATAGTTGTCGCTGTAGAAGCTCTTACCTGCATAGTCCATGTTCTTTTCAGAGATGTGCAACTCGTTCTGAACGGCCGGCGACATATCACCTGTCTGGTTGAGGATGGTCGTATTCAAAGAGTGATTAAGCATTTTGTTCTTGTTGCCGGGGTCAATCACACCAGCAAAGAGCGCAGCCTTATTTGTTGTAGAGTAGCCATTGCACTCAATCTTATATGTACCCTCCATGGTAACATCGACGTTCTGATAAACAATACCGCGCTTCTTGGTTATGCTTGCGCAATAGTACTTACCAAGGTTACGCCTGTAATTATCAAAATCGCCATCTTTATTGGCGTATTCTATTCCACCAAATTCATACGCTGTTCTAGAAAGTTTATTCTGCCATGTCGACTTTTGTGTTACAATCCCCAGTGTATTTTTAATATCTGACTCTCTTGGTTTTGTTTCTGAGCCAGCAATATAGTTATAATACTTGCTCAAACCATACAACGCAAATCCATCAGTAAAACCAGTAACGTCAGATTTTCCCGTATTGAAATTGTATGTATGCCAAGATGTGATATCGTTGTCACCACGAGAGAAACCAGGACACTTCAACTTGAACGAGAGCTCGAGAGCGTCGGTCAAGTTGTCGCCATTGTACTCCTGCAAGTTGTGAATCTGGTCATAAGAGATAAAGCGCCACTCGTCGTACTCTGCATACTCAGAAAGAGAACTCTCTGGATACACTTCGCAGTTTCTATCTACATCTACCTGACCCTTGTTAGAGCAAAGATAATACTTTTTGGTTGTATTAAAACCTTCACTGCCATCCGTGTCTGCACAATAGGTATAAAGTTTGTAAGTGTTCTGTCCTTTACCTGTTACTGGCTCTAAAACCCAACCAAAAACTTCCTTAGATTTTCTATCAACGTAAACACCTCTATCTGGGTTATTTTGGTTGTAGGCTCCCCAGTGACCCACGAACTTACCTTCGGTGCCATGCATCTCCATAACGAGCTTAATCGTCTTGAGGTGCTGACCAAATGATTCCGTTCCAGCATCGACGATAGCAATTGGCTCGCCGTAATCCTTAAGCGATGCGTGTGTACCCCAATAGCCACCGGCATTGAGAAAACGACCAGTCTTTACGTTGTAGAGGAAAAAATGATATTTAGAATCTGTTGGGAATTCCAGTTCATCATCTGTTGTAAATGTAATGGCATTTTTCAAGAGGTTTTCCTGAGATATGCCATCGAGTTGATCGATACCCGTGATAACGGCATGCTCATTCGTCGTCTGGGCATTCGCATTGATTGCGATGGAAGCCACGGCAAAGACAGCGAGTGCCTTTGCTACGCAAGTGCGCTTGATGCCTCCCATCACAGAATCCAAAAATTTGGTAATCTTTTTCATTTTGGTAAAATTTAGTTATTTATTCTATTTTTGTTTCACTTATTTTGTTATTGTCAGTAGAGAGCCGGTTCTTGGCTCCGCCTAAGCATTAGCAATTTGTGTCAGTTTGCCTTCAGTTTGTCTTGAGTTTGTAAGCTAAAGTTCAAATCTACGTCTTTGTTGTGTCGTAAGCAGAGTGCTGAATGGGTTTTCAACCCCAAAAGTTCTCTATCAAGGATGCAAAATTAATAATAATTCCAAAACAACAAATTATTCTGCGTTCCCAATTTACAAATATTAAACAATTTTGCACGTTCGGGGGGGGGGTGTTTTAACACTTTTTGTCTCTATTGCAGCGTTTTCAGTGCAATAGCGCACAATATTCTCCCCCTGCACCTGTCAGCTCCATCCCTGCTTCAAGGGGGTGCACTTGTCTCAAGTGCACCAACCGAGCACACAGTGATCCTCCCACAGATTGCACAGATCAACACAGATGGTTTGGGTGCGAAAGATTCTCCCACAGATTTCACAGAATTCACAGAACCTTCTGCTGGGGATGACCTCCCTAGATTTCACAGATCTACACAGAAGCTGCTAACTTCAGGGGGTGCACTTGTCTCAAGTGCACCAACATAGCAAGAGGTGCACCAACGTAGCTCGGTTGGTGCACTTGAGACAAGTGCACCCCCTTGAAGGCACCCTAACCATCTGTGTAAATCTGTGAAATCTGTGGGAGAATACGCTCAGCAAGAAGTTCTGTGGGTTCTGTGGATTCCGTGGAAAATATCGATTTTGCTCGGTTGGTGCACTTCTTGCTCTGGCAAGCGGCAAAGCCGAGCGGAGACAAGTGCACCCCCTTGAAGACACCCTAACCATCTGTGTAAATCTGAAATCTGTGGGAGAATATACGCACCCTAACCATCTGTGCAAATCTGTGAAATCTGTGGGAGAATATACGCAGCAAGAAGTTCTGTGAATTCTGTGAAATCTGTGGGAGGCACTTTGATGCTGCGGAGGCAAGGATACCTCCGCTACTATCTACGCACCCTAACCATCTGTGTAAATCTGTGAAATCTGTGGGAGAATATACGCAATAAGTATTAAATCTGTGGGAGAATATTCTCAGCAAAGACTTCTGTGAGATCTGCGTATTCTGTGGGAGACCCTTTGCTGCGGCGGAGGCAGGATACCTCCGCTACTATGAAAATCTGTGGGAGAACACACGCAGTAAGTGTGGATTCGGTGGGAGGGCATACGATTACCGCGAGGCGATAATGCCATTACCGCATACGTGTAACAGCGTTACATCATAGACGTAATGTCGTTACCAGGTCGTGGTAACGACACAAAGTGACGGGAGGACATAAGAAAACGAACACGAATCACTCGGAAAAAGACGTTAGCCTGACGAAAAACAGCAAGCGGTTATGTTTCTTTAACGGCAAAGATTTTGACATTTTATATTAATATGTGTAACTTTGCTCAGTTTAAACTTAAGCAACAATGAAAATAATCGACTTCAGCAAACAAAACTCTATCATCAACAAGTACATGGCGGAGATGCGCGACAAAGACTATCAGTCGAACCGCCTCCTGTTCCGCAACAACATAATGCGCGTGGGCGAGCTGATCGCTTACGAACTGAGCAAGACGCTCGACTATGAGACGCGCGACGTGCAGACGCCGCTGGGCACGGCGAAGGTGAATGTGCCGACAGACAAGCTGGTGCTGGGCACTATCTTCCGCGCCGGTCTGCCGTTCCACCAGGGATTCCTCAACATCTTCGACCACGCCGGCAACGCTTTCGTGAGCGCATACCGCGAGTATGAGGACAAGGACCACACGAAGGTGGGCATACACGTGGAGTATCTGGCTACGCCCGACCTCAACGACGCTACGCTGCTCATCGTTGACCCGATGCTGGCTACGGGCGGATCGATGGAGATGGGTTACAAGGCGCTGCTCACGAAGGGTAAGCCGAAGAAGGTGCACGTGGTGTGCGTGATGGCGGCGCCGGAGGGCATAGAGCATATCCGCAAGACGTTCCCGGAGGACACTACCATCTGGTGCGCTGCCATCGACGGGGGACTCAACGAACACAAGTATATCGTGCCGGGATTCGGCGACGCCGGCGACCTGTGCTACGGAGGAAAGATCTAACGACTCCTTGCCGGGAAATGCCTCCCACGGAAACCACGGATCTCACAGAGGTTAGGGTGCGTATATTCTCCCACAGATTGCACAGATTAACACAGAACCTGCTGCTGAGGAGAGCCTCCCACAGATGGCACAGATTTACACAGATTCGTTGGGTGCGGAAGATAGTAGCGGAGGTATCCTGCCTCCGCAGCAGCAAAGTGACTCCCACAGATGGCACGGATGTATTTTCAGGGGGTGCAGCAGTCTCTGCTGCACCAACGTAGTAAGAGGTATATCAACATTGCTCGGTTGGTGCACTTGAGACAAGTGCACCCCCTGGAAGGCACCCAAACAATCTGTGTAGATCTGTGAAATCTGTGGGAGAACATCAATATTCCCACAGAATCCACGGAATTCACAGAACCTTCTTGCTGAGAGGAGCCTCCCACAGATTGCACAGATTATCACAGATGCTACTAACAACACACCCTAACTTCTGTGAGATCCGTGGATTCCGTGGGAAAACCTACGCACCCTAACATCTGTGCAGATCTGTGAAATCTGTGGGAGAACATCCTCAGCAAGAACTTCTGTGAGTGGATTCCGCGGGAGCCAACCAAGTAACAATATATAAATATGTATAGGACAATCAGGACAATAGCCATTGCGCTGTGCGCACTGCTGACAGCGGCGTGCACCGACACCGACTACGAGTATGCGTCAGAGCGCTGCTCCTTCTTCTTCAACAACCAGGTGTATCAGGACGTGACGCTGCAGAGCGCTCTCAACCCACTCTCGCCCGGCGTGTTCTGCAATGTCTACGAGGGCACAGAGAACGGCAGACGCTTCATCTACTTCGTGAGCAACCAGGGACTCAGCAGCAAGAAGGAGCCGGCTGGCGACGACGCACGACGCACATACACGCTCGGCCTGTACAACAAGAGCGGCATCATCGTGGGATACGGCAACCTCGGAACGCCCCCGACATTCTACGTCTACGACAACCAGTGCCCCAACTGCTACGCTGAGACGCAGACCATGGGCTACCGGTTGAGGATGAACGACCGAGGTATGGCGGTATGCCCCACATGCAAACGAGAGTACGACCTGAACAACCGTGGCGTGACTGCCAACGGCAAAAAGCTGCTGCGCTATCGCGGCAGCGCCACAGGACCACTCGGAGTGCTCGTTGTGAACAATTAGGAGTTTTGAATTTTGAGTTTTGAGTTTTGAATTGTCGGCTACGCCGATGAGGAGTTATTCAATTTTGAGTTTTGAGTTTCCAAGGCTTAGAGAGGCTTAGGAAGGCTTAGTAAGGCTTAGAGAGACAGGTAGAGAGGCTTAGAAAGGCTTAGAAAGGCTTAGAAAACAGGAAGAGAGCCTTAGCAAGCCTCAGAAAAACAGGGGAAAGGCCTTAACAACCCGCCCCAAACAGCCAAAAAGCATCTAAAAAGTGCACAGATACAGGGTGTTTGTGCAGCGAAAAAGCCTTTTTATTAGAAAATATTTGTCTATTTGACAAAAAATTTGTTCCTTTGCATCCGCATTAAATTAGAAATCAATATTATAAACAATTTAAAACATTAAAATTATGTCAGAAATCGAATCAAAAGTAAAGGCTATCATCGTTGACAAGCTCGGTGTAGACGAAGCAGACGTTAAGCCAGAAGCAAGCTTCACAAACGACCTCGGTGCAGACTCTCTCGACACAGTAGAGCTCATCATGGAGTTCGAGAAGGAGTTTGGCGTAAACATCCCTGACGATCAGGCAGAGAAGATCTCTACTGTTGGCGACGCTATCGCTTACATCGAGAACGCAAAATAAATAAACCTTATGGTTTATAGTTTATGGTGTGCACAACCCCATAGCAATCACTCATTGTTATAATTCCATTGTGCACCATAAACCATAAACCATTTTTTTTTGACATTTTTCAGTTACATGGAATTAAAAAGAGTAGTAGTAACAGGTCTTGGCGCGGTGACTCCGTTGGGTAACAACGTAGAAGAAACATGGAAGAACCTCCTGAACGGCGTAAGTGGCGCAGCACCTATTACATTGTTTGACGCTTCTTCGTTCAAGACACAGTTCGCTTGCGAAGTGAAGGACCTTAAGGTCAACGACTACATCGACCGCAAGGAAGCACGCAAGATGGACCGCTACGCACAGCTCGCTATCATCGCAGCAATGCAGGCGGTGCAGGACAGCGGCATGAACCTCGACGAGGAGGATAAGAACCGCATCGGCGTCATCTACGGCGTGGGCATCGGTGGCATCAAGACCTTCGAGGAAGAGGTGGGCTACTGGGCAACACACCAGGAGAACGGCCCGAAATTCAACCCCTTCTTCATTCCGAAGATGATTGCCGACATAGCAGCCGGACACATATCTATTATGTACGGCTTCCACGGCCCCAACTTCGCCACTACATCGGCTTGCGCTTCTTCGACAAACGCTCTCGCCGACGCGTTCAACCTCATCCGCTTGGGCAAGGCTAACGTGATTGTAAGCGGCGGTGCAGAGGCAGCCATCACACCGGCTGGCGTAGGCGGATTCAACGCCATGCACGCCCTCTCTACACGCAACGACGACCCAGAGCACGCTTCACGCCCGTTCAGCGCATCGCGCGACGGATTCATCATGGGCGAAGGCGCCGGCTGCCTCATCCTCGAGGAGCTGGAGCACGCCAAGGCACGCGGAGCGAAGATATACGCAGAGATGGTGGGCGAAGGCATGTCTGCCGACGCTTATCACATCACAGCATCACACCCGGAAGGACTCGGCGCCTGCCTCGTAATGCAGAACGCACTCGAGGACGCTGGCATGAAGCCGGAGGACATCGACTACATCAACGTACACGGCACATCGACACCGGTGGGCGACATCTCTGAGGCTAAGGCTATCAAGCAGGTGTTCGGCGAAGCTGCATACAAACTCAATATCAGCTCAACGAAATCAATGACTGGTCACCTCCTCGGTGCTGCCGGAGCTGTAGAGGCACTCGCATCAGTGCTCGCAGTGAAGAACGACATCATACCGCCGACAATCAACCACGTTGAGGGTGACGAGGATCCGGAAATCGACTACACGCTCAACTACACCTTCAACAAGGCACAGAAGCGCGAGGTACGTGCGGCACTGAGCAACACGTTCGGTTTCGGTGGTCACAACGCATGTGTAATATTCAAGAAATATGCTGAGTAATCTCATCGACAGAATGAAGCTCCCTTTCCGCAAGGACAAGGAGCTTTATTTGTCTTTACGCAAAATCATCGGATTCTACCCGCACGACATAAGCTACTACAAGCTCGCGCTGATGCACAAGAGCATGTACAAGCGCAACGCAAAGGGCAAGCCCGTGAACAACGAACGACTGGAGTTCCTCGGCGACGCCGTGCTCGACGCCACCGTGGGCGACATCGTATACCGCCACTTCCCCGGAAAGCGAGAGGGCTTCCTCACCAACACACGATCGAAGCTCGTGCAGCGCGAAACGCTGAACAGACTGGCGCAGGAGATGGGCATCAACCAGCTCATTCTCTCAAGCGGACGGTCGCAGTCGCACAACTCATACATGGGAGGCAACGCCTTCGAGGCGCTCGTCGGAGCCATCTACCTCGACAGAGGATACGACGCCTGCATGGAGTTCATGCGCAAACGAATACTGGCACAAATGATAAACATCGACAAGGTTGCTTATAAGGAGGTGAACTTCAAGAGCAAGCTCATCGAATGGAGCCAGAAGAACCGTGTGCGCATCGACTTCAAGTCGATTCTCGAAGAGAAGGACAAGACCGGCTCGCCCGTGTTCGTCTACCGTGTGACGCTCGAAGGCGTGGAGGGATGCGAAGGAAAGGGCTACAGCAAGAAGGAGAGCCAGCAGCTGGCGTCGAAGCTGACGCTGGAGAAGCTGCGCCGCGAACCGCAATTCATCGACCTGGTGTTCGCAGCCAAGACCGACCGCACGAAGATGGAGGAGGAACCGGTGGAGAACGTGCCCTCAACAGAACAGCCCGACGACTTCATCGTGGTGAGCTCGGGAATGGAGGGAGAAGGTTTTTATAATGAGGATGGCGAGGCTGGCGGTTCTAGCTCTTCTAGCGAGACTAGCGGTTCTAGCGAGACTAGCTCTTCTAGAGAAACTAGCTCTCCTAGAGAAACTAGCGGTTCTAGTAAGCCTAGTACTTCTAGCAAGCCTAGTTCTCCCAGCAAGCCCAGCTCTCCTAGCAAGCCCAGCTCTCCTAAAGACTCCAAGGCTAAGCGCAACCGCCGCTCGCCGATGTACCGCAAGGACGAGGCAGCAGCCGAAGCTCTCGACACCGCTTCTGTGAAGACAGCAGCGCCTGCAAAGACAGAAGCAGCGCCCGTTTCTTCGGGCCTTACCCCCGCCGACCTCGACCTCTCTGACGAAGACTTCGACCTCAGCCATATCTCGGCGAGAGAACAGAGCCGCGAGGAGATAATCGCTGCTGCAGAAGCCGCAGCGTTCGGAGAAGAATAAAACGTTATTATCCGTAGCGGGTGTGTTGCCTGCTGCGTAGGCTTTCACCTCCGCTACGGATAACAACATATCTCAACATCACAACACCTCAACATCACAACATCTATCACCATCTCAACACCTACTACATATCTCAACATCACAACATTACACCATCTCAACATCTCATTCTACCTTTTTATACAAAATTAACCCTTGTAATGCACACGCAACAAGGTTTTTATTTAATTTTGCAACAAAATACTTACGACTATGAAGAAATTATTACTTGCAACATTGCTTTTGCTCGGTATCGTAACTACCGCAAGCGCACAGCTGCCGAAGGTGATGCTTAAGAGCATCGACGGCAAGTCAGTGTCTACAGACACACTCTCAAACAACGGCAAACCGTTCATCATCGACTTCTTTGCAACATGGTGCAAGCCCTGCAACCGCGAGCTCACCGCCATCAGCGAGGTGTACGATGAGTGGCAGGAAGAGACTGGCGTGAAGGTTATCGCCGTGTCTATCGACCAGGCACAGAACAGCAACAAGGTGAAGCCGCTCGTAGACAACCACGGCTGGCAGTATGAGGTTCTGCTCGACCCGAACAGCGACTTCAAGCGCGCGCTCGGCATACAGACCATCCCTTACGTTATCGTTTGCGACGGCAACGGCAAGATTGTGTCTAAGCACAACGGATATACCGAGGGTGCTGAGGAAGAGCTCATCGAGGAAGTACGCAAACTTGTGAACAAGTAAACGAGTTGACATGTTTACATGTTGACGAGTTCGCAGTTATCACTCTCACCAACAACCCTAACAACATTAATATGAACAAGAAGCTTACGCTCGCTCTCGCTGCCCTCAGTCTGTCAGCAGCCACAGCGAGCGCACAGACCATAAAGGTAGCAAAAGACTACGACGTACAGATTACGGGTAGCTTGCAGACCGACTTCCTCGTTCCGCAGGAAGACAACAAGATTGGTACGGGAACCTACGACGACAAGGTGCTGAACAACACCTACGCTGAGGTTCACGCCCTCTCGAAGTACGTAGACGCCGGCGTGCGTCTTGAATATCTCGACCATCCGCTCCCAGGCTTTGACAAGGACTTCAAAGGCTGGGGTGTGCCGTTTTATTACATCAAGGGCAAGATGAAGAACGCCGAACTCACACTCGGTAACTTCTACGAGCAGTTCGGCTCGGGCTTCATCCTCCGCACATACGAGGAGCGCTCGCTGGGCATCGACAACTCGCTGCTCGGCGGTCGCATCATGGTGCGTCCGTTCAAGGGCGTGCAGGCAAAGGCGGTAGTAGGCACACAGCGCCGCTATTGGGACACACAGTCGCTCATAGCAGGTGCCGACCTCGAGCTCAGCGTGTCTGAGTGGTCGCAGAAGATGCAGCAGTCGGGTACTAACCTTACGCTCGGCGCATCGTGGGTGGTAAACCACCAGCACCAGAAAGAGGACATCTACGCCGACGCAACACACAAGCTGCGCTTCGTAGAGAACACCAACGCCTTCGACGTGCGTGCCAACCTGCAGAAGGGCGGATTCAGCATCCTCGGCGAATACGCACAGAAGACCGAAGACCCGACGTTCGACAAGAACTTCCCGTATATCTACCGCAAGGGCTACGTGACGATGCTCTCTACATCCTACTCGCAGCGCGGCATGAGTATCCTCTTGCAGGCAAAGCGTTCGGACAACATGAACTTCCGCTCACGCCGCACAGAGAGCGGCACAGCAGGCTTCATCAACCACCTGCCGGCGTTCGCCATGCAGCAGACATACGCCTTAGCTTCGCTCTATCCTTACGCCACACAGCCTAACGGCGAGTGGGCTTACCAGGCAGAGCTCGGCTACAACTTCAAACGCAAGACATTCCTCGGCGGCAAGTACGGCACAAGCGTGAAGCTCAACTTCTCGCATATCCGCGCCATCGAGAAGAACGTACACAACGGCGGCACACCGGGCACAGACGGCTACGGTTCGCCTTTCTGGAAGAGCGGCGAGAAGTACTACCAGGACATCAACGTGCAGATTGAGAAAAAGCTCACCAAGGACTTCAAGCTCAACCTCATGTACATGAACCAATACTACAACAAGACCGTTGTTGAGGGCGAGGGCGGAATGATTCATTCTGACATCTTCATTGCTGAGGGTAAGTACCGCTTCAACAAGAAGATTACGCTGCGCGGCGAGGCTCAGTATCTGAGCACAAAGGACGACCAGGGCGACTGGTGGTTCGGCTTGCTCGAGCTTTCTGTGCTGCCCAACTTCATGTTCACCATCAGCGACCAGTACAACGGTGCGGAGCACTACTACACATCGACTGGCGCCATTGACGAGTCGAAGGGCACACACGCAGAGCACTACATCAACGGCTCTGTCACCTACACTCACGGCGCACACCGTCTGCAGGTGGGCTACGGCAAGACACGCGCAGGCTACAACTGCTCAGGCGGCGTATGCCGCTACGTGCCGGCAAGCAAGGGCGTGACAGTATCATACAACTTTAACTTCTAAAGCCACTATTATGAAACTGAAGAATATATTGTTAGGCGCAGCAAGCGCCATCGCCATTTTCGCAACAGTGGCATGTCAGGAAGTAGATCCCAACGACCGACTCATCTACGTTAAGCCGGCTGAGGTGGGACGTGCGGTGCTCATTGAGGACTACACCGGTCAGGAGTGTATCAACTGCCCGAACGGCACAAACGCCATCAACAATATCGTTGAGACTTACGGCGAGAAGAACGTAATCGCAGTGGGCATACACAGCGGTCCGCTCGCATCAAAGGGCAAGACCTCGTTGGCAACCGAAATCGGCGACGAGTACTACAAGCACTGGGACAGCCAGAGCAAGCTCGGACAGCCGTGGGCGCTCATCAACCGCGCCACAGCTCCTAATCAGGACTATAACACTTGGGCAAGCTACGTAGGTGCGCTCATCTCTAAGAAGGCTGCGCTTTCGCTCAGCGTCAACAATATTTATGACGCTACTTCGCGCAAGCTCACCATCGACGTAAAGGCTTTCGGCACAGACGGCAATACGACAGGCAAGCTGCAGGTGTGGCTCATTGAGGACGGTATCGTGGCTAAACAGAAGATGCCCAATGGCAAAATCAACAAAGAGTATGTACACAACCACGTGTTCCGCGATGTTGCCAACGGCACTTGGGGCGAGGACGTAACCGTAAAGGAGGGCGAAACCACAGAAAAGCAGTACGACTATACGCTGCCCGAGAAATGGAACGCCGAGAAGGTATCGGTAGTGGCTTTCGTTTACGACAACAACGAGGTGCAGCAGGTTACTAAGAAGGCTGTCTTCGCAGAAACCGCTGCTGAATGAACATATTCTGTTTGAGGTTGTACGGAAAGACCGCACAACCTCAAACAATTCTTTTAACAAACCATTGATACCTAACGCTAATTTAAAAAACAGAATAATATGAAGAAAATCTTTACACTTTGCTTTGCTCTCTTCTCTGCAGTGGCAATGTTCGCACAGGAGACTAAGGGCATGTTTGAATTCGCTACAAAAGACGGTACTGTTGTACCAAGCGGAACAGTAATAACAAAATCGGACGTCGAAGACTTTACAGATCCTGAAGATGGATATGATACCAAGCAAATCTCAACAGGTCTGTTCGTAAAACCTATTAAGACAGACTTGAAAGGAGAGAAAATCTGCGTGAAGTTGCGTCTTAACGTAGAAAGAATCGACAATGGCAGCATCGCATTCTGTCTGCTTGGCAACTGCAAGAACGCTAGAGAAGAAGGAGAATTTGAATCTAACGGCGGTTTCGTAGACAAACTCGACGACCTTCAGACCGAATGGATGATTGGCAATGACGAAGAAACCGATAAGGCAAAGTACGGCGAGGCAAAAGCCAAGCTCACATTGGTAGTTTGTCGCAAGGTGTCTCTGGGCAAGGACCAGTTTGGCATAGAGCAGTTCAAATACGAGGATATTGGCGAGAGCTCAACCGTAACTGTACACTTCATTTACAACGAGAAGTCTACCGGCATCAACGGCATCAGCAACGCAGACGCTACAGTAGTGGCACGCTACGCAGCAGACGGCACACGCCTCTCAGCTCCGCAGAAGGGCTTGAACATCGTGAAGCTCTCTAATGGCAAGACCGTGAAATACATTAAATAAAAGAATAAGTTTTAACAATTCAGAAAGGATTAAAATCATGAAAAAATTCCTGCTTTCTGCTTTTGCGATGCTGTTGGCTCTCACAGCCGGCGCGCAGAACTTCACAGTAGAGAAGTCACTGAACCCGCAGGGCGTTCAGGCACCGGCTTTCGGCGCATTCAAGGCTCCTGCGAAGGCTAACCTCGCTGCCAACCAGCGTCTCGTAGGCTACTTCGACACCGACGATTGCGACAACTACGTAGGCGTTCCAAAATTCACCGGCAGCAACAAGGTAGCCATTGAGCTTACAGCAGACGACCTCGCTCCCTACTACGGCAAGAAGATTGCCGGCGTACGCTTCAATCTGGGTCAGGGCGAAACATCTACCGGTGTATTCGTACAGAACCTGACACTCGAAAACGGTCAGATTGTTGATATGGCAGACGTCGCTACTTCTGACAAGAGCGTTACATCAGCAGCAGGCGCAACAAACACCGGCGAATGGCATGAAGTGATGTTCGACAACAAGGTAGAACTGAATTCTTCTTTCCAGAACTTGTTCGTAGGCTTCAACTACAAGCAGACATCAAGCAACTACCCTATCGGCGTTAACTCTAAGGTTGAAGGTCCGTTCTTCATGTACGCTAACATTCCGTCTTCGCAGGGCGGTAAAGGCGAAAACTGGTACCAGTTTGAAAGCGACGGCATGGGTCTCGCTATCCAGCTTATCGTAGAGGGCGACTTCGCACCTAACTCTGTACAGCCTCTCGACTTAGGTACTATCAAGGTTGGATTGGGCAAGACAAAGAACGTTAAGGTAACTTTGAGAAACTTCGGTTCTAAGCTTAGCAACATCGACTATACCATCGCTCTCAACGGCAAGGCAGGCGCTGAGCAGCACCTCGACTTCGGCAAGGACTTCGGCGTAGGCGGCAAGCACACGGTAGAGATTCCGTTCGCAGCAGCTCCTACAACTGGCGAAGTTCCCGTAACACTGACCATAACAAAGGTAAACGGCGAGAAGAACGCAAGCACTTCAAACAGTGCTTCTGGCACATTGCTTACTCTTGCTAAGGCGTTCAAGAAGGTGACTGTAGTGGAGGAGAACACTGGTACAACTTGCCGTTGGTGCTCACGTGGTCATGTTGCAATGGAGAAAATGAGAGAACTTTACGGCGATCAGTTCATCGGTATCGCTTGGCACTTCTTCGATAGTAGTGACCCGATGTACTTTGTCAACTATAGCGTACCTGGACTTCAGTATGGTGTTGCTCCGCAGGCTGTGGTAAATCGTAGTTCAAGTGCAATGGACCCGTACTTCGACGCTGTTTCAATTGTAGCTACAACACTCGACGACTTACCAGTTGTTGATGTAAAAGTAACAGGTACATTCGCAGAGGAAGACACTAAGGTGAATGCAAAGGCTTCTGTAGAGTCATTGGTATCTGGCGACTACAATATCGTATATGCTCTTGTAGCTGACGGACTCACTGGTACAACAAACAAATGGAAGCAGAAGAATGGATATTCAAAGACATATGCAGGAAGCAATGGTGCCAACAATAAGTCGGATCTACCGGAAGACCTTCAGCCGTTGTGGGATGCTGGCAGCACATACTTTGCAACATTCAACGATATACTTATCGCAAGCTCTTACACCGAATCGAAAAACAACGCAACTCTGCCTACACTCGTTGAGAATGGTGTTGTAAGCTCTGAGTACACATTGTCAATGCCGACAAGCACAGAGATTAAGTCTGCCATCAAGCATGACAAGGTTTATGTTGTTGCTATGGTTCTTGACAAGAAGGGCGCTATCATCAACGCTGCCAAGTCTTTGGTTACTAACTCAACCGGCATCGAGAACGTAAACAACAGCTCTGAGGCTACCGTTGTGGCTCGCTACAACGTGAACGGTGTTCAGATTGCAGCTCCGGTGAAGGGCATCAACATCGTTAAGATGTCTGACGGCACAACACGCAAGGTGCTCGTTAAGTAATCGGCGAAGCAGTTATAAAGCAACAGAACAGCTTATATAAATGAATATTAAGGCGTTGCCCTCAGCGGGCAGCGCCTTTTTTGTTGCATTTGTTTTGTAGAGTCAGCAGTTTGCAGTAACTTTGCAGAAAGAATCATTAGGGGGCTTCCAGGGGGTGCCTTCAGGGGGTGCACTTGTCTCAAGTGCACCAACAGAGCAAGAAGTGCACCAACAGAGCTACGTTGGTGCACTTGAGACAAGTGCACCCCCTGAGAGGCACCAACAGAGCTACGTTGGTGCACTTGAGACAAGTGCACCCCCTAAGGCATCAACAGAGCAAGAAGTACACCGGTAAAGCTACGTAGGTGCACTTGAGACAAGTGCACCCCCTGAAGGCACCCCTAAAGGCACCCCCTGAAGGTAGCTAATAAACTCTAAAACAAATTACACAGAAATACAATGGAATGGATTGACAGTCTTTTCACCATACACTCAGCAGTACAGACGCTGGTAGTGCTGGCGCTGATCATCAGCGTGGGCATGGCACTGGGCAAGTTGCGCATCCGCGGCATCTCGCTCGGCGTGGCGTTCGTGTTCTTCATGGGCATCGTGGCGGGCAGCCTCCACTTCACTGCCGACGAGCAGATGATAAGCTTCGCCGAAACCTTCGGCCTCTCCCTCTTTGTCTACGCCCTGGGTCTGCACGTAGGTCCTAACTTCATAGGCATGATGCGCCACGACGGTGCGTCGCTCAACGGCTGGGGCTTGGGCGTCATAGTGCTCGGCACCGTGATGGCGCTCTCGCTGTGCCTCGTGCTGCCTATCAGCATCCCCGACATGGTGGGCATCCTCTGCGGTGCCACGACCAATACGCCGGCGCTCGGTGCGGCTCAGCAGGCACTTGCCACACAGCATATATCGAGCAGCGGCGCCGCATTGGGCTGTGCCGTGACCTATCCGCTGGGCGTAGTGGGCGTCATCTTCGCCATGATACTGCTGCGCAAGTTCCTCGTGCGCAAGGAAGACCTTGAACGCTGCCAAAGCTCTGACGATGACAGCACATACGTCGGACAGTTCATCTGCGTCAACCCCGCCATCTCTGACAAGACAATAGCGCAGATATCGCAGTCGACCCACCGCCACTTCATCATCTCGCGCATCTGGCGCAACGGAAAGGTTATCGTTCCGATGGCACAGACCGTGATGCAGCACGGCGACAACGTGCTCGTGGTGACCAACCGCGACGAGGTGGCTGCCATGAACATCCTCTTCGGCGAGCATGTGAAGAAAGACTGGAACCGCGACAAGATAGACTGGAACGCCATCGACTCGTCGGTGGAGAGCCGCGTGATAGTGATGACGCGCAGCCGTCTGAACGGCAGAACGCTCGGCTCGCTTCACATGCGCGAGACATACGGCGTGAACGTGTCGAGAGTGATGCGCGGCGACATCAAGCTGCTCGCAACTGATACGCTCCACTTGCAGTACGGCGACCGCGTCACCGTCGTGGGCACACCCGAAGACATCGACCACGCAGAGGCGTTCCTCGGCAACGCCGTGACGGGCCTCAACGAGCCTAACCTCGGCGCCATATTCTTCGGACTACTCTTGGGTCTGGCGCTCGGCATGATTCCTATCACCATACCGGGCATGAGCGCACCCGTGAAGCTCGGCATCGCCGGCGGCCCTATCATCATGGGCATCATCATCGGTTCGCTCGGCGCACGCATACACCTCATCACCTACACCACACGCTCGGCGTCGCTGATGCTGCGCAAGATGGGCCTCTCGCTCTATCTCGCCTGCCTCGGACTCGTAGCCGGCAAGGACTTCCTCGGCACCATCATACGTCCTGAGGGCTTGATGTGGGTAGGCATCGGCTTGGTGCTCACCATGCTGCCGCTGCTCATCGTGGGCGCTATAGCGCTGAAGACGCGCAAGTTCGACTTCGGCACCATCTGCGGTCTGCTCTGCGGCGCAATGGCTAACCCGATGGCGCTCAGCTACGCCAACGACACGATACCTGGCGAGCGCGCCGCCGTGGCTTACACCTCGGTATATCCGCTCGGCATGTTCATCAGAGTGATCATAGCGCAAGTAATAATAATGTTCATGGTATGACAATGCAAAACCCTCCCGATTACCGTCACGACACCGTGCTGCCGCTCCCTATGGAGGTGACGGCGAACGCTTGGGCTGTAGACGCAGCCTGCTCGGGCAATCCCGGCCCGATGGAGTATCAGGCTATCGACCTCGCCACCGGAGCGCAGGTGTTCCACTTCGGACCCGTACACGGCACTAACAACATAGGCGAGTTTCTCGCCATCGTACACGCCTTGGCGCTGCTCGACAAGCAGGGCGTGACGGGCAAGACGATATATTCCGACTCGCACAACGCCATTCTGTGGGTGCAGAAGCGCCAGTGCAAGACCAAGCTCGAGCGCACACCCCAGACCGAACAGCTCTACCAGATAATAGCACGCGCCGAGACATGGCTGCGCACCCACCAGATAGTGAACCCCGTAGTGAAGTGGGAGACGAAGCGATGGGGCGAGGTGCCTGCCGACTTCGGACGCAAGGGGTAACACCACTTTATTAAAACCTAAGACCTATGCTATACGCCATATATTTCATCTACGGACTGTGCGTCATGTTCTACTTCATGATGTCGTGGCTCTTCTACCGCAAGGACAAGGAGATGCTCTCGCGCCTCGTCACGGTGCTTATGTTCGTCATCGGTCTGCAGTGTCTGAAAGACCTTTTCTTCATTAAGCCGATTACCGAACTCGATGAGATAGACTGGATGGTAGTGACGGCTGCCGACATGGTAGCCGTGCCGCTTTATGTCTTCGCGCTCATAGAGCTGTGCAGCCCTACGAGCCTCACACGCCGCACAATCGTATTTCATGAACTGTTGTTCATCGTGCCTTTTGCGCTTCTATCGTTCACAAGAGACGTTGTATTCTATTATGCCATGGTGCTTGAGGCAGCCGTATACGGCACAAGCTACGTTATATGGGCAACATTCGCCATCCCCAAGTACAACGCCCAACTGAAGCAGCGCTTCTCCTACACCGAGAACATCAACCTGAGCTGGCTCCGCGCCATCTTCTTCTCGTTCACCTTCATTCTTCTTATATGGATTGTCGATTGCATGCACGTAAGCTATGCACTCGAGGCTCTGTATATGATAAGCTCGCTGGTGGTGTGGATGTTCATCAGCTACTACATCTACAAGCACGAGTCGGTGCTCGACGAGCTCTCCGACCTTGCCGAAGACGGCAACGAGGAGACGCCTGCGCCTGCAGAAGCCAGCGACACGGAGATGTCGGAGATAGGCAAGCGCATCAGCACGCTGTTCGACAACGACCGCATCTTCCTCAACCCCAACCTCAAGGTGTCTGACATCGCTACCGAGATAGGCACCAACCGCACGTACGTCAGCGCCTTCTTCAACAAGGAGGCGGAGTGTACGTTCTACGATTACGTCAACCGATACCGCATAGAATATGCCTGCAACCTGCTCACTAACTCGGAGGAGAACATCGTGCAGATAGCAGAGAAGTCTGGATTCAACAGTTCGCAATCGTTTATTCGCGTTTTCAGCAAGATAAAAGGCACTTCGCCCACTAAATATCGCAAGGAAGAAAACGTTTGAACCTCAACGTGTTAGAAAAGTTGTTAATAGATTTTTTACGTTTTGACAACTCTGTTTATCCTTTGTGAACGATAAATTGAGAGTTTGGTAACAAGAGTTTTCGGTTCGTACGCTAACTTTGCAATCGAAACCTAAAGACAAGAAATAGTTACTAACATTAATAACTTTAACTAACACAAAACTTATGAAGATAATCAAGCTCATGGCACTGGCTGCCATCCTTATGCCACTGTTGTTCTCTTGCTCAGGTGGCGGTTCATCCGCAGGTATGCTCGGACAGCTCCCCGACAAGTACGCACAGTTTACTGAAGAGAAAGCCGAACTGAAGAAGGAGGCTCAGAACATCAAGACAGAAGCCGACAAGAAACGCTTCCTCGAAAAGTCGGAGAAGCTCAACAAGAAGTGGAAGGAGAAGCTGGAAGCTACAGCAAAGGACCTCAACGGCAAGCCAATCGAGTTCGCCGAGTCGCAGTTTGAGGTTACGTCGCCCGTATCTCTCGAGTTCGAGGAGTTCTCAAGCGAGTCGGCTCTCACACCCAGGTTCAAGGTGAACGGTGAGGCGAAAGCGGCTTCCGACATCACCATCGACCAGAAGTACTACTACTCTACCGAGAACGTATACATCACCGGCTACGACGCCGAAGGCAAGCAGGTGTACAAGGCAAAAGTGGGCAGCGTAGAGGTGCAGGACGCCGACGGCAAACTGCTCGTGAAGGCTGGCACACCGGTGAAGTTCGACAAGCTCGGCTTCGGCAAGGCGGACGTTGAAGGCAGCAAGCTGGCTAAGAGCTACAAACTCGAAATGGTAAGATAGGCGATTGAATGGCGGAGAAACGCTCCGCCACTACCATCACAAAAACTATTAACATAAACTGATACACCCCATAAAACTAAATAATATGGACGAATTGATTAAAACCGTAAGACAGAACAAGACATCTATTGTCATAGCACTCGCTATACTCATGTTCGTAGCGTTCGGCTTCTGTCCAGCCATCGACGTGGCAGGCAAGGCGAAGATCAACGGACTAAAGGTGCTGTTCGAAGGCAGCGGACTCGGTTTCTCACGATTCCTCTCCGTTCTGATATTCCTGGCTCCAATTTTCGTCGTGCTCAACAATTCGGTTAACCTGAAGCTGACGGGCAAGCTGAGCGAGCACTTCTGCATGCTGTGCTTCGTGGCAGGCGTCGTGCTCTGTCTGCTTTTCGCCGTTGCTCTGCCCTCTGGCATCTCTCTCTCTTGGGGCAGCTGGCTCTATATGCTCATATCACTGCTCGGCATAGGCGTATGCCGCATAGATATATTCACTAAAAACTAGCTTAACGAATGAATAGGATCACAAGGCGCATTCTCCATTTAGTAGTGTGGGGGTGCGCCTTTTTTGTTTTTGCAGCCGCCGCATGGGTCGGCTTCTGCTGGCTGAAACGACCTCCGTATCTCGTGCCCGACACGTCGGCGTTCGCTACGGGCGACGTGTTCTTCAGCGTGGGCGACGCATGGGAGTCGGTGGCTGTGCGTGCGCTCTCGGGCTACACTTCGTTCGAGGTGTGCGACTCTACCCCGTCTCATTGCGGCATCGTCATACGCTATGCCGACGGCGTGCGTCTGGCGCATGCGTCTACGGTGGCTAAGAAGGTGGTGATGGAGACGCCGGAGGAGTATCTGCGCAAGAACGGGTCTTACTGCATCTACGCCCGCAAGGCGCCCTGCGCGGTGGATACGGCTGCCGTGAGGCGCACGGTGGAGGCGCTGGTGAGGCAGCAGGTGCCGTTCGACTTCAACTTCGACCACTCCTCGGCGAAGGCGCTCTACTGCACCGAGTTCGTGGTGCATGTGCTCGAACAGAACAATTGTTTCTGCTTCTCTCGATTGCGCAAAAGAAACTATATGTATCCTAACGATGTGCTAAAGATTATTTCGACGCGTTAGAATATTCTCCCACAGATTGCACGGATTTTCACAGAACCTTCTGCTGAGAATATTCTCCCACAGATTTCACGGATGCAAACTTCAGGGGGTGCACTTGTCTCAAGTGCACCAATGTAGCAAGAGGTATATCAACATTGCTCGGTTGGTGCACTTGAGACAAGTGCACCCCCTGAAGTTAGCAGCATCTGTGCTGATCCGTGGAATCTGTGGGAGCCTCTTCCCGAGCAAAAGGTTCTGTGCCGATCCGTGGAATCTGTGGGATACAAGTGCACCCCCTGAAGGTAGCTTGACAACTTAGAAATTGCTATTGATAACAGCGTTGACGAGCTTCCGACCCATTACGTCGTGCTCTCCGGAGCGGTCTACGCCGGCGAAGTCCATCATTACGAGGCCCGTTGTCATGCGACCTTTGATGAGGTTGGCGAGGAAAGCGTTGGTATCGGCGGCGTTGGCACGGTAGCCCTCACTGGTAGAAACCGGTTCGGCGGTGTACTCCGTTGAGGTGTATTTGAAGCCCGAGGTGTGGTTGATGAACCACATATCGGGGTACTTCGCAGCCACCTCCGCACTGTTCGCCACGCGCAGCAGGCGCTCTATGGCTGCGAGCTTCGCCGTTGTGCCGCCCTCCCACGTCATGTTGTAGAAGTCCTGCACGCAGAGCACACCCTTCATGGCATATCCGCGCATGGTGGCAGGCTGCTGCCAGTCGACAGCGGCGTCGAAGCGCCATCCGTCGATATATCCGCCGCGCGGTGTGGGTCGATATGTGTCGCGACTGAGCACGAGTATGCGTCCGCGCAACTGTCCTACGGTGAGGTCTGGTCGGAAGTCGACGAGCAGGTCGCTGTTCTCAGCCAGCGCATAGTCGACCATCGCCTCCCAGTGCGAGCCGTCGCGGTGCGACGAGCGTTCGTGCTGCATGATGATGATGGCGAACTCGGTAGGATGCGCCGCAAGCGAGTCGCGCAGCACGTCGAACACGCCGTTGAAGGTCTGCTGTGTGGCAAACTCACCGTGGTATATCTGCAGCGTGCGCTTCGGTTGGTCGTCGTCCTTATGGTGCTTGCGATACTTCGCGTTAGGGTCTTTCGCGGGCTGCGTGGTGAGCACGTCGGGGCGCAGGTCGAAGGCGCGCACGCCAACCGCCCACTGCGCGCTGATGTCCAACTGCTGTGTGCAGGCGATGTAGTTGCCCGCCAGCGTGTCCTGCGCAACGAAGCCGTAGCCTGTGCAGGCGTCGTGGGTTCCGGGGATGGAGAGACGGCACACGCGGCGGTCGTCGTCGATGCGAGAGAGCCAGTCGGATGCGTATGCGGTGGTGATGGCTGCCAAGGAGAGCAGCAGAGAGAGGAGGAGTTTATGCATAGTGTGGTGGTGAGATGTTGTTATGGTGAGGTGGTGAGATATGATGTTGTGGGTGTTTTTGCAAATTTACAAAAACATATTTAATAATGTGAGTCCTTCAGGATTTTTTATTATCACAGCTGTGCCACACAGCCTAACTTCTGCGAAATCTGTGGATTCCGGGGAGGACCTACGCACCCTAACCATCTGTGCAGATCAGTGAAATCTGTGGGAGAATATCAATATTCCCACGGAACCTTCTTACTGAGAAGAACCATTTCTACACATAAACAATACAACGCATTTGTCAACATAACAACACATCAACACTACAACCTCCTTTTTTTTGAGACAAAAAAAAGGACGACACGAATCACTCGCACCGGCCTCTCAAAGAATAATGTTACATTAATAATTTTGAATCATGCAAAAACTGCAATTGGTCCAAAAAATAATAACATAATCTTTACCTTAAAATCTATCAAACTACTAACCTAATGAAAAAACATTGCATTCTCTCGAACACGCTGCAAAGATAATAATTTGTGTACGACCACACAAGAAATTTGAAAGTTTTTTATTCAAATTAAGAATAATTTGACATAAATCAAGCCGATTGGCTTTCTTCGGTAGGTTTTCAGCATCTTCATCCACGGATGACACGCCCTCCTCCTATGGTTAGCAATCCGTTTAATCAGCTGTTAAATCTTCGCAGCCTAAATCCGTTCAATCCGTTCAATCCGTTGTTGATTCTACGCAGCCAACGAGATTTTTAACAACGGATTGAACGGATACTATTTTCAGGGGGTGCAGCAGTCTCTGCTGCACCAACCGAGCAAGAACGAATTGTCTGCTTGTGAAATTTAACAACGGATTGAACGGATTAAGCGGGTGCGTAATATTAACAACGGATTGAACGGATACTATTTTCAGGGGGTGCAGCAGTCTCTGCTGCACCAACCGAGCAAGAACG
>OWIP01000686.1_pt1 | contig 24086 bp, 16 predicted proteins | sample 1732581 | NCBI WGS metagenome assembly OWIP01 (sample SAMN05065731, study PRJEB22554) | human gut metagenome | biome: ENVO:2100002; feature: ENVO:00000062; material: ENVO:00002003 | host: Homo sapiens | place: USA
TCTACACTTCTAGCTTCGTCGGCAGCGTCAGATGTGTATAAGAGACAGTTACTATCCCAAAGTGTTAAAATCTATAATAGGCAAATTTGGAATATTTTAAATTTTTCATAAATGCTCTGTCACAATTTAAGGAGGACAAAACAGTGAACAACTCAAAAGCACTTAAAAGACTTGAAGCACTTTTTGATGACGGTTCATTTACTGAAATTGATGCTTATGCTAAATCAGCTGACGGCTCAGTTGAAGTTGTTGCCGGCTTCGGAACAGTTAATGAGTGTGCAGTTTATGCATTTTCACAGGATGTAACTGTTGACAGCGGTGCTGTAAGTGTTGCACAGTGTGCTAAAATTAAAAAGATTTATGAACTCGCTTTAAAAACCGGTTGCCCGGTCATCGGCGTGTATGATTCAAATGGTGTTAAGCTTACCGAAGGTTTTGAAGTTATGAATGCTTACGGTGATCTTGTTAAAGCATCAACATCAATGAGCGGCGTATGCCCTCAAATTTCAATTGTTGCAGGTTCTTGCCTCGGCACATCTGCTCTTATTGCAAATATGGCTGATGTTGTAGTAGCGGTTAAGGATGCTGATTTTTATGTAACAGCTCCAAGTGAAGTTACTGCCGAAGAAAGCTATGAAGCAGGAACTGTTGATATTCTTTGCGATACTTTTGAAGATGCAGTGGCACAGGTTAAAAATCTTGCTTCGCTTCTTCCGTCAAATAACCTTGCCCCTTCTCCTCTTTTTGAATTTGAAGCACCAAGCACTTTTGCAAATGACGGTGATGATGCAATGGCTGTTATTAACAGTATTGCAGATGCAAATTCAGTAGTTGAACTTAAGGGCGGATATTCAGAAAAGAAATGTAAAACAGCTCTTGCAACAGTTATGGGTACAACAGTAGGCTTTGTTGCATTTGAAGGTGAACCTATTTGCCCTTGCTGTTCTTATAAGGCTGAAGCTATGGTTAAGCTTTGCGATGCTTATTCAATTCCGGTTGTAACTTTGGTTAATGCAAACGGTACTGTTAATAAGCCGGGCAAGGAAAATCAAAGCCTTACAGCATTTACTAAACTTACAAGTGCTTATGCAACTGCAACTACACCTAAAATTTCTGTAATTACAGGTAATGCAGTCGGCCTTGCATATATTGTTCTTGCAGGTAAAGGCTCAAATGCAGACTTTACTTTCGCTTGGGATAAGAGTGTTGCTTCTCCGCTTCCTACCGAGTCTGCTGTTCAATTTTTATTTAATGACAGACTTGCAAACGGCGAAAGCAAGCAAGACCTTGAAAAAGAATATATTGAAAAGGTTGCTTCACCATTTACTGCCGCAGCTTGTGGCGCAGTTGATGATATTTTTGCTCCTGCCGATACCCGTGCAAAAGTTATTTCTGCACTTGATATTCTTGCAGGTAAAAGGGAAAATACTTTACCAAGAAAACATTCTGTTAAATAATGGAGGATTAAAATATGAAAAACTATACAATTACCGTAAACGGTACAGCTTATAATGTTACAGTTCAGGAAGGTGCAAATGCTCCTGCTGCTGTATCAGCACCGGCTCCTGCTGCTGCACCTGCTCCGGCACCTGCTGCTGCACCTGCACCTGCTCCTGCCGCAGCTCCTGCACCGGCAGCTCAGGGTTCAGAAGGTTCAGTTAAGGTTGAAGCTCCTATGCCTGGTACTATCCTTGATGTTAAGGTTTCAGTAGGCGATTCAGTTTCAAGCGGTTCAGTTCTTTGCATTCTTGAAGCTATGAAAATGGAAAATGAAATCGTTGCTCCACAGGACGGTACTGTTGCATCAATCAATGTTTCAAAGAGTGACAGCGTTGAAGCAGGCCAGGTTATCATTACATTAAACTAAGAGGTGTCATAAATGGCTAAAATCGGTATTACTGAAACAGTTCTCCGTGATGCTCATCAGTCTTTGATTGCAACTCGTATGAGAACTGACGAATTTGAAGACATCCTCGAAAAAATGGATAAAATCGGCTACCACTCACTTGAATGTTGGGGCGGTGCAACTTTCGACAGTTGTCTTCGATTCCTTGATGAAGACCCTTGGGATAGGCTTCGTCTTATTCGTAAAAAATGTCCTAACACAAAGCTTCAAATGCTTTTCAGAGGTCAGAATATGCTCGGCTACCGCCATTATTCTGATGAACTCGTTGATTATTTTGTAAAAAAGAGTATTGATAACGGTATTGATATTTTAAGAATATTTGATGCTCTTAACGATGTTCGTAACCTTCAAACAGCTATTGATGCAGCCAAGAAATACGGCGGTCATGTTCAAGCTGCTATTTCATATACCACCGGCCCTGTTTTTGATATTGATTATTATTGCAATTATGCAAAGCAACTTGAAAACGCCGGTGCAGATTCAATCTGTATTAAAGATATGGCAGGTCTTTTAACTCCTTACGGAACTTATGACCTTGTTAAAGCACTTAAAAGTACAGTTGATATTCCTGTTCAGCTTCACTCTCACTATACTTCAGGCCTTGCTTCTATGGTTCACCTTAAGGGTATTGAAGCAGGTGTTGATGTAATTGATACTGCTATGAGTCCGCTTGCTATGGGTACTTCTCACCCGGCTACCGAATCAATGGTTGCCGCACTTAAAGGTACTGAGTATGATACAGGTCTTGATATTAAGGCTCTTTCAGAAATCAGAGATTTCTTCACACCGCTTCGTGAAAAGTATCTTAAATCAGGTCTTCTTGACCCTAAAATGCTTGGTGTTGATGCTAATACCCTTCTTTATCAGGTTCCGGGTGGTATGCTTTCCAACCTTGTATCACAGCTTAAGCAGGCAGGCAAGGCAGATAAGCTTGATGAAGTTCTTGCCGAAGTTCCGAGAGTAAGGGAAGATTCAGGTTACCCACCGCTTGTTACTCCTACATCTCAAATCGTTGGTACACAGGCTGTTTTCAATGTTATTATGGGTGAAAGATATAAGATGGTAACCAAGGAATTTAAGGATATGGTTGCCGGTAAGTACGGTAAAACACCTTGTGATATTGACCCTGAATTCCAGAAGAAGATTGTAGGCGATGATGAAATTATCACCTGCCGCCCTGCTGACCTTATTCATGATAAAATTGATGATTTCAAGGATGAAATTAAAGAATATTATGAGCAGGAAGAAGATGTTCTTTCATATGCCCAGTTCGGTCAGGTTGCAATTAAGTTCTTCCAAAAGAGAAGAGATAAAAAATACAATCTTGACGGTAAACATGAAGACTTTGAATCAAAAGTTCATCCTGTTTAATTAACAAACTTATAAAAAGTGCCACTTTTGTGGCACTTTTTTGTTTATATTCCGTCGTTTTTGTACATTGTAAAAATACTGTATAAAATTTTGCATAAAAATACAGTATGATATTAAAAAAATGTGTACAAAATATTGCAAAAAATGATTTCTTATGTTAATATAAAAACAATACTAAAACTATATTATATATGTGGGAGGAATAATCTATGCTTACATTCAAAAAAACCATTGCATGCCTTATGTCGCTTATAATGATAATGACTGTAACTCCGTTTACAGCTGTTACTGCATCTGCGGCTACGGCAAAGATCGTAAGCTCAAACATTGACGAAACAAACAAAAAGTACCATGCAGCTCCGTCAACAACCTTTACACCAAAGACGGGCATGAGTGAAGTTTCTTGGCTTAACAGTGCCGAGGTTAATGAAGTAAGCTCATCAGACGGTAAATTTCATAAGCAGTCATACGCTCCGTCTTCAAATGTACTTTATTGGCCGAGCGCTTATGTTGGTACAACTGATTGCTTGCAATTTCAAAAGAATCATTTAGATTTCAGAGCATATTATCCGTCAGCTGTACTTATGTGGGATGGCACGACTGATGCTTATATGCCGATTATGTGTATAGCACAAAATACAAATAAGATTGACGGAAGAAGAGTTATTTATTATGCTGCACCTTATGACAGTGAGCGTATATCTAATGCCACTTCGCCGGCTCACAGCGCAAATTTCTATGCTGATACTTGGCGCGGAACTAAAGTTGAACAAAACGAAAATTTCAACGGTAATATGTACGGTAATAATACACCATTTGGTTTTGAAGCAAAGGTTTTAACTGAATTTATCAGTACAGGGGAAAATGCAAATAAATGTTATTCATTCGGTACGGATATTGGCAGCAGAGATTTGGCAAGTTTTCTTCATATTGATTCAAATATTGATAATGACACTTCTTTTATCTCAAACGGTTTTTTGGCTAAAAAACTTTATTGGACAACAAATTCAAGTAATGTAGATTTTACAACTGCTTATGATAATAATTCAAAAGAGTCAAGTTCAACAATTTATGTTGTAAACTATAAGCCGATTGTTACAGCTGCAAATGAAGCTGCAAAAGATTTGGAAAGTTTTGACCAGACATTGTATACTCCTGATGCAGTTAATGAGTATTACAAAGCAATACAGGATTTGTATGATTGTGACCCGAATTCATCTTTTAACCAAAAAGACGGTAAGGATGTAACCGATATATCAGACACTGCAGCTAAAGTTGCAAATTGTGCAAACGATATTAAAAATCGCGTTAGTGCTTATGAAAAAGCAAAACTTAAGCTTGAAAGCAGTAAGCAATATCGCATTAAGTTTACAAATTCAAATACAGATCTTCTTTCAGATAACTATTATAAAGCAGGAGATACAATAGTTGTACCTGTTCTCAGTGATAGTTATGAAGATTGTGATAAAACAGGCCATTGCACTGTAACATTTGAATGGCAGCCTGCTGTTGAAAAAACTGCAAGTGCAAATGTTAACTATGCTGAAACGAAAATAGTACCGGCAAAAACACCGCATACTTATGGCGCATACTCACAAATTACACAAGATGGTAAAAACGGTCATATCCGCACCTGTTCAGAATGCGGATATAAAGACTGGGCTTTGTGTGATGACCATTATGTAAAGAAATCTTCGACACCTGCAACATGTACACAGGACGAACAGATTATATACGAATGTTCGGTTTGCCACAGAATAAAAACTGAAGTAGGCGAAAAGAAAACAGGTCATGATTATGTAGTTGATTCGCCAAAGGTTGATGCCACTTGCGAAACTGCAGGTAAAACTGAAGTAAAGAAATGTAAAAACTGCGGTGATACAATAGGCGGCGATGTAATTCCTGCTCTTAAGCACAATTATTTATTAGAAACAGAAAAACAAGAAGCTACCTGTACAGCAGACGGTAAAGAAGCTGTATATAAATGCTCAAAGTGCGGAAAGCATACCGGCGGTGAAGTAATTAAGGCAACAGGCCATAACTATCAGTATTTTGAAGCTGAAAAGAAAATCGTTTGCAGCAGATGCGGCGATGAAAAAAAAGTAGACACATCATATACAGTACCTTCAGGATATACTTTAGTTGAAACAGTTCCACCTAAATGTACTGAAATTGGTTATACACTTTACAAAAACAGTGAAGGTAAAGAATTTTATAACGATATTAAATCTCCAACAGGTCACCAATACGGAGAGGCGACAGTACATCCGGCTACTTGTACAGAAGATGAATATAGCGTAAGAATTTGTTCTGTATGTAACCATAAGGATGTTGTTACAAAAGAAGGTACAAAGCTTGGACATTCATATATTAAAAATGTTGTAGCACCGACCTGTACCGAACAGGGATATACAATTTATAAATGTAAAAATTGCGGTGACACAAAAACTGCCGATTTTGTAAATGCAAAAGGACATAAATTTTCAAACAACGCACAATTTTGTTTGAACGGTTGCGGTACTGCTAATCCTAATTATGTTGCACCAAGTCAACCGTCAACACCTTCAACACCATCAACTCCGTCAACACCTTCAACTCCGTCGACACCATCAACTCCGGCAACTCCGACACCGTCAACACCTCCGCTTACACCGGGTGAAAACAAAATTGCCAATAGTTACGGTGTAGATTCTGCAACAGCCAAGTTAATTTATATTTATCTTACCCAAAATAATATTTCAAGTGAGACTTCATCATTAACCGAAAAGGTAATGACAGGTACACCTGTTAAGGGTGACGGTGATTATAAAGGTTCAAACTTTGGTCTTTTAAAAGCAAAAACCACTAAGATTACTAAAAAAAGCGTGACTGTAAAGTGGAATAAGGTTAAGAATGCAGACGGTTACATTGTTTACGGCGCAAAGTGTGGTGCTAAGAGTAAGTACAAAGTACTTAAAGTTGTTTCAGGTAAAACAACATCTTATACTCAAAAGAAGCTTAAGAAAGGTACTTATTACAAGTACAATATCGTAGCATTTAAAAATATTAACGGTGCTAAAGTTACTACCGCTGTGTCAAAGAAAATTCACGCAACTACTCTTGGCGGAAAATACGGTGTAGCAAAGGCTGTTAAGGTAAATAAAACAAAGGCTACAATTAAGAAAGGTAAGACTTTCAAAATCAAAGCTTCTGAAATCAAGAAGGATAAAAAAATTAGAAGACACAGAGCTATTTGCTATGAATCTTCAAATACTAAGATTGCCACAGTAAATTCAAAAGGCAAAGTTAAGGGCGTTAAAAAAGGTAAATGCACAATTTATGTTTACGCTCAAAACGGTGTTTATAAAACAGTTAACATTAAAGTAAAATAATAATATTTAAAGGGAATGGCTTTTGCCATTCCCTTTGTTCTATCTAACCACAAAGTATATGTATATTCCGTAAATTATAAGCAGTAATATACCTTGCCACCTTTGAAATTTTTGGCTGATGATAGTAGGCAAAACAGCTATTAAAATTACGCCTAAGCACATTACACAATCAAAATTAACGCAGGAAAGTGAAACCGCAAGTTCACTGGTACCTCTTGCTATTGAAATTAACGAGCAAATCGGAAGAATTAAAGTTAAATCAATTATATTTGCACCAAGTATATTTCCGGCTGAAAGTGAGCCGGATTTTTTCTTTAGTGCTGTAAGAGCCGTTACAAGCTCCGGCAGGGAAGTGCCGATAGCAACTGCGATAACGCTTATTACTCTTTGCGAAATATTTAGGCTTATGGCAATTTGTGTGGCATATTTAACAAGAAGTCTTGCACCGAATATTATGCCCACAGCACCTAAAATAAAAAGAATTATACAACTAACTTTTTCTTTTGTGCAGTATGATATTTTGCTTTCATCACTTTTTGTTTCGCTTTTTATACATTTTATGTTTTCAAAAATAAATATTGCAAATACTGTAAATAAGAGAGTTACACCCAAAGCCGAAAGAAAATAATATTCTCCGACTTCACCTTTAAAGCTGAGCTCTTTCTTTTGCGTTACTATGCAGCCTATTATTATAAAAACAACAGCAAATATCATAGCGATACTTTTAAATGAAATATCTTTTCTTTTTATTTCAAATGGCATAAATGTAATAAAAAGTCCTAAAATCAAAGCTGTATTTGCCGTGACGGAACCTATCGCATTGCCGACCGCCATATCAACATTTTTGCTTAATGTTGCCTGAATACTTACTATAATTTCAGGCAGTGTGGTTGCAATTGATACTATTGTAGCGCCAATGATAAATTTAGGAACACCAAGCATATTTGCAAGTTTTGTTGCACTGTCAACGAAAATATCACCGCCCTTAATTATTAAAATTAAGCCGATAATAAAAAACACATAAGTTAATGCTGTTGCCATTTTCTCACCTTAAAAATTTGTTGTTTTGCAAATTGATATATGATATAATATTTAAGCTAATACTGATATGAGGTGACATTATGTCTAAAAATAAAAAATTCAGTCCTATAATACTTATTCCTATTTTTGTTGCAATATTCGTTTTGATTGTTCTTGCAGTGAGTGGGCATTTAACAAGAACAGAAGATATAAAAGAACCGACTGCCGAAACTTCCGTTTCTGCAGTTAATGAGCAAAACAGTGAGCCTGTAAGCGAAAATTCAGATGGAAAGGTTACACTTTGCGCTGTCGGCGATAATCTTATTCATAATACATTGATTGACGCAGGCAAGCAGGAAGACGGAAGTTATGATTATACTTCGCTTTACCAAAACATTGCCCCTGTAATTCAAAAATACGATGTTTCCGTAATCGACCAGGAAACTGTACTTGGCGGTTCTGATTTTGAATATACGGGCTATCCTGTGTTTAATTCTCCTCAGGAAATCGGCGATGCCACAATAAATGCCGGATTCGATATATTTAACTGTGCCAATAATCATATAATGGATAAAGGCTCACAAGGCATTATGAATGAAATTGAATATTTTAAAAAGCATAAGGATGTTGTTTATCTTGGTATTAACGAAGATGAAAAGAGTTATAACACTATAAAGTATTATGTAAAAAATAATATTACATTTGCATTGCTTAATTACACTTATGGCACTAACGGTATTGACCTTCCGAGTGATAAACCTTGGATTGTTAATATGATGGACAAGGATAAAGTAACTAAAGATATTAAGGAAGCAAGGGCAAATGCCGATGTGGTAATTGTATTTCCGCATTGGGGGACGGAAAACAGCTTCGGTATTTCAGATTATCAAAAGGAATACACCGATTTGTTTAGCAAATTGGGTGTTGACCTTGTTATCGGTTGTCACCCGCATGTAATTGAGCCGGTTAAGGAAGTTACTAATGAAAGCGGCCACAAAATGCTTGTTTACTATTCGCTTGGTAATTTTATTTCACATCAAATTGAAATTGACCAGCTTTGCGGCGGTATTGCAAGTGTTGATATTGAAAAGAAAAACGGAAAAATAACTGTTAACGGTAAGTTTATTCCGATTGTTACTCATTATAACAGAACAGACGGTGATAAATTTAGATTTGATGTTTATAAACTTTCCGATTATACAGATGAACTTGCAAAGTCACATTCACAAAAAGGCGGAACACCTGAATACTATAATAAACTCGTGAAAAAAGTAATTGATGAAAAGTATCTTGATTTATCATAGTATCTTATTTTTGGCATATCATACAAAAAGTTTTAACATGAATTGATGCTCACGCAGTAAATTGACAAAATTGAATAAAATCGTTGACAAATTTATACCTGCTGGCTATAATGAAAGTGTAGTAAGAACAAAGGCGTTCCGAGTTGATTCGGAGTGCCTATTTTTTTGCTTTAATTTACAAAATTACTCAAGAGAGGAGTATTTACTATGAGTAAGTACACAAAAGAAGACATCCTTAAAAGTGCACAGGAAAACGGAGTTGAATTTATCAGACTTCAGTTTACAGATGTTTTCGGCATTATGAAAAATGTCGCTATCACAAGCTCACAGCTTGAAAAAGCACTTGACAATGAATGTATGTTTGACGGTTCATCAATTGATGGATTTGTAAGAATTAACGAAAGTGATATGTATCTTCATCCTGATTATGATACATGGACTATTTTCCCTTGGAGAAAGCACCAGAACGCACAGACAGCTCGTCTTATCTGCTCGGTATATTGTGCCGATAATAAAACACCGTTCCTCGGTGACCCAAGAAATGTTCTTCAAAAGGTTATGGATGAAGCTGCTGAAATGGGTTACAGCTTTAATGTAGGTCCTGAATGTGAATTCTTCCTTTTCAAACTTGATGAAGACGGCAACCCAACTACAACAACAGGCGACGAAGGTGGTTACTTTGACCTTAACCCTATTGACCATGGTGAAAACTGCCGCCGTGATATTTGCCTCGCTCTTGAGGAAATGGGATATACAATTGAAGCATCACACCACGAAGTAGCTGAAGGCCAGCACGAAATCGACTTTAAGTTTGATGAAGTAATGACAACAGCAGACCGTGTAATGACTTTCAAGCATGTTGTTAAAACTTATGCTACAAAGCATGGTCTTCATGCAACATTTATGCCAAAGCCGATTTATGGTATCAACGGTTCAGGTATGCACACAAATATGTCACTTATGACTAAAGATGCTAACGGTAAAGTAGTTAATGCTTTCTATGATCCTGAAAGCGAAGACGGCTTGAGCGATGTTGCACATTATTTCATCGGCGGTCTTTTAAAGCATGTTAAGAGTATTGCAGTATATTCAAACCCAACCGTAAACTCATATAAAAGACTTGTACCTGGTTATGAAGCTCCTACCTATATTGTTTGGTCAGCATCTAACCGTTCATGTCTTGTTCGTATTCCTGCAGCAAGAGGAATGGGTACTCGTGTAGAGCTTCGTTGCCCTGACCCAACTTGTAACCCATATCTTGAAATGGCTCTTTGCCTTGCAGCAGGTCTTGACGGAATTAAGAATAAAATCACTCCTGCTCCTGCAGTTGATTATAATGTATTTGACCTTTCAGATGAAGAACTTGCAGCAAAAGGTATTGATTGCCTTCCTGGTTCACTTGAAGAAGCAATTGAAGCTTCAGAAGCTGACCCATTTGTTAAAGAAACAGTAGGCGACCATGTATTCAATGCTTATACCGAAGGCAAGAAAGCTGAATGGGATGAATACAGAACAAAGGTTTCACAGTGGGAAATCGACAGATATATGGTTAATTACTAATCTGTATCTTTTACTTAACCCTCTCTTATGGCAATTATGCCAGTTGTTAGGCCGGCATCGCTTTCCGGTGTCGGCTTGACATATATTTTTAGCACAATGAGGTGCGACAATGTTATGTGTTGTCGTGCCTCTTTTTTTATTTTCTTTTTATCATTACAAACTATTTAATTTTAGGAGGAAGAATATATGGATATAACATCTATTCTTGAAAAAGTCGACAGTGAAGTGTTCGGCATTTGGTTTTTAATCGGTGCGGCTCTTGTTTTCTTTATGCAATGCGGTTTTGCTATGGTGGAAACAGGTTTTACCAGGGCTAAAAATGCCGGCAATATTATTATGAAAAATCTTATGGATTTTTGTATCGGTACTCCGATGTTTATATTGCTTGGTTTCGGTCTTATGATGGGTGAAGAAGTTTTGGGTGGCTTTTGCGGTATGCCAACCTTGGGCGTTTTCACAAATTATCAAAATTTTGATTGGTCTAATTTTGTATTTAACCTTGTATTTTGCGCAACAGCGGCAACTATCGTTTCAGGTTCAATGGCTGAGCGTACAAAGTTTTCAAGCTATTGTATTTATTCAGCTGTAATTTCTGCTGTTGTTTATCCTATTGAAGCAGGTTGGATTTGGAATCCAAACGGTTGGCTTGCAAATCTCGGCTTCCACGATTTTGCGGGTTCTTGTGCAATTCATATGGTTGGCGGTATCACAGCATTTATCGGCGCAATTATGGTTGGCCCTCGTATCGGCAAGTATGTTGAAGATAAGAAAACAGGCAAAAAAGTTGCTAAAGCTATTCCGGGACACTCTTTAACTCTCGGCGCACTCGGTGTGTTCATTCTCTGGTTTGGTTGGTATGGTTTCAACGGTGCTGCTGCAAAAAGCGGACCACAGCTTGCTTCAATATTTGTAACCACAACTTGTGCTCCTGCTATTGCTACTTGTGTAACTATGATTTTCACTTGGATTAAAAACGGTAAGCCTGATGTTTCAATGTCACTTAACGCTTCACTTGCAGGTCTTGTTGCAGTAACTGCCGGTTGTGATGTTGTTGATGCACTTGGCTCTTGTATTATAGGCGTTGTATCAGGTATTCTTGTAGTTGTTGCAGTAGAATTTATTGATATTAAGCTTAAAGTTGATGACCCTGTCGGTGCTGTTGCAGTTCACTGCGTAAACGGTATGTGGGGTACTGTTGCAGTCGGTCTTTTCGCCACTACAACCGTACCGGGTAATGATTCATTCCAAGGCCTTTTCTACGGCGGCGGCTTCTCACTTCTCGGCAAGCAGTTATTAGGTCTTGTTTGTGTTGCCGCTTGGACAATTGTTACTATGACAATAGTATTTTTCATTATTAAGAAAACTAACGGACTTCGCGTATCTGAAGAGGAAGAAATCAAAGGCCTTGATGCTACCGAACATAATCTTCCGTCTGCTTACGCAGATTTTATGCCGGCTATGGCTTTTGCAACATCTTCTTCTATCAAAGCTTCAGCTCCAAAAGCAAGTGTACCTGCAACTCCGCTTGCTCCGGTTGAAAAGGCAGTTGAAGTTGAAACTTATACGACTAAAAAATCACCGGCTTTATCAAAAGTTGTTATGATATTTAATCCTGCTAAGTTTGAAGAAATTAAATCTGCTATGAATGAAATCGGCATTACCGGTATGACTGTTACAAATGTAATGGGATGCGGCATACAAAAAGGCCACATCAGAAAATACCGTGGTGTTGAAATCGAAGAAATGAATCTTAACCCTAAAATGAAACTTGAAATGGTTGTTTCTGCTGTTCCGGTTGAAACAGTTATTGAAACTGCAAGGGATGTGCTTTATACCGGTAATATCGGCGATGGCAAAATCTTCATCTATGATGTTGAAGATGCGGTCAAAGTTCGTACCGGCGAAAGAGGATATGATGCTTTGCAGGGTGAGGATGATGTGTAAAACAGATTTGTAAAATCTCTTTTATATAATTGTTTTTGCTATTTTCTACCAAAGAAAAGGGACTGTTAATTCAGTCCTTTTTCTTTTATGCGATATGAATAAAAATACAACCGTATACATTGAAAACTGAATAACTATACTAAAAGTTGTATGGATACTGTGATATTATACATAAAATAACTCAAAAATCGCACTAATTTTGTAATTTGTATAATTGACTAATAAGTGTTATTTATTGTAAAATTAAGAAAACACAATATTTATTGAACATTATGTTCATAAAATATATTGTTATTTACACATAACTTAAGGAGAGGATACTATGTTGAAAGAGGGAGAAATCAGAATTCCGTCAGGCTGTGCCATTGCCGCTATTATTGACAGAAAAGGCAACCGCATAAACGGTTCTCAAATCATTAAATCTATTGCACTTATGCACGATAGGTCAAATGGTCTTGGCGGTGGTTTTGCTGCTTATGGTATTTATCCTGAACATAAGGATGAATACGCTATTCATGTTTTCTATGATTCAAACGAGGCAAGAAAGCAGTGCGAAGATTTTCTTTTTAGGCATTTTAATATTGATGTTGCGGAGAGAATACCAACCCGCCAAGTTCCAAGCATCGAAAAAGGCCCTGATATTTGGCGTTATTTCGGTAAGGCAAACCGTGTGCGAATGAAAGACGCAAGGCTTGATGAACTTGAATATGTTGCACAGTGTGTAACTAAAGTTAATAATGCAATTGAGGGTGCTTATATCTTTTCGAGCGGTAAAAATATGGGTTGCTTTAAAGCAGTAGGCTATCCTGAAGATGTAGGCGAATTTTATATGCTTGACCAATATGAAGCTTATATTTGGACAGCGCACGGCAGATTCCCGACTAACACACCCGGCTGGTGGGGAGGTGCTCATCCTTTTAATATTCTTGATTGGTCAATTGTGCATAACGGTGAAATATCATCATATGATGCCAACCGCAGATATATTGAGCAGTTTGGATATATTTGCACGATGCAAACAGATACAGAAGTTATCACTTATCTTTTTGACCATCTTTTGCGCCATCATAATCTTCCTATTGAAGTTGCCGCAGATGTACTTACAGCACCTGAATGGGATGAAATTGACAGAATGGACGATGATAAAAAGAAATATTTTACCGATCTTCGTTCTATTTATAACGGTGCGCTTGTTAATGGCCCGTTTTCTGTAATTCTCGGTTCTAATAAGGGACTTCTTGCTATTAACGATAGGCTGAAACTTCGTTCACTTACTGCCGCAACTAAAGGAAACCGTGCTTATTTTGCTTCTGAAGAATCGGCAATCAGAATTATTTGCCCTGATCCTGATGAAGTATGGTCTGTTTCAGGTGCAGAGCCTGTATTTATTCCGCTTGAAATTGATGAAGAGGAGGATGAGAACTGATGATAAATTATATTCCACGCAGATTTACTGTTATTCGTGATAAAGAACTTTGCATAAATTGTGGATGCTGTGTTCGTCAGTGTTCAAATGAATGCCACTTTTTTGATGAAGACGGAAAAACAGTATTAGTAAATTCAAAAAATTGTGTTGCCTGCCACAGATGTGTTGACCTCTGCCCGACAGGAGCATTGCGTATAGAAAAATATGTTTGTGATTATCGTGATAATGCGAATTGGACACCTTCTTATCAGCAGGAAATCTGCCGTCAGGCAGAAACGGGTTCGGTTCTTCTTTCCGCTATGGGTAATCCAAAGCCTTATCCTATTTATTGGGATAAAATCTTGCTTAATGCATCGCAGGTTACCAATCCGTCTATCGACCCTCTTCGTGAACCGATGGAAATTCGTACTATATTAGGTCGCAAGCCTGATAAAATTGAGGTTGAAAAGAAAGGTAAGTCTATCACTGAAATGCCGCCGCAGGTTATGCTTGAAACACCTATTATGTTTTCGGCTATGAGCTTTGGTTCTATTTCACTTAATGCTCAAAAGTCACTTGCTATGGCAGCCGTTGAACTCGGAACATTGTTTAATACAGGTGAGGGCGGTCTTCATCCCGACTTGCGTTCTTTCGGCGATTATGCTGTTGTTCAGGTAGCGTCAGGCCGTTTTGGTGTGCATAAAGATTATCTTAATAATTCAAAGTTCGTTGAAATTAAAATAGGTCAGGGTGCAAAGCCGGGTATCGGCGGTCACCTTCCGGGTGAAAAAGTAAATGTTGAAGTATCAAATGCCCGTATGATTCCGGAGGGTTCAGATGCTATTTCACCTGCACCGCACCATGATATTTATTCTATTGAAGATTTGCGCCAGCTTATTTGGTCACTTAAGCAGGCTACACATAATAAAAAGCCTGTTTCTGTTAAAATCGCGGCTGTACATAATATTGCAGCTATTGCTTCCGGTGTTGCAAGAGCCGGTGCCGATATTGTGGTTATTGACGGATTTAGAGGCGGTACAGGTGCCGCACCTACAAGAATTCGTGATAATGTAGGTATTCCTATTGAACTTGCACTTGCTTCTGCCGACCAAAGACTTCGTGATGAGGGTATCCGCTCAACAGTATCACTTGTTGCCGCAGGTTCATTTCGCTGTTCGTCAGATATTGTTAAGGCAATAGCTCTCGGCGCAGATGCCTGCTATGTTGCTTCTGCTCCTCTTATTGCTATGGGCTGCCATATGTGCCAAACTTGTAATACAGGTAAATGCAATTGGGGTATTGCTACTCAAAGGCCTGAGTTAACACGCCGCCTTAACCCTGAAATTGCACATCAAAGAGTAATTAACTTAATCAGTGCTTGGAACCACGAAATTAAAGAAATAATGGGTGGTATGGGTATTAACTCTATTGACTCGCTTCGCGGTAATAGACTTATGCTTCGCGGTATAGGCTTGAGCGATAAAGAACTTGAAATACTCGGCATTAAACACGCAGGTGAATAAGGGGGATATGCAAATATGAAAAAAGTTTTCGCAAGAGAAGAGCTTTGCATAAACTGCCGTCTTTGTGAGGTTTATTGCAAAACAGCTCATTCAAAATCAAAAGATATAGTTAAAGCTTATAAGTCGGAGAAGCCTGAACCGGTAAGCAGAATTTCTGTTTTTGGTGATAAGGTTGCTTCGGTAGCAGTTAATTGCCGCCATTGTGATGACCCGGCTTGTGTAAAAGCCTGCATTACAGGTGCAATGACTAAAGATAAAAAAACAGGCATAGTTTCTGTTAATGAGGATAAATGCATTGGCTGTATGACCTGCCTTGCTGTTTGCCCGATAGGTTGTATTAAGCAGGGAAACATTGCATATAAATGTGACCTTTGCCAAGGTGAAGAACCTGCCTGTGTTAAAAATTGCCCTAACCACGCTTTGTTATGGCTTGAAGTGGGAGGTGCTAAATAATGAATTATGTTATTATCGGTGCTTGTGCAGCAGGCCTTTCAACAGCGGAAGCTATCAGAAAAGCTGACGCTAAAGGCAATATTACAATGCTTACAGAGGAAGCGTATCTTCCTTATTCACGCCCGTCAATCAGCTATTTTCTTAAAGGTAAAGTTAAAGAAAGTGATATGGCACTGCGCAAGCCTGCATTTTATAAAGCTAATAATATAAATGTTGTTACAGATGCCAAAGTAACTTCTGTTGACAGAAAAAATAAAACCGTTAAAGTCGGCAAAAAATCATACCCTTATGATAAACTTTGCCTTGCAACAGGTTCAAAGCCTTTTGTTCCGCCAATGGAAAATGTTGACGGTAAGGATAATGCAGTAACTTTCCTTGATTTAGCATCTGCAAAAGAGCTGAAAAAGCTTGCAAATGAAAATACAAAGGCGGTAGTTATCGGTGCGGGTCTTATCGGTATGAAAGCTGCCGAAGGACTTGTAAAAATATGCAAGAGTGTTGATGTTGTTGAACTTGCGCCAAGAGTTCTTCCGTCAATTCTTGATAAAACATCTGCCCGCCAGGTAAAAAAACATTTAGAAAATAACGCAATTAAATTTCATCTTGAAAATACCGTTGTTAAAGCGCAGTCAAAGGGTAAGCACATTACGAGCGTGACTCTTAAAGACGGAAAAGTGTTAAAATGCGATTTGCTTGTACTTGCAGTCGGTGTAAGACCTCAAACCGAACTTGCCGAAAAAGCCGGACTTGAAGTAAACAGAGGTATTATTACAGATATTCATACAATGCAAACAAGTGATAAAGATATTTATGCGGCAGGAGATTGCACCGTTTCGGTTGATATGCTTGACGGTTCAAAGAGAATTATTGCTCTTTGGCCTAATGCTGTGCAGCAGGGTAGAGTTGCCGGCAATCAAATGGCTTGCGAAAGCGAAGTTGTAAACGGTACTTATTCAGTCAATGCAATTGACTTTTTCGGACTTCGCATTTGCACCTGCGGTCTTATAAATGCACAGGGCGAGCAGTATAGTGATAAAATCAAATCTGACGGTGATGTTTATAAAAGGCTTGTTTTTGAAGGTGATAAACTCGTAGGCTTTGTGCTTATCAATTCAAGCGAAAATGCCGGTATTTATACAAATCTTATTTCAAATAAAGTTGACCTTAATTCACTTGAGGGTGATATTATGGATACACCGTCAATATTTATGTTTGATAAAGAAACAAGAATTCAAAAATTGAGAGGGGGCATTTTGTTATGATTATCGAAGCAGGGCTTACTCGATACGAAGCAGTAAATGAAGAAATTGAAAAGCAACTTAAAAAGCAAAACAAAGTTACTGTTAAAGATGTTAACGGCCAGCGATATATCGGTTGCGCTCTTGATGAGGGTAAAACCGTTGAAGTTTACGGTACGCCGGGCAATGATATGGCTTGCTATTTAAATGGCGGCAGAGTTGTTGTTTACGGTAATTGCCAAGATGCAGTCGGCAATACAATGGGCGGCGGCGAAATCGTAGTTCACGGCCATTCGGGTGACGCTATGGGCTATGGTATGCGTGACGGTCAAATTTACATTCGTGATAATGTGGCTTGCCGTGGAGGTATTCATATGAAAGAATTTAGGCAAATGCGTCCGGTTCTTGTTATCGGCAAAAATGCAGGCTCATTCCTCGGCGAATATATGGCGGGCGGTACTATTGTTCTTCTCGGCCTTGATATGAAAAGGGGAGAAAAGCTTTTCGGCACTCACTGTGCTTCGGGTATGCACGGCGGCAAAATTTTTGTTCGCGGCTCTTTTCCAAAGGAAAATATCAGCGATAATATTAAGGTTCAAAATCTTGATGAAACTGATAAAAAAGAACTTGATATGTATATTAAAAAGTATTGCAAATTCTTTAATGCCGATTATGACACTATTATGGCAAAGCCTTTTAAAAAGCTTGTTCCGGCATCATCTCGCCCGTATGCAAATCTTTATACACCAAACTAAATAAAAATAATCAAAAGCACCGAGATTCATAATTGCAAACTCGGTGCTTTTTGCAATGTTGCAAATTTTGACTTTAAATGATACAATATAAAAGTAAAGATTTTGTTTTTACAGGAGGTTAATTATGAAAAAAGTTATTAGTTTATTTTTATCCCTTGCAATGCTTTTAGCCATAATATCGGGAATGAATTTGACTGCGTATGCAGAAACATATGGTGATTTTGAATATTCTTATATCGAAGATGATCGCTTGTCAATTACTGGCTATAATGGCTCTGCAACAAATCCTGAAATCCCTTCTGCCATTAACGGCGTATCGGTTACAGAAATTGGTGAAAGTGCATTTGAAAATTGTACAAGTTTAACAAGTGTAACAATACCTGATAGTGTGACGAGCATTGGTTTCTGTGCATTTTATAATTGCAAAAGTTTAACAAGTGTAACAATACCGGATAGTGTAACAAGTATTAGTGAAAGTGCATTTGAAGATTGCAAAAGTTTAACAAGTGCAACAATACCTTATAGTGTAACAAGTATTGGCGATTATGCATATCACGGTTGCTATTTCACATCTGAAAATTTTGTCAATAATTCTAATGTTGAACTTGATGATTCTTCAAAACCGACAATTGTTGATACAGACGCAGGTGGCTTTTGTATAAAAGATAATGTGCTTGTTAATATGCGCCCTGCTTATGCAATTGGTGAAGTGACAATACCAAATAGTGTAATAATTTTTGGCTATTCGGCATTTGATAGTTGCGAGAGCTTAATAAGTGTAACAATACCTGATAGTGTAACATGCATTGATGATCGGACATTTTCTTCTTGCACAAGTTTAACATCAATTGAAGTTTCAGGTAATAATAAAAACTATTCTTCGATTGACGGAGTTTTGTTTAATAAAAATAAGTCAAGGTTGATTACATATCCGGCCGGCAAAACGGATAGTAAATATGTAATGCCCAACAGTGTAATAAGCATTGACGATGATGCATTTGATAGTTGTATAAATTTAAAAAGTGTAACAATACCAAACAGTGTAACAAGTATTGATAGTGGTGCATTTTCTAATTGTATAAGTTTAACATCAATTGAAGTTTCAGGTAATAATAAAAACTATTCTTCGACTGACGGAGTTTTGTTTAATAAAGATAAGTCAGAATTGATTACATATCCAGCCGGTAAAACTGATAGTGAATATGCAATACCAAATAGTGTAACAAGTATTGGCAATTATGCATTTGCTTGTTCCACTAATTTAACAAGCGTATCAATACCAAATAGCGTAACAAGTATTGGTTATGATACATTTGAAGATTGTACAAGTTTAACAAGTGTTACAATACCTGACAGTGTAACAAGTATTGGTTGGGATACGTTTGAAAATTGCACAAGTTTAGCAAGCATTACAATCGGAAATGGCATAACAAGTATTGGTTTGGGTGCATTTTCCGGTTGCACAAGTTTAACAAGTGTAACAATACCGGATAGTGTAACAAGTGTTGGTAATTCTGCGTTTTATGATTGCACAAGTTTAGCAAGTGTAACAATACCAAATAGCGTAACAAGTATTGATGAGCATGCATTTTATAATACTGCATATTATAATGATGAATCAAATTGGGATAATGGTGTATTGTATATATCAGATTGTTTAATTGATACAAATTATAATTTTGATTCAACAACTGATTACATAATTAAAGACGGTACAAGAATTATAGCCGATTCTGTATTTTCAAATTGCGACAACTTAATAAGCGTAACAATACCAAATAGTGTTAAAAGATTAGGTGACAACGCTTTTGGTAGTGTTAAAAAAGTTATTTACAATGGCACAGATAAAGAATTTTTTGAAATAAAAAATATAGAAAATAACAAGAATGTAATTTTAGCCAAATATTATGACTTGCTCAACGATTTAATTTCGGAAATTGAAGTACCATATAAGCAGTCAGAATATCTAAAGATAACTGATGATTATTTATATAACACTATAAAAGACAGAATCAATAATAATGAAGAAGCAAGAAGTAAGAAAATTTCAATCAAAAACGGCGAGTTTTATATAAACGGAATGGATATAGGTGAATTGGAAGTTCAATATGTCTATTTTCCACAGCATTATTATGATTTGAACGGAAATATAGAAAGTCTTCATAAAGTATATTGCTATATATCTTCATATTCATTGGATGTGAAAGTTAAATTTATCAATGATTCTGATTATAACAAAGCAGATGAAAAGTATGTTTCCGATTTTATTAAAACACTTAATATAGCAAAACCACAGTGTTATGAGGTGGATTACGAAGAATATAAAATGAGTGAAATAGGTGACTGGAAATATCATTTTTCTGTTGCGTCTGAATATTACAACAAACTAATTAACGACAGTTCAATAAAATTTGTGGCCGGTTCTGGTGCGGGTGGATATAGCAGCTTTTTAAATCCGTATTTTGGCGAAGCCGGTGTAGATTTAGCGGTGTTTAAAAACGATGTTCTTTATGGCACATATTACCCTATAACTAATTATAAAGACGGTGTAAAAGTAACCGGAGAAAAGATAATACCTGTAATGACACTGCCTTCCGATTTACCTGATAATCAAGTAGAAAATTATATTCTTCAAAAGCTTAAAAATGATTGGAAAAATGAATCACATACAATATTAAGCGTTAAAAAAGGTGCAGTTGTTAATGGCTCACAATTAAAAGACGGTTATGTGATTAAAATCGCCACTAGTTACTATGAGGGAGATTATGGTATAATAATAGCTCGAAAGCAAAACAACTCAACATCTGATGAAAAGCCAACACCTAACCCGGCACCACAGCCGTCAACTCGACCTACACAGGAAACACAACAACAAGTTGCACAGCAGACTGCTCAACAGCAGTCAGTTAAAAATGATACAGCTGCCGAGCAAGTTAGTGTTGCAAAGCCTAAATCAACTAATCCTAAAAAGGTTAAAGCGGCAAAGAAAGCAATTTCAGTTACTTGGAAGAAAGTCGGCGGTGTAAAAGGTTATCAAATTCAGCTTGCGACTGACAAGAAATTTAAGAAAAACAAGAAAACCGTAACTGTTAAAAAACAGAAAACTACAAAGACTACTGTTAAAAAGCTTAAAGCAAAGAAAAAGTATTATGTAAGAGTTCGTACATATAAAATAGTGAACGGTAAAAAAGTTTATTCTTCTTGGTCAAAGGTTAAGAGTGTTAAAACTAAATAACGCAAAAAAGAACCGCACGGTGTGCGGTTCTTTTTTATTACACATTAACAGTGAATTTATAGCCCTCTTTTTGTGCTTCGTCGATAACTTTGCCTAAAACGGAAGCGTTTGTTTTGCTGACTGCGTGAAGAAGCATTATTTCACCCGGGTGAAGATATTTTGTAATTTCGTTATACGCGGTTGTTTCATCTGTTTGATTTTGGGTATCCCAATCGGCATAAGCAAATGACCAAAATACGCTTTTATAACCGAGGTTTTTAGCAAGGGCGAGTGTACTTTGGCTGAACTCCCCTTTCGGAAATCTGAAAAGTTTCATTTCATAATTAAAATTCTTTTTAATATAATTATGAAGATACATAATTTCTTCTGTTGCGGTTTCTTCGCTCACTTCGTCCATAGTATAATGGCGGTAAGTGTGATTGCCGACTATATGCCCCTCATCAATCATTCGCTTAATAAGTTTAGGATTATCCTTGGCAAAATCATAAGTTACGAAGAATATTGCTTTCACCTTTTTTTCTTTAAGCGTATCCAAAATGGCAGGTGTAAATCCATTTTCATATCCTTCGTCGAAAGTCAGGCATATTGATTTTTTATCATCCAAAATGAATGTGCCACCGAGATTTTTATACTGCCCGTTAAGCATTACGGGGTCAGTCGGCTGCTGGTGATTTTCTGCCCTGCCCGGCCCCCAAATAACTTTTTCGGTGCTGTATCCGTCTACGCCCATATTATCTGCCTTTACCGTTGTATCAGCCACATTTGTACTTGATGTTTCGCTTTTTTCACTTTGCGAATTTGTGCTTGAATTTGTGCTTGTATTAGTTAAAGTTGTTTCATTATTGCCGTTTGATTTGGTGCAGCCCCAAATAATTGCAAGCACACAAATAGCGGCAATTAAGCTTAATATGATTTTTTTCATAATAAAAAACCTCCCGGCAATATTTTTTGCCGAGAGGTTATTATTATGTTTGGTATTACTCGGTAATTTTCCAGCCAGCCGAAATAATGCCTTCGTCTTTACCGATATGAACAATAATGCTTTCAACCACATCATTATTCTTTTTCGCTGTTGTTATGTAAGCCTTGATATTAACATCACCGTTTGATGAATCATTACTTTCAAGGTTATGCAAAAGAACATCGTTTTTTTCTCTTATTGTTTTAATTAAATGAGAGCGAATATCAATTTCCGAACTTTCTTTACATAAAATGGAAATTTTATAAGTGGTTTCCTCTTTATCACGCCTGTCTTTATTATAATGGCTTTTTTTGTTAATATAATCCGACAGCGGATGAAGCACCAAATGCACAATTACTATTGCAGCTGCAACGATGATTGCATAATAAATATTTTCAAGCGTACATAAAATACCCACTGCCGCAGTAGTCCATATAGTTGCCGCAGTTGAAAGGCCGCTGATTTTAGCTCCGTCACGCAAAATAAGACCTGCGCCGAGGAAGCCGACACCGCTTACTACCTGCGCGGCAATACGAGTTACATCAATATTATCCCCAAGTGCGATATATGAAAACGCTGTATAAGCATATGCACCCACGCACACAATAACATTGGTTAAAATGCCCGCCTGGTGTTTAGTCCACTGGCGTTCAAACCCTACAATAAAGCCTAAAAATATAGCAAGCGCAAGCCTGATTGCAAAACCTAAAAATGAAGTTATATTTAATATCTCCACTTTATTCCACTCCCTCAACAGATTTCATTTTCAAATAAGCGTTAATGAAACCGTCAAGGTCACCATCCATAACTGCGGTAATATTACCCATTTCAAAATTAGTTCTGTGGTCTTTAACCATTGTGTATGGCATAAAGACATATGAACGAATTTGACTGCCCCAAGCGATTTCTTTTTGGTCGCCTTTAATATCTTCAATTCTTTCAAGGTTTTCTCTTTCCTTGATTTCAACAAGCTTTGATTTAAGCATACGCATTGCAACCTCACGGTTTTGGTGCTGACTGCGTTCAATTTGGCAGGATACCACAATGCCGGTAGGTATATGTGTAAGGCGAACAGCGGAAGAAGTTTTATTAACTTTCTGGCCGCCTGCGCCGGAAGCTCTGTAAACATCCATTTTAATATCTTCATCACGGATTTCAACATCCACATCATCATCTATTTCCGGCATAACTTCAACAGAAGCAAATGATGTGTGGCGCCTTCCCGATGAATCAAACGGTGACACCCTTACAAGACGGTGAATTCCCATTTCGCCCTTTAAATAACCGTATGCATTTTCGCCCTCAACAAGAATTGTGGCACTCTTAATACCGGCAACATCACCGTCAAGATAATCAAGAGTTGATACTTTATATCCGTGGCGTTCACCCCAGCGGTTATACATTCTAAACAGCATTTCTGCCCAATCCTGCGCTTCCGTTCCGCCTGCGCCTGCGTGGAAAGTAAGAAGTGCATTTTTACCGTCAAATTCACCGCTTAAAAGAGTTGATAAAGTAAGTGACTCGAGCTTTTTTTCAATTTCTTCAACAGAAGAAGTGCAGTCATCAAGCAAATCTGCGTCTTCCTCCTCATTTGCAAGTTCAATCATAACAAGTGCGTCATCATAATCATTTTTAACACCCTCATATGATGCAACCTTGGCTTTAAGTGAGCCGATTTTTTGCATTACTTTTTGGCTGTTTTCCATATCATCCCAAAAATCAGGCTTACTGCTTTCTTTTTCAAGCTCGCTGATTTCTTCTTTAAGTGTGTCAATGGCAAGAGCCTCTTTTAAATTTTTAACTGTTTTTTCAGACTCCAAAAGTCTTAATCTTAATTCCTCGTACTCTATCATTATTTTAACTCCAAATAGCTCAAATTTATCTTAATATCAATATATTATATACGGAATATTTAATTCTTGTCAAGTTTAAAATAGATTTACAATATTTTAATCAATATATTGATTTATTATGGTAATTTAGATATAATAAATTCTGTCTCTTATACACATCTGACGCTGCCGACGAAGCTAGAAGTGT
>OWIP01000691.1_pt1 | contig 24017 bp, 27 predicted proteins | sample 1732581 | NCBI WGS metagenome assembly OWIP01 (sample SAMN05065731, study PRJEB22554) | human gut metagenome | biome: ENVO:2100002; feature: ENVO:00000062; material: ENVO:00002003 | host: Homo sapiens | place: USA
GAGATAGGCTCCGGTCTCGTGGGCTCGGAGATGTGTATAAGAGACAGCTATAATCCTCATCGTAATTATCATCTAAATCGCTCATTGTTTTTATCCTCCGTTTCTATATCATCATGGAAAGTTAAGCGAAGAGCCGCAAACATAAGAGAAATAACGATAAGAAGTCCTACGGCCAGGAGAAACAATATAAAATTGTCAAAGCTTCCAAAATTCTGCATAAACCAATCATACATTATTGTTATCCTCACTTTCATTGTCCTTGTTGAAGTACCACGGAAGATAGTCAACAATGAAGTAATAAACACCGACGATAAATCCGGCAATAGGAACGAACCAAACAGCAAAAAGCGTGTAAGAGCCGAATTGCTCAACAATCCAGTCATATTTTAAAGATACAAAGATGATAAACGCTAATGTTGTGATAACATGAATGATAATTAATAGAAATGTGCTATCTGATTTAATCAACTTAAGTATCTTCTTCATGTTCTTTATCCTCAGTTTCATCTATTATTTCATCATTCCTTTTATACAATTCATCGTCATAACAACAGAATGTGAGACAAATAAGTCCGTTTATAAGTACATAAAAATATGATGTGACTGTACCGCCGTTAGCGTCATAAACAAGGGCGGCAACGGATAAGCCTAGAATTAAAGTCTGTAAAATTGCAGATTTTAAACAGTTATATTTACTTCTGTTCTTCATGTTCCTTTTCCTCTCTTTCTGCCTGCCGCTTGGCTCTCTTGGCTTTTCTTGCTTCCGCTTCCTCATTGTGTATGTTAGTTACCAAATCTAAGAGCTTACTTATTTTGCCCTTACGGTGTTCCGTTCCATAGGCAATATAATTTGTCGCTTTCTTGATTTGTACCATATTCCGCCACACTAGGAAGAATAACAGTAATAGTACATATCCCATTGTTCTTTGTACCTCGCTTTCTGTGTTACTCGTTTTTATTTGTTCATTCGCACAAACTTTTAAACGCTTCTTTGTGTACATCAGCAGAGCCGTTAAACTCTGCCTTTGCTAGTATCGGAGTACTAGTTTGCAAGGCTTCTGAAGAAGCCGACAGCCATTCTTATACCCATAGTGATTGCCATGAGTGAGAGACCGATAGGAAGAACAGCAACAATACCGTCTTTGCACACATCAACTGCGCTCTGACAAGCTGTTGTGATTGCTGTCTTGATTTCTGTACTCATTGTGACTGCTGCATTTCCCTCTGCTGCTAAAACTGTTGGTGTCATACTGGGAACCTCCGAAAATTATATTTATCATCACCTGTAAGGTGTTGATAGCTTAATAATATCGACTACGAAGCGCCAGAGCTTCATAATCGCCCATAATGTGAATGAGAGTATTACAGACATTGAAAACCCCATTGCTATATACTGAGAATAATCTGTTAATATTGCGCTTGCTGTTGTCATGTCTTATATCCTCTCTTTCTACATTAATCGTGAAACTGCTACATAGCCTAGAAACGCGCCTGTAAATATAATGAGTGTTATTGAAATTATATAGAGTGTGTCGCGGATTTCTGCGAGTGCGTTCTCTTGCGTTTCTGTTGGTGTTTCTTCTGTTTCTTGGCTTGTTGCATTGTTACTATCTATATTTAAGGTATTATTGTCATTTTTATTTTCTGATTCTTTTACAGTCTGTATTTGTATTTCTTCTATTGCATATGATGTTTCTTTTTCTTCTGCATTTACTGGCATAACAAAATAAATTACAGTAAATATTAGTAATAGTGTTAAAGTGATAATCATTAATATAAATATTGGTTTATGTTCTGATATCGTTTCTTTTATCATTGCTTTCTTGCTTTCTTAATTTATTAATTAGTTATTCTATTTTTGTTTATTGTGTCTGTGTTTATTGTGTCTGTGTTGTTTTTGGTTTATTATGGAACGCTCACGCGACCCCATTCACCTAAAAACAATCGCGCTTTGCGTTCATGTTTTCTTAACGGCTCATTCCCGGGTATTGTGTACTCTGTAGGCGAGTTTCCTCTGTGTCTCCGCGGCTTCTTTCTCTTTCTCCGCTACATATATGAAGTCGATAAGTTGTAGGTTAGCTTCCTCGGTGCGCCCCACCACTTCAAAGACCGTACCCAAGCTGACAACCCCCACAACATCAACGACATTGATAATTAGAGCGAATATCAGTAGAAGAGGACGGAACGGATTCACCGCTGATTCAGTTCGTCGAGGGCTGAACACTTCTATTAAGTTTGATAATGGTTATGTACCGCTTGCGGTGTACTGGCTTAATTAACGCTGTGTGCGGTACATGGGTAATGCGTGCCACTCTTGCCTTAAACGGCGCAAGCTGTCACTATTGACAGAACAGTATATGATTTGTAATAGTTCAATCGCGCGAACTCTTGGAAGAGTGGCGGTGTATCATTACCGAATTAATTCATGCTTTTGGTGGTTCTCTTACAAGCATAAGCTAGAGCCGCCCTTATTAGTGCCGTTTGGACTTCTGGCACCATCTGCACCGTTTGCAATATCTTCTGTATTGTCGGTATTTACTGAATTGTCGGGTGATGTGCTGTGATTCTGTACGAATGTTTCTTTATACACATTTCCTGAAGACTTAATTCTTTTACCGCTGAACTTGTTTCTTAAGAAGATAATAAGTGCTACAAGTCCGATAATTACCCACATAAGTATTGCAACAGGTACAAGAATGTTTCTTAATAATATTAAGAAATCCATGTTTAACTCCCTTCTTTCTTTATTTGTAAATGTTTCTGCTCATATATGCCCAATCCGACAAGGGCATATTAAAAGCCGTAACAACCGACATAGTTACAACATGATTGAATTGGACTATACACAACGCTTATCCACTTGGGAGAATAACAAAGCGACTGTTACGACCTTTAATATATCCTTGTTGATTATTATTTATTTGTTAGAGCATAAGGAACGGCGGCGGTTTAACGAGTAACACAGAGCGAGTAATAACCGCCACTGTTCACTAATGCAGTACCCATTTAACACAGTGTTGTTAAATGGTCTATAATAGCGCGGGAAGCGACCGCGATATTACCACTTAATTACTTAGAAGCCTTAGAAGCTGTAGCAGTAGTGTTTTTCTGCTGCTCATCTTTGAACGGCATTGCAAAGCTGTCGTATGTCTGCTTACTGAATTCATCAATAAAATCTTTGCGCCATGGCTCATTGATTGGATAAAGAACGGCTGTGATTCTTGGCTTCGGTGTTGTGTTCTCTCTCTTGAATCTGTCGTCATATGTTCCGGCAAAGAGATATATCTTATCTTCTTCAATGCCGTTGTAAACGTCTTTCGGAACAGTAGCGTCAAGTGTATCTTCTCCATCGTCAAGAATTACTGGATAATATTCTCCAGTAACGCGACCTGTTGCGCGGTCTGTTATTTCCTGTACGTCTTTCTTTCTATAAACCTTTGCTATTGTCATAAATCCTAATTTCATTCTTTTTCACCTTTGCGCTTTTTGCGCCCTCTCTTTAAATTTTTGTTATGTGATATATTTATATAGTGCGTTCAATAGAACGAACTTTTTATAAACTGCCGCGCCGACTTGCCTACTGGGGCGGCAGAATATAACTATGTAATAATGTTATTAATCTTTTATTATTTAGATTTAACAACTACATTGAAGAAGCGGATAAAACGCTCCTGTGTATAGTCAACGAATAAATACAACTCGGATTCTTCTGCTTCGTTGAGGTTATGAAGAACCTTAGCCGCTTCTATAACATCAACAACGGATAAATCAGATGAACGATTATTACAGTTGAATATTTCAACAATCGCTTCTTCTACTGATTTAACAATGTCTTTTCTGATATAGTTCTCTTTGTTTTCCATGTTTAAAATCTCCCTTTTATTTAATTTTCTTCTATAAAAACAAGTTTTAACTTCTTGTTTTTTGGCTGTGATGTAAGAAACTTGTTTAAAAACACAATCTGTGTATCAGACAATTCAGAACCACCAGTAAACATTAAACGGAGCTTTACCTTTTCTGTTGGCTGTTCTTCTTCGCTTCCCTCGGATTCTTCCGGCTCATTCATAGAACCGTCTAATGCTTCAGCTTCTTTGTATAACTCTTCCTCATCATCCGGATTATCTGGAAGAGAAGAAGTGTCTGTATCAGGCTTGACACTTGTAGCAATAGCGTTAATATTTAATTTTTCCTTAATTAAGGCTTTCAAGTTGCGTGTTGATAAATCGGAGGTTATTCCCAATTCTTCAATCTGTTCAATAGTCAATTGCCGTAATAATACAAGCTGTGTTATGCTGAAATCTTTCAATCTTTCATCAAGATTATAGAAACCTGTCTGCTCATTCAAAGTGCAGAAGTTATTTACAATCATCAGCCAGTTAGAAACAGTACCGCGTGCGATATTAAATTCGTCATTCGCATAATCGTAAATGTTTTTGTATCCCTGTACTTCATAGAGCTTCTTGTCATATACAGTTTTAAGAACTATTGCAATTTTAAGCTGTGATTTTGAATAATTTTCAATTTCATTGTGAATCAGCTTATTAAGAGAATTACTTAAATTCTTCTTGTTTTCGTAATACACTAAACAATCAGCATAAAAGTTTTCATCTCCGGAATTGATGTAATTAATAAGTGCTTCACTGTTCTTTTCTTCCTGTGCTTCTTCCTCGGCTTTCTTCTGCTCAAGTCGTTCTTGCATAACCTCTTCAAGTGTCTTAGCTTCACCTTGTATATATTCTTTTTCCCATTCTGAAAAGCGTTCAGATACATACTTATGTAAATCTTCGTAATTGTCCGTTTTTGGAAATATCTCGGAATATTCACAATTAAGACTGTCTTTTATCTTTAACTCGAATGTGCTGCCATGTGCGATAAGAGTAAGGCAGCAATTCTTATAATTATCGTTTAAAGTGGCTTCACCCTCTTCTTTTAAAAAGAGGATTATATCTTTCATATCTTTTTTATAAAAAATCTTTTTTGTACTCATATTAATTACCTACCTTTCAAGAATAACGGCTTAACCGTTAACAATGAGACTATTAACTTCTATTGTGCCAGTGTAGAAAGTTTCCATATCTGAAAGAGTTGTAAATTTAACTCTTTTAGGTTCGTGAAACTTTTCGTTAAATCTGCCAAGATGAAAAATCTCTTGATAAGTAATAAAGCATTTTGTCTTGTTTAGTATGAGGTAATTAATACCTTTACAACTGTAAATGTAACCTTTTTTAAATTCTCTCATGTTGTTATCTCCCTTGTGTTTACTGGATTTAAAAGCGCTTTCCTCAATCACAAGTTAATTATATAATTTACATTTTGAAAAATTTTTAAAAAAGTGCTTGCATTCCTGAAAACATTCATGTATAATACAGCATGTCGTCACGATATTGGGCTTTCGCCAAGTGGTAAGGCACTGGATTCTGATTCCAGCACTTCGGGGGTTCGAATCCCTCAAGCCCAGCTAGAAACCTCTCGTAGTCATACGAGAGGTTTTTTTGTGCGAGTAGCGATGAGAATAGATGTAGAAAGGCAACAGCCATACTTGCACTGAAATATTATGAAAGGGCTGGTGAAGCTGCCAGCATAGGTGTTGTTATGATAGAGTTAGGAAAAACACAGTGTCTTAACATTGTAAAGGTAACAGATTTCGGAGTATATCTTGGAACAGAAGAAGATAAAGTCCTTCTTCCTAAAAAACAGGTTCCAGATGATGTTGAAGTGGGAGATGCTCTCACAGTATTTGTTTACAGGGATTCAAGTGACAGACTTATTGCAACTACTAATAAGCCAAAGATTCAGCTTGGAGAACTTAAGAGACTTAAAGTATCACAGGTTACAGGTATTGGCGCATTTCTTGACTGGGGACTTGAAAAAGACCTGCTCATGCCATACAAGGAACAGACAACACATGTATCAGAAGGTTCAGAGTATCTTGTTGCTCTCTATATAGATAAGAGCGGCAGACTTGCAGCTACTATGAGAATTAACAAGTATCTTGAAAAGTCAGAGACGCTTGTAAAAGACAGTGCGGTTACAGGTACTATAATAGGAATAACTCCAGATTACAGAGCGTATGTTGCTGTTGAAGATAAGTATGATGCATTTATTCCTATGTCAGAAGTGTTTGAACCACTTAGTGTCGGTGAGGTTATTCACGGACGTGTTTCAAGAGTAAGAGAAGATGGGAAACTTGTTATAAGCCTTAAGCAGAAGGCTTATATCCAGATGGACGAGGATTCAGTACAGATATATGACGCTATAGTAAAGAAGGGTGGAAGCCTGGGATTTACTGATAAAGCAGACCCAGAAATTATCAAGAAACACTTTAATATGAGTAAAAATGCTTTCAAGAGAGCTGTAGGAAGACTGCTTAAAGAAGGCAAAATTGAGATAACACAGAATTCAATAGTTCTTAAGAAATAGCTTCTTGAATGAATATGATGATTGCGGTACAATATATTTAATGCGTTTGTAACGTAAAATATGTTGAAATAAGGAGATTATTATGCAGAAAGTAATCAGTACAGACAAAGCACCAAGTGCAATCGGACCATATTCACAGGCTATCGAGATTAACAATATGGTATATACATCAGGAGTTATTCCTGTAATACCAGCTACAGGGGAGATAGCAGAAGGCGGAGTTGAGGCTCAGGCTGAGCAGGCATTCCAGAATCTCTGCAACCTTGTTGAGGCTTCAGGCTCTAAGGTAGAGAATATTGTTAAGACAACAGTATTTATTAAAGAAATGAATGATTTCGGTAAGATTAATGAAATCTACAAGAAATATTTTAAGGAGCCATTTCCAGCACGTTCATGCGTGGAAGTTGCAAGACTTCCTAAGGATGTTCTTCTTGAAGTGGAAGCAATTGCATGGAAGTAAGAAAAGTTAATGGCTTCTTTATTATATTTGTAATAGGTTATATCGGATTATCTGTTGTGTGTGCATCAATTATGGCTTATGCACAGAATTCAGGTATAGCTGTGCCTGACTGGATTCAGTATGTTATGTCAGAAGGGATAATTCTTCTTATTGCAATTATATATATGATTGTCCAGAAGATAGATCCTATCAGGGAGATTCCATACAAAAGAATAGGCATAGTTGATGTAATTCTTTCACTTGTTGCAGGATACTGCCTTATTCCGGCAGTACTATTAATAAGTAATATTAGCATGTTGTTTTCAACTAATTATCTTGAGGAGGGAACAACAACACTGCTTACATATCCATTTGCGATGCAGGTTATATTGCTGGCAGTTATTCCGCCGCTTGTAGAAGAGCTTATATTCCGTGGGATATTCTTTGGCTCTTACAGGAAAGCCGGAATGACAGGTGCTGCACTAATGAGCGGATTATTATTTGGTTGCTTTCATCTCAATATTAATCAGGCGTTGTATGCATTTGTTATGGGAATTGTGTTTGCATATATGGTTGAGGCTACAGGTTCTTTGTGGTCGTCAGTTATTGCACATTTTGCGGTAAATACATATTCAATAGGAATTGTACAGATTCTTAAGATGGCGGGAATGTATGCGCAGGATGGCAGTGTATCTGAAACATTTGAAAATGCAGAGAGTGTGGCAGGTCAGAGCACAGCAATTACGGTTGTGCAGATTGCGATGATTGCTGTTATAGCAGCAGTATTTATGATGCTTGCTGTATTATGTATAAGAACAATGGCAAAACGTCATGGAAATCTTGAAAAAATGAAGATTCAGAGTGTTAAATTATCACATATAAAGAATTATTTTACAGCTCCGGTTATTGTTGGCATTGTTGTGTGCGTAATGTATATGATAATGCTTGAATTTTCAGGAACTCTTTAGAAAAATATAAAGCCCATGTACATAGAAAACTGTGTACATGGGCTTTGTATTTCTAAAGACATGCATAGGGAAAACTGAATCAGATTCTTAAGTCAATATTCTGACCAAGTTCTGGTGTAACGGATGCTTCCATCATCTTAGCGATATCAGCACCAGCCGTTTCAACTGTATCAAGATTCTTCTTTAGCATTGCAATCTGGATATCATTAGTTATGCCAGATGTACTTATGTTAGTAGATAAACCAGCTATAGTCATAATCATTCCTCCAATCGTGTACGTATATAACAGATGTGCATGAATAATATTATAATAAAGTAAATACCGTTTTGTTCTTTCTTATTATATATTTAAAAGGTTTTTATTTCAACATACAATTAAAAACATAAACAGCATTAGTGATGTTTGCAGATAAATAGGCGTTAAATTTGTACAATTTATACATAAGAGGACTGGCTATGGTAAATTTGCAAAAAAAACGAGGAAAAGATTTGTAAAAATGTAATGTGGTAAAAAAGTCCTGTTTAGTGTATTATAATCACATCAAAAGCGCAAAGGCGCATTTATATTAGGAGGATATTTAATAATGGCAAGTTTATCGCTTAAGAATGTTTGTAAAGTATATCCTAACGGTTTCGTAGCTGTTAAGGATTTTAATCTTGAAATTGCTGATCAGGAGTTCATCATCTTCGTAGGACCTTCAGGATGTGGTAAGTCTACTACACTTCGTATGATCGCAGGTCTTGAGGAAATCAGCTCAGGTGAGTTATGGATCGGTGATAAGATGGTTAATGATGTAGAGCCTAAGGACAGAGATATCGCTATGGTATTCCAGAACTATGCTCTTTATCCACATATGTCAGTATATGATAACATGGCTTTCGGTCTTAAGTTAAGAAAAGTTCCTAAGGCAGAGATCGACAAGGCTGTACATGAAGCTGCTAAGATTCTTGATATCGAGCACCTTCTTGATCGTAAGCCAAAGGCTCTTTCAGGTGGTCAGAGACAGAGAGTTGCTATGGGACGTGCTATCGTTCGTAGCCCTAAGGTATTCCTTATGGATGAGCCTCTTTCAAACCTTGATGCTAAGTTAAGAGTACAGATGCGTGTTGAGATTTCTAAGCTTCACCAGAGATTACAGACAACTATCATCTATGTAACACATGACCAGACAGAGGCTATGACACTTGGTACAAGAATCGTAGTTCTTAAGGATGGTATTATTCAGCAGGTAGATACACCTCAGAACCTTTACAATACACCTAACAACATCTTCGTTGCTGGATTCATCGGATCACCTCAGATGAACCTTATCGATGCAGAAGTTAAGGCTAATGGTTCACAGGTTGACCTTGTACTTTCTGATACAGTTACAATTACACTTCCAGCTGAGAAGAGCAAGAAGCTTATCGATGGCAACTATGTTGGTAAGACAGTTGTAGTTGGTATCCGTCCAGAAGATGTTAAGGATGATGCAGAATTCATCGCTAAGAATGCTGATTCTAAGTTCACAGCTACAGTTAAGGTATACGAATTACTTGGTGCAGAAGTTAACCTTCACTATGAAATTGGTGATGTAACATGTACAGCAAAGGTTAATCCTCGTACAACAGCAAGACCAGGTGATGAAGTAACATTTGCTATGGATGTTGAAAGACTTCATGTATTTGATAAGGAAACAGAAATCGTTATCACACACTAATTATTAAATGAATCTTAATTATGAAAGGGAAATGCAATAAATTTGCATTTCCCCTTTTTTTTTTTGCCGTTTTGCTTTACAATAAGATAGAATATGTACGAATAAAAGGTAAGTGGTAGACAGAAAGGGATAACAATGATATCTAATAGAATTTTACAGACAACTGTAGATGGACTTAAGGCTATTTCACGAGTGGATTTGTGCATTGTGGATGCAGATAAGAATGTTGCAGCCAAGACTTTTGATAATGTTTCAGAATGCCTTGCGGATGCGATTAGTTTTATTGATTCGCCAGCAGAAAGTCAGGCAGTTAATGGTTTTCAGTTTTTTAAGGTTGAAGATGATGGCAATCTTGAATATATAATCATGGCAAGAGGAACAAGTGATGATGTATATATGGTTGGAAAGCTTACTGCATTTCAGATACAGAATCTGCTTGTAGCATATAAGGAGAGATTCGATAAAGATAACTTTATCAAGAATCTTCTTCTTGATAATCTTCTTCGAGTTGATATGTATACAAGAGCAGAGAAACTTCATATTGAAACTGATGTTAAGAGAGTTGTATATATTATTGAGACTAAGCACGAAAAGGATACTAATGCTTTAGAGACAGTAAGAACTCTTTTTGCTAATAAAACAAGAGATTTCATTACAGCAGTTGACGAAAAGAGTATAATTCTTGTTAAGGAAGTTAAAGGCAATGAGTCATATGATGAACTTGACAAGACAGCTGATGTTATAATTGATATGTTAAGCACTGAGGCGATGAGTGCGGCACATGTTGCTTATGGTACAATTGTTAATGACATAAGAGAGGTTTCAAGATCTTACAAGGAAGCTAAGATGGCACTTGATGTGGGAAAGATTTTCTACAGCAATAAGAATGTTGTTGCTTACAACAGATTAGGAATAGGTCGTCTTATATATCAGCTTCCTATACCATTATGTCAGATGTTCATTAAGGAGATATTTGAAGGAAAGGCTCCTGATGATTTTGATGATGAGACTTTGTCAACAATTAACAAGTTCTTTGAGAACAGCCTTAATGTTTCAGAAACATCAAGACAGCTTTACATTCATAGAAATACACTTGTTTACAGACTTGATAAAATACAGAAGATAACCGGGCTTGACCTCAGAGTGTTTGATGATGCAATAACATTTAAGATTGCTCTTATGGTAGTTAAGTACATGAAGTATATGGAAAGTAAAGATACATTTTAGTAATTTTTGGAGGAAATGATACATGATAATCATGGAAGATGTTACGAAGACATATTCCACTGGCGTTGCTGCGCTTAATGGAATTAATCTTCACATCCAGAAAGGTGAATTCGTATTTATAGTAGGTAAGAGTGGTTCAGGTAAGTCGACTCTTATCAAACTATTACTTAAGGAATTAGATCCTACATCAGGTAAGATATATGTTAATAAGAAATATCTCAATAAGATAACAAGAAAGAAGCTTCCGTATCTTAGAAGAGATATTGGTGTAGTATTCCAGGATTTCCGTCTGTTACCAGACAGAAATGTATATGAGAATATCGCATTTGCACAGAAGGTAGTAGAAGCTCCTAACAGAAAGATTAAGTCAAGAGTACTTGCGATGCTTTCCATGGTAGGACTTCTTGACAAATATAAGGCTTTTCCTAATGAGTTATCAGGTGGTGAGCAGCAGAGAATCGCAATTGCAAGAGCGCTGGTTAACAAGCCGGCTATATTGTTGTGCGACGAGCCAACAGGTAACCTTGATCCTGCCAATTCTAATGAAATCATGAAGATTCTTAATCAGGTTAATAAGCAGGGAACAACAGTACTTGTAGTTACCCATAATATGGAGATAGTTCAGCAGATGAAGAAGAGAACTATTACTATGAGTGAAGGAAAGATTATCAGCGATCAGGAAAAGGGTGGTTATTTCTATGAAGATTAGGTCATTAGCATATCATATTAAAGATGGATTTAAGAATATCCATCGTAATAAGATGTTCTCACTGGCATCAATAGCAACAATTACAGCATGTATATTCCTTTTTGGAGTATTCTATTCTATAGTGGTTAATTTTCAGTATATGATTAAGAAGGCTGAGACAGAGGTCTGTGTAACAGTTTTCTTTGACGAAAATCTCAGTGAGACGGATATTAAGAAGCTTGGAGATGAAATCAGCAAAAGAGAAGAAGTATCAAGAGTTCAGTATGTATCAGCTGATGATGCATGGGAAAGCTTCAAGGGTGAGTATTTCGCCGCATATCCTGAACTTGCAGAAGGCTTCAAGGATGATAATCCTTTAGCTAATTCTTCTTCTTATGAAGTATATCTTAAGGATGCAAGTAATCAGGGTACACTGGTTAAGTACCTTGAGAATAAGGATGGAATAAGACAGGTTAACCGTTCAGAGGTTACAGCAAGCGGACTTGCCAGTGCAGCAAGACTTGTAAGTTATGTTGCAGTTGCAGTAATTGTTGTTCTTCTTGCGGTATCTATATTCCTTATTACTAATACAATTGTAATTGGTATTACAGTACGAAAAGATGAGATATCAATCATGAAATATATAGGAGCTACGGATGCATTTGTTAATGCGCCATTCTTCGTAGAAGGTATCGTTATAGGACTTATAGGTGCTATTATTCCGGTAGCAATATTGAGGTATATTTATGGTGGAGTTGTTAATTTTGTTCTTGGAAAATTCTCTGTTTTACAGAATATATTAGCATTTATGCCAGCATCAGAAGTATTTGAGGTACTTATTCCGGTAGCAGTTATTCTTGGAATTGGTATTGGTCTTATAGGAAGTTTCTTCGCTGTAAGAAAGCATGCCGATGTATAGTTTCGGATAGTTTTTGGGGGCTTTTGCAAACGGATGCAGAAGTCCCTGTTTGTTTTTAGAAAACATTTTAATTATGGTAAAGGAGTGGCTGTATGGAGAAAGCACTGTTTTGTAACAATTTAATAAAGAAAATAACAGCGGCACTCATGATTGTAATGCTGCTTATACCGTATTGTTTTGCACAGGTTACATTTGGAGATAATAAATCGGATCTGAAGAATGCCCAGAACCAGCAGAATGATATACAGAATAAAAAGAAAGAAACAGAAGACAAGATTGCTCAGCTTAAGGCACAGAGTTCAGACCTTACATCTCTTATTCAGGGACTGGATGCCCAGATGGGAGAATTGTCAGCGTCATTAGATGATATTAATACCCAGATTGCAACATTAGAGGTTGAGATTGAGGAGACACAGGCACAGCTTGAGCAGGCTGAGGCTGATAAGGAAAGCCAGTATGAGGCTATGAAGCTTCGAATCCAGTTTATGTATGAGCATAATGATTATACATATGTTGAAGTGCTTTTATCATCACAGAGTATGGCGGATATGCTTAATAAATTTGAGTATATTAATAAGATATCAGAGTATGACAGACAGATGCTTGAGGAATATCAGTCAACGATTAATCTTATATCATCTTCTAAAGTAAAGCTTGAAGAAGATAAAGAGACTCTGACTGCCAGTCAGGAGGCACTTCAGGCACAGGTTGATGCACTTGAGGTTGTCCAGAATGAGAAGACTGCCCAGCTTAATGCTTTGAGTAAGAATACGGCTGATCAGGTGGCTTATAAGAAACAGCTCGAAGCTGACGAGAAGAAGCTCGATGCAGAGATTGCTTCTATAACAGCCAAGATTAAGGCAGAGGAAGCAAACGGAGTTACTCCGTCTAACAGATATGATGGCGGAACTTTCAAATGGCCAACAACAAGTACAAGAATAACTTCTCCATACGGAGATACATCTGACAGAACTTCACCGCATAAAGGTGTGGATATTGGAGCGGTCAGGGCAGGAGTTTCAGGTGATCCTGTATATGCAGCTTATGACGGTAAAGTTGTTATTGCACACAGACAGAGTGAGGGTTACTCAACAGCGGGTAATTATGTGATGATTTATCATGGTAATGGACTGTATACGAGATACCTGCATCTTGATAGTTTAAATGTATCAGTAGGACAACAGGTTACTAAGGGACAGAAGCTTGGTGTTATGGGTAATACGGGTAATTCATTTGGCGCACATCTGCATTTTGATGTAAGGCTCAATGATTCATATGTTAATCCTATGCCATATTTTAAATAAATAATTCAACTTAATAGGAGGACTCAATGGAATATGATAATAACAGACCTTTTTCTTCGGAAGGGGCCGCACAGGAACGAAAGAGAAAACATGCTTTAGGCAAAGGCGTTATTATTGGTGTTGCGGCAACACTGCTGGTTGTGATACTGGCGTTGTCATGCGTATTCATGGGACTTATAAGAAGTGGTAATCTTCATATTGGAATTGACGGACGTATATATGTTCAGGATGTTGGAACAAGTGATAATGAAGGAATCGGAACTAAGGTTGAAGGTAAGCTGAATGCTCTTGATTCGTTGCTTGGAGATGGATTCTACTTTGATGATGTAGATGATGAAAAGGCTGCAGACAACATTTTTAAGGCATATCTTGCTGCATATGGTGATAAATATACTGTTTATTATACGCCTGAAGAATATAAGTCAATGATGGAGTCAACATCAGGTTCTTTCTATGGAATTGGTGCGGTATGCCAGAAGGCTGATGATGGTTCAATACTTATATCTGAGGCATATGAGGATGCACCGGCATATAAGTCTGGTATCAGAAATGGAGATAAGGTAACAGAGGTTAATGGTGAGGATATTACAGGAATGGACCTTTCTGTAGCAGTTGCCCTTATTAAGGGCGAGAAGGGTACAGATGTTAACCTTACTGTTATGAGAAATGGCGAGAAGCTGAGTTTCACAGTTACAAGAGACAAGATTGATATTAAGACTGTTTCATCAGAGGTGCTTGAGAATAATATAGGTTATATTTATATTTCACAGTTTGATGATGTTACAACAGAGCAGTTTAAATCGGCTGTTGATGACCTTCAGAAGCAGGGAATTACAGGACTTGTAATTGATATAAGAAATAATCCTGGCGGAGTTCTTAAGACTGTGGCTGATATGCTAGATTATATTCTTCCGAACGGACTTATCGTGTATACAGAGACTAAGTCTGGTAAGAGACAGGAATATTCAGGTTCTGATAATCATGAGCTTAATATTCCGATGGCAGTTTTGGTAAATGGCAATAGTGCAAGTGCATCTGAGATATTTGCCGGTGCAATGCAGGATTATGATAAGGCACAGATAATCGGAACACAGACATTTGGTAAGGGCATTGTGCAGACAATCCGTCCGCTTACTGATGGAAGTGCGGTTAAGTATACAATTGCCAAATATTTCACTCCTAAGGGACAGGATATTCACGGCAAGGGAGTGACACCAGACAGTATTGTGGAGCTTCCGGATGATGCGACTGAAGATGTGCAGTTGAAGGTAGCAGTAGAGTATCTCAATGGCAAAATGAGTGTCAGAGCGGCAGAATAAAGATTATAGAAGTATGGAATAAAGTACAGGACAAATCGAATGTTTGTTCTGTACTTTTTGGCTGTTATATTGTATAATGAGAAAAATGCTGGAAAACAAGGAGGGCAAAATCCCTCTCCTCACCAAGGGGTTCGGATTTTGCTTCGCAAAATAGGGAGGGCTTTATGGACAGATTTGTATTACATTCGGATTTTAAGCCGATGGGCGACCAGCCGCAGGCTATTGAAGCACTTACAAAGGGCTTTGAGGAAGGCAATCAGTTTGAGACTCTAGTTGGTGTAACTGGTTCTGGTAAAACATTTACAATGGCGAACATTATACAGAATGTTCAGAAACCTACACTTATTATAAGCCATAATAAGACACTGGCAGCACAGTTGTATGGGGAGATGAAGGAGTTCTTTCCAGAGAATGCGGTTGAGTACTTTGTCTCCTATTATGATTATTACCAGCCAGAGGCCTATGTACCTCAGAGTGACACTTATATTGCGAAGGATTCATCTATTAATGATGAAATTGATAAATTAAGACATTCGGCAACAGCGGCACTTTCTGAAAGAAATGATGTTATTATCGTTGCTTCGGTTTCATGTATATATGGATTAGGTGCGCCGGTTGATTATAAGAACATGGTTATTTCGCTTCGTCCGGGAATGGAGAAGGACAGGGATGATTGCATAAGAAAGCTTATTGATATCCAGTATGTAAGGAACGACCAGGATTTTAAGCGAGGAACCTTCAGGGTAAGAGGCGATGTTGTTGAAGTGTATCCATCATCATCATCAGGTGATGCCATAAGAGTTGAATTCTTTGGTGATGAAGTGGACAGAATAAGTGAGATAGATTCCCTAACAGGCGAAGTTAAAGGCGTTCTTGAACATATCGCGATATTCCCTAACTCACATTATGTTGTTGAGAAGGAGAAGATGGACGCTGCGATTGAGAATATTAAGGCAGAGCTTGCCGAGAGAGTGAAGTATTTTAAGAGTGAGGATAAGCTTCTAGAGGCACAGAGAATTGAAGAGAGAACGAATTTTGATATAGAGATGATGCAGGAGACAGGCTTTTGTTCAGGAATAGAGAATTATTCAAGACATCTGGCAGGACTTCCGGCAGGGTGTCCTCCGTATACGCTGATGGATTATTTTCCAGATGATTTTCTTATTATTGTGGATGAGTCGCATATCACTATTCCGCAGATTCGAGGCATGTATGCCGGTGACCAGTCAAGAAAGACTACGCTTGTAGATTATGGCTTCAGACTGCCATCTGCGAAGGACAACAGACCGCTTAATTTCAGCGAGTTTGAGAGCAAGATTTCACAGATGCTTTTCGTATCAGCAACACCAAGCACATACGAGGCAGAGCATGAACTTATGAGAACCGAGCAGGTTATCAGACCTACCGGACTTCTTGACCCGGAGATAACTGTTAAGCCGATTGAAGGACAGATTGATGACCTTATATCAGAGATTAATAAGGAAACTGCCAAGAAGAACAAGGTGCTTGTTACTACACTTACCAAGAGAATGGCGGAGGATCTTACTGATTATCTTAAAGAGGCAGGAATCAGGGTTAAGTATCTTCATGCAGATATTGATACGCTTGAGCGTCAGAAGATTATAAGAGATATGCGTCTTGATGGATTTGATGTTCTTGTTGGAATCAACCTGCTACGAGAAGGTCTGGATATTCCTGAAATCAGCCTTGTTGCAATACTTGATGCTGATAAGGAAGGCTTCTTAAGAACAGAGACATCGCTTATACAGACGATTGGTCGAGCTGCAAGAAATGCAGAGGGACATGTTATCATGTATGCAGACAAGATTACTGAATCTATGGAAAAGGCTATTTCAGAGACAGAACGAAGAAGAAAGATTCAGCAGGATTATAATGATGAGCATGGAATTACTCCACAGACAATTAAGAAGGCAGTAAGAGATCTGATAAGTATAAGCAAGGCAGCGGAACCGAGTGATGCTTCCGGAAAGCTTAAGGTTGATTATGAATCTATGAGCATCAAAGAGCTTGAGAAGGTTAAGACGCAGGTTGAGAAGAACATGCGTAAGGCAGCAGCAGAGCTTAACTTTGAGGAGGCTGCACATCTTCGTGACAAGATGATTGAGATTAATAAATATATTTATGAAGGAAAAAAACATGGCTGATAGTAAGTTAAAGAAAGAGATAGAAAGAGGCAGTTACAAGAACTGCATAAGGATAAAGGGTGCAAGAGAGCATAATCTTAAAGGAATAGATGTTGATATTCCAAGAGACAAGCTTGTTGTGCTTACAGGACTTTCAGGTTCGGGAAAGTCGAGTCTTGCATTTGATACAATATATGCAGAAGGTCAGAGAAGATATATGGAATCACTGTCCTCATATGCAAGACAGTTCTTGGGCCAGATGGAAAAGCCGGATGTTGACAGTATTGAAGGACTTTCACCGGCTATATCTATAGACCAGAAGTCAACTAACAGAAATCCGCGTTCTACAGTAGGAACTGTTACAGAAATATATGATTATTTCCGACTTCTCTATGCAAGAATTGGTATTCCGCATTGTCCAAAATGTGGACGCGAAATCAACAAACAGACAGTTGACCAGATGGTTGATGTTATTATGGCACTTCCTGAAAGAACTAAGATTCAGATTCTTGCACCTGTTGTCCGTGGACGAAAGGGTGAACATGTAAAGCTTTTTGAACAGGCAAAGAAGAGCGGATTTGTGCGTGTTATTGCTGATGGAAACATGTATGAGCTGACAGATGAGATTAAGCTTGATAAGAATAAGAAGCATAATATTGAGATTGTTGTAGACAGACTTTCTGTAAGAGACGGAATCCAGAAACGACTTACAGATTCTATTGAGACAGCTCTTAAGCTTGCCGAAGGTCTTATGACAGTAGATGTTATTGATGGTGAGACACTTAATTTCAGCCAGAGCTTTTCCTGCCCAGACTGTGGTATAAGTATTGATGAGGTTGAGCCAAGAAGCTTTTCATTCAACAATCCATTTGGCGCATGCCCGGACTGTTTCGGACTTGGTTATACAATGAAGTTTGATGCAGAGCTGCTTATACCGGATGAGAGTCTCAGCATTGATGAAGGTGCTATTGTCGGAATGGGATGGCAGTCATCTAAGGATGAGGGCAGCTTCAGCAGGGCGATTCTTGATGCACTTGCAGAGGAATATGGATTTTCATTAAAGACACCATTCAAGGATTATCCTGATGATATTAAGGATATTATTATCAATGGTACTAAGGGACATTCTGTAAAGGTTAAATATAAAGGCCAGCGCGGAGAGGGTGTATATGATGTCGCATTTGAAGGTCTTATTAAGAATATGGAGAGAAGATACAGAGAGACATATTCTGATAATACTAAGCAGCAGTATGAGGAATTTATGAGAATAAGACCTTGTTCTGCCTGTCACGGACAGAGACTTAAGCCGTCTTCACTTGCTGTTACTATTGCAGATAAGAACATATATGAGATTACTAACATGTCTATTATAAAGCTTCAGGAATTCCTTGAGAATATGAAGCTTTCAGAGAGACAGCTGTTTATTGGTGCAGAGATTCTTAAGGAAATCAAGGCGAGAATTAAGTTCCTTGTAGATGTAGGGCTTGATTATCTGGCACTTTCGCGTGCCACAGGAACTCTGTCAGGCGGTGAAGCGCAGAGAATCAGGCTTGCTACACAGATTGGTTCAGGTCTTGTAGGAGTTGCTTATATTCTTGATGAGCCAAGTATCGGACTTCACCAGAGGGATAATGACAAGCTGCTTGGAACTCTGACACATTTGCGAGATCTTGGTAACTCAGTTATTGTCGTTGAACATGATGAGGATACTATGTTTGCAGCCGATTATATTGTGGATATCGGACCAGGCGCAGGAAGAAATGGTGGAGAAGTTGTCGCAACAGGAACTGCTGCGGATATTATGGCGTGCAAGGACTCACTTACAGGTGCATATCTGTCAGGAAGAATCAAGATACCTGTACCGGCAGAGCGTAGAAAGCCTGCTGGCTGGATTAAGGTAAGAGGCGCAAGGGAGAATAATCTTAAGAATATTGATGTAGATATTCCGCTTGGAGTTGTCACATGCGTAACAGGTGTGTCAGGCTCAGGCAAGAGTTCACTTGTTAATGAGATTCTTTACAAGCACCTTGCAAAGTCGCTTAACAGGGCGAGATGTATTGCGGGCGACCATGATGGAATTGACGGAATAGAGCAGCTTGATAAGGTCATTAATATTGACCAGTCACCAATTGGACGAACACCAAGGTCTAATCCGGCAACCTATACAGGTGTATTTGACATGATAAGAGACCTGTTTGCAACGACTAAGGATGCCAAGGAGCGAGGATATACGAAGGGCAGATTCAGCTTTAATGTTAAAGGCGGAAGATGTGAGGCATGCTCCGGTGACGGTATTATCAAGATAGAGATGCATTTCCTGCCGGATGTGTATGTTCCTTGTGAAGTCTGCGAGGGTAAGCGTTACAACAGAGAAACTCTTGAAGTAAAATACAAGGATAAGAGCATATATGATGTTCTTGACATGACTATTGAGGATGCAGTTGATTTCTTTGAAAATGTGCCAAGTATAAGAAGAAAGATTGAGACTCTCAACGAGGTTGGCTTGTCTTACGTCAAGCTTGGACAGCCATCAACTGAGCTTTCAGGTGGTGAGGCACAGAGAATCAAGCTTGCAACAGAGCTTTCAAGAAGAAGCACAGGAAAGACTATATATATTCTTGATGAGCCTACAACCGGACTGCATTTTGCCGATGTCCACAAGCTAGTCAATATCCTTCACAGGCTTGCAGAGGGTGGCAACACTGTAGTTGTTATTGAACATAATCTTGATGTTATTAAGACAGCAGATTATATTATAGATATGGGACCAGAGGGTGGCGACCGCGGCGGAACTGTTATTGCCAAGGGAACGCCTGAGGAGATTGTTAAGGTTAAGAAGTCTTATACCGGACAGTATGTTAAGAAGTATCTGGAAGAGAAGTAAGATTAAGAAGTGAACGTATATCTGGGAATTGTATGCAAGGGATGTCGGTTTGATATTTTGGGGAGTAGAATGGAGGCAGTTATGATAAAAGGGATTATCTTTGATATGGACGGAGTTATGATTGATACGGAAAATCAGTCTAATCTTGGCTGGCTGTGGGCAGCTTCCCAGAAAAATGTAGAGATGCCATTATGGCTTATCGACAGTTTTAAAGGTGCACCGGCAAAGCTTAGTCAGAGCTTTTTTGATGATTATTATCATGGAGAGCAGGATTACTGGGAAATGCGGACAATGCGCACAGACCATGTTTACAAAATCAGGGAGACAGAGGAAGTTACGGTTAAGCCGGGGCTTCATATGCTGCTTGATTATATTAAGGATAATGGACTCAAATGTGCTGTTGCAACTTCAACACAGAAATCAAGTGCTGAAAAGAGTCTTCACAGAATAGGAGCATGGGATTATCTTTCTGGTGTTGTATATGGAGATGAGGTTGAGCATGGAAAGCCTGAGCCGGACATATTCTTAAGGGCAGCAGGCTTTATCGGATATGAACCATCAGAATGTGTAGTCATTGAGGACAGTGTTAATGGCATTAAAGCAGGATATGCAGCAGGCATGAAGGTGATTCATATACCTGATACTATTGAGATTAACGATGACATCCGAAGACTGACTTCAGTTGTGTGCCATTCTTTATCTGATGTGCCTGATATTATAGACACATGGAATGAGGGAAAGGTTGCTGATGTTGAAGGTTATTATGAAAATGCCAAGATAAACCGTGTGTATGTTGACAGAGTGCATGTTAAGAAAGCATTTGCAGAATACACAGCAGCTTATAATGCAGATGACCCTAAGATTAAATTAAAAATTGACCACACTTACAGAGTTGCAGCTTTGTGCGAAAGAATTGCAAAGGCAGCTGGAATGTGTGCCTATGATGTTGAGCTGGCATGGTTATCCGGAATGCTTCATGATGTTGGAAGATTTGAACAGATAAAGCGTTATAACACATTTTCAGATGCGGACTCTGTTGACCATGCAAAATTCGGTGCAGACCTGTTGTTCAAAGATGGTCTTATCAGTACTTTTCTTAATGGAATGGTCAAATGTACAGGCTACAAGCCAGGAGCATTAGAGGATCGATATAGTTCTGATGGAGTATTTCTGTATGACAGATTGAATAAATCGGACATGGAAATGCTTGAACTTGCAATAAGGTGTCACAATATGTACAGAATTCCGCAAGGACTTAATCGCCGTGAGCAGGCATTCTGCAATGTGCTTCGTGACGCTGATAAGGTTGATATATTTAAGGTTAATATTGATACTCCACTTGAAGAAATATATAACACTACGACTGAAGAACTGATGAAGAGCGATATTACAGATGAAGTATTAAAAGCGTTTTACGAGGAACACTGCATACTCAAGGCAATAAGACGTACACCAGCTGATACTGTTATTGGTCATGTATCACTTGCTTATGAGCTTGTGTATGATGAGAGCGTGCGGATTACTGTGGAGCAGGGCTATCTTGGGAAGCTTATGCATTTTCATTCTGATAATGAGGAGACCAACAGAAAGATGGCGATGGTCAGAGAGAAGATGGATTCTTATGTGAAGAAGAGAATTGGGGAGAAAGATGCATAGATAAGGATTGTCTGGAAGAGAATTAGCAAGATAAGAATTGGGAGAATTAAGGCTTGTCATAAGTGGCAAGTTTAACTATAATGTATATATAAATACACAAGATTGGAGATTGATCATGGATCAGGAGAAAGTTATTGTCATTGACTTCGGTGGTCAGTACAACCAGCTGGTTGCGCGCCGTGTCCGTGAATGTAATGTATATTGTGAGATATATTCTTACAAGACAGACCTGGCGCAGATTAAGGCCATGAATCCTAAGGGAATTATCCTTACAGGTGGTCCTAACAGCTGTTATGAAGATGGCGCGCCAACATGTACTAAAGAACTTTTCGAACTTGGTGTACCTGTACTTGGTCTTTGCTATGGCGCACAGCTTATGCAGCATGTGCTTGGCGGCAAGGTTGAGAAGGCACCAGTAAGAGAGTATGGAAAGACAGAAACATTTGTAGATAAGAGCAGCGCGTTATTCTCAGATGTTTCAGAGAAAACTATTGTGTGGATGAGCCATTTTGACTACATTTCACAGATTGCACCAGGATTTAAGATTGTTGCCCACACAGCAGACTGCCCAGTTGCAGCAGCAGAGTGTACAGAGAAGAATCTTTATGCAATCCAGTTCCACCCAGAGGTTCTTCATACTCAGGAGGGAACCAAGATGCTTCACAACTTTGTTCGTGGAGTATGCGGATGTGCCGGAACATGGAAGATGGATGCATTTGTTGAGAATACAATTAAGGAAATCCGCGAGAAGGTTGGCAGTGGCAAGGTTTTACTTGCTCTTTCAGGTGGTGTTGATTCATCTGTTGCAGCCGGACTTCTTTCAAGAGCTATTGGGAAGCAGCTTACATGCGTATTCGTAGATCACGGTCTTCTCCGTAAAGATGAAGGCGATGAAGTTGAGAGCGTATTTGGACCAGAAGGACAGTTCGACCTTAACTTTATAAGAGTTAATGCACAGGAAAGATATTACTCTAAGCTTGCAGGCGTTACTGAGCCAGAAGCTAAGAGAAAGATTATCGGTGAAGAGTTTATCCGTGTATTTGAGGAAGAAGCCAAGAAAATTGGTGCAGTTGACTTCCTTGCACAGGGAACTATATATCCAGACGTTGTAGAAAGCGGACTTGGCGGTGAATCAGCCGTAATCAAGTCTCACCACAATGTAGGAGGACTTCCTGATTTCGTTGACTTCAAGGAAATCATTGAGCCACTCCGCAACCTTTTCAAGGATGAGGTTCGTAAGGCTGGTCTTGAGCTTGGAATACCAGAACATCTTGTATTCCGTCAGCCATTCCCAGGTCCGGGACTTGGAATCAGAATTATCGGCGAGGTAACAGCTGATAAGGTTCGTATCGTTCAGGATGCTGACTTTATCTACCGTTCGGAGGTTGACAAGGCCGTAGCTGAGTACAAGAAAGCTAACGGCAAGGCTCCAGCATGGATGCCAAACCAGTATTTCGCAGCCCTCACTAACATGCGTTCCGTTGGTGTTATGGGTGACGAAAGAACTTACGATTATGCGGTTGCACTTCGTGCAGTCAACACAATTGATTTCATGACAGCAGAGAGCGCAGAGATTCCATTTGAGGTTCTCCAGACAGTCATGAGCAGAATTATAAATGAGGTAAGGGGAGTTAACCGGGTATTCTATGATCTGACTAGCAAACCACCTGGAACGATTGAGTTTGAATAATTTCTAAGAGCTCGCAAACCCTTGTAAATCAAGGGATGCGAGCTCTCTTTTTTCGTTTTGGTACTATTTTGGTACTAAGATTTAGAGTCACTATTTTCAAGCTTATTGATGGTATTAGTTAATATAGTAGCATAATAATCATCAAAATTATTAGAAATATAATCTTTGGCAAGTGATATAAAATGATTATCAAAATCAGGGGCATTTTGGGTTATTATGGTTACAAATTTATACAATGTATAATCAGTTAAATTATAACTTTCCATTTCTAATAATTCATCATAATTGAAACTAGGAACAGTTTCATTAATATAACGTTTGTAAAATGGTTTGTCATATATGCTATCAAGTAAAGCAGCTACCTCACGTCCATATCCTTGATTACCTGCTAAGATACTATATATGATATTGTTTACATCTTTAATTGACAGAGAAGTTATAAAATTTTCATTTAGTTCCTTTAATTGCAAAACAGCGGGGTTACTTATTGTGTAATCATAATCAGCAACTTTTTCAGATATGTTTTTGATTAATGAAGAAAACAAATCTTTCACACTTAACCGTATGATGAAAGATAAGTATATTTACGACGGCACCAGAGGAGAAACAGCTGTCTCTTATACACATCTGACGCTGCCGACGAAGCTAGAAGTGTAGAT
>OWIP01000697.1_pt1 | contig 23937 bp, 20 predicted proteins | sample 1732581 | NCBI WGS metagenome assembly OWIP01 (sample SAMN05065731, study PRJEB22554) | human gut metagenome | biome: ENVO:2100002; feature: ENVO:00000062; material: ENVO:00002003 | host: Homo sapiens | place: USA
CTTCTAGCTTCGTCGGCAGCGTCAGATGTGTATAAGAGACAGATATGTATCAGGCACTTGACACCATAGAGATTGAAACAGGCAATCAGACGGTACAGGAGATTACGGATGAAATCTGTGTCCTGTAATAGAAGCTCCAATCTGTCAAGCAGAGCTTGCGTCGGAGTCATAAGCTGCGGATACCACACGGGAGAGAATCGCAATCAGATTCTCTCCCGTGTGGTATTTCCGCTCTATTCTCTGGGCGGCATTCTGCCGCAGGAATGCTTCTCCGGGCAAAAACCGATGGCTCTGCACTTTGGCATGAAGTAATGGCTGACTGTGTAGTCCCACTCCTCCGAGTAACCGCTCAGCTCCCGACAGAGGTCGCTGAACAGTGCACGGTATTCGTGATATGCACGGCTGCACATCCTCTGGCGCGACATATCCATGAGATTCCGCAGGTTGTGCTTGCAGACGATCCTCGTCTCCATGCCGAGCGGCAGCCCCATCGCGGAATCCTCGCGCGGGACGCCGAGCTCGTCCAGCCGGGCAAGATGCTTCTGAATTTCCATCATCAGTTCATCGTAGACCGCCTTTGCGGCCGAACGCTCCGCAATGCTGGCCGGCGTCACATAGTCAAAGCCATGCTCATAGTTGATATAGCGCGTGCTGGCCTGCAGCCGCGTCGGCTGACCGCCGATGTGCGTGTACCACTCCCGGATCACCCTTGCCGAATATCCCTCCAGCGTCAGATAGACATCCGGAAACTCAAACGTTCTTCCATGCCCGCTCTCCAGACAGTCCAGCCCTCTGCGATAGTTCTTTTTTTCATCCGCGGTGTCCGCACCCCAGCAGATCCCCGCCTCAAACCCGATCATCGTGATCGGGTTCTTGCATGTATAATTCTGTATGGTAATTTTCCCCATTGTCCATTCCTCCTGTTCTGCACCAATGCCGTTATGCAATTCTGATAAGCCCCCAGCTGATCCAGTCCCATGCGCTTTCCCGTCCGCTCCGTTCGGTGATGACAAGCCGCTGCTGTTCGTCAAACTGCCACGCGGCGGCATCCAGACCGATATCCGAGGCCATCCAGGCCGGGCGAAAGTTCTTTCCCGTCCAGTCGTAAATATCTATATGCTGCGACCAGCCCCAGTCCGGTCCGGTTTTCCAGAACGGCCGACTTTTTCCGAACCGTCCCCATCGCCAGACGAGGAGCAGCAGCTCCGGCGCTCCGTCATGGTCGATATCGCACCAGAGCAGGCTCTGCACCTTATGTCCTGCCGCCGAGCGCCAGATCTCACTTCCGTCAGAGACTGCACGCAGCGTTTTTCTGTGCAGACTGAGCTGCTCCGGGCCTTCCTCCGCCGTACAAAAACAATCTGCCTCCTGCCAGACGATCCAGCGCGGCAGGAAACAGCCCAGCCGCCAGAGGAGCAGGACTGCGCCGCAGACAGCCGCCAGTACCGGAAGCAGGAGCCATTTTCTCACCCCTGCACCCAATAGCTTTGCGTCCACCATGGCTTCTCCGGCGTTTCATCCTGATGGAAGCGCCCGTCCGGCGACATCCATTCGCCGATCATCTGCCGCCATTCACTGTCTGTCAGCCGCGCGGACAGCGGCTGACGGAACTGATAGAAGTTATAGACGACGCCGGAGGCGATGCGAAGCGTTCCGTCCACCGGCACGATCACATAGATCTGCGCCGGGCGGCCGTTCGCGGCCTGCAAAACCATTCCGTTCGGGTCTGTGGCAAGATCCGTCACCAGAGACGCCGGGATTTCCCGTGCGTCGAGATACTCCGCATCTGTCCGGTCTTTGACGGCTTCGATCCAGAAATGCTCCAGCGTGCCGCCGTATTCGCGGATGAGGTCATATTCCTCATCCGACAGCCGCTCATTCCGCAGCTCCTTCCGGCTGATCGTCTCAAGACTCCGCGCGAGCGAAGCGAGGCGTGTCAGATTTTCGCGGTCGGCAGGATCCAGAATTCCATATGTCTGAAGCCCGTCTGCCGTCTGCTCCGCCAGCTCCGCGAACCGGCGATAGACCTCCGTCTCCGGTTCCACATAGCCGCGGTCATCCAGCTCCTCCGGAGGGCCGCCGCCCATCTCCGCCATCACCTGCTTGGCATAGAGTACCGTGTCGTGCTTGAGTTCCGTAAAGCTGCCCGCGTAGGTTTCCAGCGCCTTCTTTTTCCACTGCTCCGTCGTCATGAACGACGGGTATCCGGCGCCCTTTTCCTCCAGAAGGGGATTGAGCGTGTACAGCCATCCCGCGTAAAGGCTCGCCGACCACAGCTCCTCCGGCGCTTCCTTTACTGCTTTTCGGAGCATCTGCATCTGCTCCGGGTAGCGTGCGTAAGCCGTATCGCCCTGCTGGGTCAGAATGGACAGCGCCGTCTCAGAGCCGAGCGCCGCCGGCATATCCAACACATCCGGCAGCATCCGCCGTTCTCCCTGTGCGTTTTCCCGGACCTTGTTGAACACCAGCTGCTGCATCACGGCGGCATCCAGCGTAAAACGCTGCCCCATGAAGCGGAAGCCCTTTCCCTCCTCCGCCAGATCGACGGTTCCCTCCGGGTCGACCACCGGGATGGAGTTGATCTGCGGCGCAGCAAGCGTCCTGATCTGTTCAGTATAGTGTTGATAGGCAGTCTCATCCGCGCGCAGCAGTTCCGTGTCTGGAATGGTGCCGTAGGCAGCCTCGATTGCCGGCAGATACTCATAATAGCCAAGATCGTCGCTGACACCCGCAAAGAATGAGGTCACGGCATAGAGCTTTTCCCAGCTGTCCGACGCTGTGTCGTGCAGCGCCAGTGTGATCAGCAGCGCCGTGCGGTTCATATCCTCCTTCTTCTGCGTGAAATTGATCTGCCCGTACCACATCATCGCGCGGAAATACGTCTCCAGCGTCTCGTCGCCTTCATAGTAGCCGCGCGGCTTGAACTGGGAATAATCCAGAAGATCTTCCGTTACAGCACACGGGGCAATACCCTCTGCTGCATAAATGGCAGACAACTCCTGCGCAGCAACATCCTTCACCTGCTCCGGTACCTGAATCTTCGGATCCTGGAGCGCAGCACCCACCGCGAAATACGCTGTGCTGCGCTTTGCCGCATTCTCCCACGCTGTTCCGGTCAGTGCGTCCAGCTGTGCGGCAGATGCGCGCAGCATGTCTTTGCTCAGCGTTTGCAGCTGCGCGGCAAGCTGCTGCTTTTCCGTCCGGTTCAGAAGCAGGCTGAAATACAGATGATAGGTGTGCATCATGGAATCTACCGTTACAAAATTCGGGATCTGCAGATAGCGATTCCATTCATAGCGGCCGAAAAACTCGGAATAAAAATCCGGCTCGACCACAAACAAATTCTGCGCAAGGATGGCTTTGGCCGTGTCGGAAAGCCCGTTCCACTCCATCCATTCCAGATTTGTGATCTCATGCAAGTCCCCGGATACACTGTAGTCCGGCACAGCTGCAGCCGTCTGCACGTCAGCGGCCGTGAAACGGAGAAACTGTGGCCGCGTTAACGGCTCCACCGGAACCACTGCCGCTGCTTCCCGCCTGTCCACCGTCAGTTCCTTCCACTGGGCTTCTTTTTTCCGCTGTGCAATCTGATACACAAGTACCGTGCAGGCCAGGAGCAGCGCCAGCACACCGGCTGCGATGGCAATCAGCTCCATAGGCTTGATTCTATGCCGGTTTCCACGTCCATGGGCTGCGGCAGCGCCGCAATACGGGCAGCTGCGCTCATATTCCCGGAGTTCTTTTCCGCACTTTGGACAAAACATGATACCGCCTCCTTTTCTGCGCTTCTGTTTCACCTCTTTTACAATTCGAGCTTACCATACAACCGCAATTCTGGCAAGACAAATCCAGAAAAAAGGTTCCTGCTATCCTAAGATTCAGGAACCTTTTTCTTTCTATTGATTGAATTTTCGCCGGTAGGCCGCAAAGGCCTCCCGGATCACCGCGACGGCCTCAGCACGGCCATGGACACTGTCGACCTCCGCGTTGGTATCCGGCTCCAGATGCTTGTAGACGCTGAAAAAATGGCTGATCTCATTGGAGATATGTGTCGGCAGATCGGACAGGGAAGAATATCCGTTGAACATCGGATCGCCAAACGGGATCGCGAGAATTTTGTCATCCATCGCACCGTTGTCGCGCATGGTAAAATATCCGACCGGATAGACCCGCACCAAGCTCATCGGGCGAATTGGCTCGCTGCACAAAACCAGCACGTCCAACGGATCGCCGTCATCGGCATAGGTGCGCGGGATAAAGCCGTAATTGGCCGGGTAGTGCGTCGAGGTGTAGAGGATCCGGTCCAGCCGCAGCGCACCGGTCTGCTTGTCCAGCTCATATTTGTTCTTGGAGCCCTTTTCAATTTCAATCACCGCCAGAAAATCCTCCGGCTGCATCCGCTCTGGGCTGATATCGTGCCATAAGTTCATCGGTCGACCTCCTTTTTCCTGCGCGTTCTTTTTTACGTTTATTGTATCGAATACAGCCCTTTTTGTCAAATAGCGACCGCCTCGCATACAGATGAGAAGCCAGACGGCTATCCTCTACAGCTGTACGCAGATCACTTTTCATGCTTTGTAGAAGCTGCGCATCATGTGATTCACTCCTGAAACAGTTTTTCTGCCACGGGCAGTTGCATGACTACGATTTGACTACTATCACCTATAAAACCGAAAAAGCCGGTTTGTCCAGTGTTTTCAATGGTTCCGCAACAATTCAGAAAAGACGGACGTTTTCGCCGAAAGCTGAACATTCCTTGAAAACACAGCATTTTATCCGTTGATGCCTGAAAACTCCGTCCCTGTAGGCAGGACGGCTCAGCCCTTGACGGAGCCTGCGGTCACGCCCTTGACGATATAGCGAGAAAGGAAGATGTACACGAGCAGCACCGGCAGGATGGCGAGCAGGATGAACATATAGACCTTGCCGAGGTCAAATTTTGAGTAATCCGCCGCGCGAAGCTGCGCGATCATGATGGGGACGGTCTTCATTTCCGCTTTATCGAGCAGCAGCGCGGGCAGGAAATAGTTGTTCCACGACTCGACAAATGTGAAGATCAGCTGCACGGAGATGGCGGGCTTCAGCATGGGCAGCACGATGCGGTTGAAGGTAAAGAACTCGCCCGAGCCGTCGACACGCGCGGCCTCCACGATCTCCATGGGCAGGACGCTCTTCATGTACTGGATCATGTAGAAGAACACGACCGGCGCCGCGATGCCGGGGAGGATCAGCGGCAGATAGCTGTTCGTCAGCTTCAGCTTGTAGCACAGCTGGACAAAGCCCGCGGCGGAGACCTGCTTGGGAATGACCATGACGGCCATGATGAACAGGAATGCGAGGCGCTTGAGCTTAAAATTGTAGGCGTGCAGGCCGTAGGCGGTCAGCGCGGAAAAATAGGTGGACAGGATGGCCGTCGCGGCTGCGATGATAAAGCTGTTGAGCATACCGCGCGGGATGTTGATGGAGCTGTCGTTCCACGCGTTTTTGAGGTTCTCCAGAAAATGTCCCTGCGGCAGCGCCTTGAAGCCGCCCTGCAGATCCGCGTTGGTCCGGGACGCGTTGACGATCAGCATATAGAACGAGAACAGGCAGAGGACCGACAGAAAGATCAGCAGCGCGTAGACCAGCACCCGGCTGACGGTCAGCATGGCGCGTGCTTTGCGGCTGTCCGTGGAATTCTTTTTCATTGCGTGCGCCTCCTTAGTTTTCTTCCTGCTTCGTCAGCGATTTGAACACCACAAGGCTCAGAAGACCTGTGATGAGGAAGATCACGACGGAAATTGCGCCGGACATACCATAGTTCTTGCTCGTCTTGAGATAATTGTTGAGGTACATGACGAGCGTCGTTGAGGTGCGGTTCGGCGTACCGAGCGCGTTGGTCAGCACCTGCGGCACGTCGAACATCTGCAGACCGCCGATGAGCGCCGTGATGATCGTATAGACGAGGATCGGCGTCAAAAGCGGCAGCGTCACCCGGAAGAACGCCTGCAGCGACGTCGCACCGTCGATGTTTGCCGCATCAAACAGGCTCTGGTCGATGCCCATGATGCCGGCCATGAGCAGGATCGTCGTGTTGCCGAACCACATGAGGAAGTTCATCAGGCAGATGAGCCCGCGCACGGTAAAGCGGATGTTGAAAAAGTCGATCGGCGCGTCGATCCAGCCGAGCTGCGTCAGGATCTGGTTGATCGGCCCGACGTTGGAGAACAGCATATAAAACAGCATCGCGAACGCCGATGCCATGATGAGGTTCGGCATATAAATGACGGTCTTAAAGAACTGCTGGCCCTTGATCTTCAGGCGGTAGCTCGTAAAGAAGCACGCGAGCATCAGCGAGATCACGACCTGCGGGATCGCGCCGCAGACCCAGAGCACGATCGTATTTCCGGCATATTTCAGGATATCGATCGTGCCGTTTTTATCGGGCGTAAAGAGCGTGATGTAGTTTTTCAAGCCGACGAAATTCGGCCCGACCTGCGTCAGACCCTCCCGGTAGTTTTCAAAAAAGCTGTTGTAGATCGTCAGCAGCTGCGGCGCAAAGTGAAACAGCGCATAGGCCAGAAAGAACGGCGCGATAAAAAAATAGCCCCACTTTGCATAGCTGATTTTGGATCGTTTGGTTTTCAATTTGGGTGCTTTTGTCGTCTGCATCAGATCTCCTCCTCTTATTCTCAGATGTAGTTCCCAGCGGGCCGGAGCGGCCGGTTCGGAATCGCGCCCGAAATCAGCGCCGGGGCAGGGCGTTCGCCCTGCCCCGGGAAGCCGTAGGATTTACGGAGTGACGATGGTCGGATACTTTTCGTTGATGTACTTATAGAAGTTGCTCATGGCCTCGTCCTCGGTGACGGTGCCCTTGCAGTACTCTCTCCAGTTGGCCTGCAGGCCCTCGTTGAGCAGCTGGTCATAGATGGTGTGGTTTTCAAACTTGATGTTCTTGGCAAGGTCACAGAACAGGGCGATGTCGTTCTGGCCGCCGAGGAAATCGCTGCCGTAGGCCGGGTCCTGCGCGACAGTCTCGTTGACCTTCTGGTTGTTGGAGAACTGCGCCTCGTTCTTGACCAGATTCGTGCAGACCTCTTCATTGTTGATGAAGGTGTTCATGATATCGGCAACCATGGTGGGGTTATCCGTACCGGCAGGAGCCAGCAGCCACGTGCCGCCCCAGAAGTGTGCCTGCGGGCCTTCGCAGATCGCCCAGTCGCCGAAGCAGCCCTTGTCTGCGTCCTGTGCGTTGCCCATGGAGAAGTTGAAGTACCAGGCCGGCCCGAAGTAGCACATGGCCTTGCCCTCGCCGAACATCTGCGCGGTGCACTCATCGGACCAGATATCGCAGTCCTGCGTGTAGCCGTTGTCGGAGAAGTCCTTCGCCTGCTGCATCCAGGTCTGGATGGCCGGGTCGATCTGGAGGTTGTTGTTCGCGTCGACCCACGGCTCGGAAACATTGTTGGAGAAGACACGGTAGGTAGCGGCCTCGGAGGCGGTCATCAGATAGCCCTTGGCCTTGGCATCAGCCGCGACAGCATTGAACTTGTCCCAGCTGTTCAGCAGCTCCTGGACCTCGGCGGGATCGTCGGTGCCCAGAACGTCCTTGGCGATGGAGCGGCGGTAAATCAGAGCCGCCGGGCAGCACTGGAAGGATACGCCCTTAACGACGCCGGAAGCATCAGACGCAGCCTGCACGGTATATGCATAGGTGCTGGAGAAATCGGTCACGCCGAGGGCGGTGACGTCCTGCGTGACGGGAGACTCGGTATACTTCTGGATGTAGTCGGCCTCAGCGAGGAACAGGTCGACCTTGTCGTCTGCAGAAGCGTTCTCCTGATTGAGAAGAGCCTCGTCGAGCTTGTCCTGATAGGCGCCATCGGCGCTCGGGGTGATGATCCAGTTGACGGTCACGCCTTCGGGAACGGTGTAGTACTTCTCAAAGAAGCCCTTGAACTCTTCGTTCCAGGCGTAGATGTTGAAGACCTTGCCTTCCTCGGAAGCGGGTTCCGCGGCGGGTGTCTCTTCGGCGGCGGTGTTTTCGTCGGTCTTGGCAGGCTCAGCCGTATCCGTGGAAGCGGCGGGCGTGTCGGTCGTCGTTTCCTTGCTGGCGCAGCCTGTAAACACAGCTGCGAGCATCAGAACTGCAAGAAGCAGCGCAAGATACTTTTTCATTTGAATTCCTCCTGTAAAAAATAATAGTTGACAGTTTGATCTATGTGCACTGCCTCACGGCAGAAAGCACCATACTTAAATCGCACGGACAGAGCCTCCCTCTACCAGCTTGCCCGGAATGAGGATCCGATCGACCAGCGCGGTACGCGGCTTTTCGATGAGTTCGATGAGCTTCGCGGCAGCGGTCTTGCCAAGCGCGGCCGTATCCTGACGATAGGTGGTCATCGCCGGATTCGTAACGCTTGCAAGCTGGATGCCGTCATAGCCCGCCGCGCTGACGTCTTCTGGAAAACGAAGGTCCATGCGGCGGATGGCGTTGCCGCCGCCGATGCTGGAAAAGTCGTCCGGCATCAGGATGCAGGTCGGCGGCTCCGGCAGCTGAAGCAGCTCACGCGTCAGCTCCGCGCAGCGGTCGGGGTCATGGTACACGCCCTCGCGGACGTACTCCTCCGGGATCTCCAGTTCCAGCGCGTCGCAGGCGCGATAGAATCCCGTCAGGCGGTTTTCCGTGACGGTAGTGCGTTCACCGTGGATAAACGCGATGCGGCGGTGGCCCTTCGCATAGACATAGCGGACCAACTCCTCCATGCCGCGCACATTGTCGGAAACGACGGCGGCGCGGTTATTGAAGACGTGATCGATGGTCACGACCGGAAGGCGGGAATTGACCAGCTCCAGCACCTGCGGATCGTTGAAATCGACGCAGGCGATCACCACGCCGTCGACGCCTCGGTACTGGCAGTGCTGCAGGTAGGTCGTCGCCTTTTTGCCGACGTTGCGGTTGATGAAGGTAATGTCATAGCCGTTGGCCTCGGCCTCGACCTTGAGACTTTCGAGCACGGCGGAGAAATATTCATGCGCAAGGCCGCTTCTGCGCTCATCAACGAACAGAACGCCGATATTATAGGTGCGGTTCGTTTTGAGTGCACGGGCGGCGGAGTTTGTCATGTAGCCGAGGGAGTCGGCAGTCCTGCAGATCAGCTCGCGCGTCTGTTCTCCGATATCCGGCTGTCCGGAGAGGGCTTTGCTGACGGTCGCGACCGAAACGCCGCAGGCCTTTGCAATATCCTTCATAGAAACCATGCCGGTCTGCCTCCATTCTGTCCGCGAGTTTCTTAATCGTTTTCGTAGCTTCAAAATAGCTGATTCTGCACAAAATTGCAAGGGGAATTTTTGATTTTTTAGTGTTTAAAACAAAGTTTGGCTGTTCTGCTCAATTTGTTCACGTAAATTTAGCAAATTTGACAGCTTAACTTCTCCGAAACTTGCTCTGTGCCTCTCTTCCCTTCCTGAAAATCATGTTTTTCAGAAAGAATCGCAAAATATGTCTTGCATTTTGCGCAAAAAGCCGCTATTGTAATGGTGCATATCCGTTATATTGACAACTCAAACGATTTCGAATTCTGTCGGTACGCATCAGCCTGCCGGCATAGGAAGGAGTTCCAGATGCAATTCGGCCATTTTGACGATCAGCAGCGGGAATATGTGATCACCGACCCGCGCACACCGCTTCCGTGGATCAACTATCTCGGCAGCGAGGATTTTTTCACGCTCCTGTCCAACACGGCAGGCGGCTACTGCTTCTATCGCGACGCGCGGCTGCGCCGTCTGACCCGCTACCGCTATAATAACTGCCCGGTCGACCAGGAGGGGTTTCATATTTATATCAAAGACGGCAAGACTGTCTGGAATCCCGGCTGGCAGCCCACGAAAACGGAGTTGGACCGCTATACCTGCCGCCACGGTCTCGGCTACAGCGTGATCGAGGGGCAGAAGAACGGCGTTTCGGCCGCGCAGACGCTGCTGGTTCCGCAGGGTGAAAACTGCCTGCTGATCCGGCTGTGCCTGAAAAATGAGACAGACATAAAAAAAACGCTCGATGTGTTCCCGTATGTGGAATTCTGCCTCTGGGACGCGATGGACGACAGCTCCAACTTCCAGCGGAACTTCTCGATCGGCGAGGTTGAGCTGGAACCGGAGGCCATTTATCACAAATCCGAATACCGCGAGCGGCGGAACCACTATGCCGTGCTCTGGGCAAACCGTCCGTATGACGGCTTTGACACCGCACGGGACGCCTTCATTGGCCCCTACGGCTCCCCCGCCCTGCCGGAGGCTGTCGCCGCCGGGTGCTGCACCGGTTCCATCGCGCACGGCTGGGCGCCGGTCGGCGCAATGCAGTTCCATCTGGAGCTGTACCCCGGCGAGTCGCAGGAGCTTTTCTTTGGTCTTGGCTACGTAGAAAACCCGGAGGGCGAAAAATTCTCCGCACCCGGCGTGATCAACAAGACGCGCGCACATACCATGATCGAAACGTACCGCACAGCGGCACAGTTTGACGCTGCAGCGGATGCGCTGCGCGGATACTGGGACACGCTGCTCTCCAACTACCACGCCGAGACCGGCGACGAGAAGGTCGACCGGATGGTCAACATCTGGAACCAGTATCAGTGCATGGTCACGTTCAACATGAGCCGCTCAGCCAGCTACTTCGAAAGCGGCATGGGGCGCGGCATGGGCTTCCGCGATTCGTGTCAGGACCTGCTGGGCTTCGTGCATATCATTCCGGAACGGGCGCGGGAGCGCATTCTGGATATCGCCGCCACGCAGTTCCCGGACGGCAGCGCCTATCATCAGTATCAACCGCTCACGAAGAAGGGAAATCTTGCAGTCGGCAGCGGGTTCAACGACGACCCGCTGTGGCTGATCGCGGGCGTGGACGCTTACTTGCGCGAAACAGGTGACTGGTCGATATTGGATGAAAGCGTTACGTTTGACTGTGACCCGGACAATGCCGCGCCGCTCATGGAGCACCTGCGCCGCAGCTTCCGGTTCATCTGCACACACCTCGGCCCGCACGGACTGCCGCTCATCGGCAGAGCCGACTGGAACGACTGTCTGAATCTCAACTGCTTCTCCGCCCACCCCGGCGAGAGCTTCCAGATCACCGGCCCCAGCGAAGGCCCGGTCGCGGAGTCCGTGTTCATCGCCGGAATGTTTGTCAAATACGGCAGGGCTTACGCCGATATCTGCCGCCATCTCGGTCTGGACGCGGAAGCGGCAGAGGCAGCCGCTGCGGCGGATACGATGGAAAAAACGGTGCTGGACACGGGCTGGGACGGCGCATGGTTCCGCAGAGCCTACGACGCGTTCGGCGCGCCCGTCGGCAGTAAGGACTGCGCCGAGGGGCAGATCTTCATCGAGCCGCAAGGAATGTGTGTCATGGCCGGGATCGGCAGGGAAACAGGCGAAGCCGAAAAAGCGCTCCAGAGCGTCAAGGAACGGCTCGACAGCGAATTCGGCATTGTGCTGCTGCAGCCGGCCTACACAAGCTATTATCTGAATCTCGGCGAGATCAGCTCGTATCCGCCCGGATACAAGGAAAACGCAGGTATTTTCTGCCACAACAACCCATGGATCACCTGCGCGGAAGCTGTTCTGGGGCACGGCTCACGCGCGTTTGAGACTTACCGGAAGATCTGCCCCGCCTATCTGGAATCCGTCAGCGAGGTTCACCGCACAGAGCCCTATATCTACAGTCAGATGGTCGCGGGTAAGGATGCGCCGACCTTCGGCGAGGCCAAAAACAGCTGGCTGACCGGCACGGCGGCATGGACGTTCGTGTCCATTTCACAGGCTATTCTCGGCGTACAGCCGGAGCTGGACGGTCTTCGCATCGACCCGTGCATTCCGCCGGAATGGGCACGCCTGACGCTGACCCGACGCTTCCGCGGCGCACAGTATTGCATCACGGTCGAGAATCCGGGCGGCGCGGAGCATGGCGTGCAGGAGCTCTATGTGAACGGTGTGCGGCAGGATGGGAATCTGATCGCGCCGGCTGCGCCAGGCAGTGTTGTTTCGGTACGCGTGGTTCTGGGAGGCTGAGATGACGTTTCGAGAGGATTTCGTCTGGGGTGCGGCGTCAAGCGCCTATCAGACCGAGGGCTTCCCGCGAGCGGGCGGCAGCGGGGATAGCATCTGGGACGCATTCTGCCGCCAGCCCGGCGCAATTGCCAACGGTGAGGACGGTTCGGTTGCCTGCGACGGCTACCACCGCTTTGCAGAGGACATTGGGCTTTTAGCCTCGCTCGGCTTATCCGCTTACCGGTTTTCGACAAGCTGGGCGCGGATCGACCCGAACGGCGACGGCCATTGGAACGAGTCGGGGCTACGGTACTATGACCGTGTCGTGGACTGCTGTCTTGCAAACGGCGTTACGCCATGGATGACGCTCTATCACTGGGAGCTGCCGCGGGCGCTGGAGGAAAAGGACGGCTGGCAGAATTCTGAGACAGCGGCGGCCTTTTCCCGCTTTGCAGCCATGATGGCAGCGCATTTCGAGGGCCGCGTTTCCCACTTTATCACGCTCAACGAGCCGCAGATCGTGCTCAAGCTTGGATACGCGGACGGTATTCACGCACCGGGGAAGCGGCTTTCGCTTCCGGAACTCGTTTCGTGCTGGAAAAACCTCATGCTGGCGCACGGACTTTCCTTCCGGGCCATCCGGAAAGCCGCGCCGGAAGCTTTGATTGGCATTGCCTCCACCGGCAAGCTCTGCTATCCGCACAGCCCCGCCGACGAGGACGCCGCGCGGCAGGAGACCTTCCGACTGACAGATTCCGACTGGATGTTTACGCACGCGATCGTTTTAGACGCCGTGTGCCTTGGCCGCGATGAACCGGAGGCGGGAGCGCTTCGCAAACTTTTAAGCGAAGTTACGCCGGAGGAATGGGACACGATGCACGCTGTCCCGGATTTCATCGGCGTCAATTCGTACAACGGCAGCGAGATCGCCGCCGGGCCGGATGGCGCGCCGGTTTATCTGCCGCGGCCGCAGGGCTTTGCCTGCACGGCGCTCAAGTGGCCCATCACGCCGGAAATTATGGAGTACGGCTATGCGTTCCTCTATGAACGCTACCAGCTGCCGCTCTATGTGACGGAGTGCGGACTGAGCTGCAACGACCACATATTCCTGGACGGGCAGGTCCACGACGCGGATCGGATCGATTTTCTGCACCGCTATTTACTTGCGCTTTACAGGGGATGTGAACGGGCAGACATCCGCGGCTTTTTCCACTGGTCGCTGACCGACAATTTTGAGTGGCACAGCGGCTATGCCGAGCGCTTTGGCCTGATCTATGTCGACTATCCGACGCAAAAACGGATTTTGAAGGACAGCGCGCGCTGGTATGCGCAGACCGTCCGGGAAAACGGTAAAAATCTGCAGCGTCTGATTTCAGCAGCGCAAACGCACTGAAACGTACAAATGCCCCGCGATCCGGATGGAACGCGGGGCATTGGTTTTGGTTTCTTACATTCTTTCCGGTGCGGAGAAGCCGAGCAGGTCGATGCACGTCTCCAGAACGCCGCGGGTCAGGTCGATAAGCGCGGCGTAGCTGGCCTGCCTGCGCTCGTCCGGCTCCGTGAGGATCTTGACATCGTGATAGAACTTGTTCGCGGCTGTCGCAAGCTCGTAGATATACGCGCAAACGGCGTTCGGCGCGGAATCGCGGTAGGCCGTCCACAGTGCGTCGGCCATGCGGCTGAGCACGAGCATGAGCTGCTTCTGCTCCGCACTCTCAGGCGGCAGGAGCTGTGCGCCCGAAACAGGCTTTCCGTATTTCGCCAGAATGGACTTGATACGCACAATGGTATACAGAATATACGGGCCGGTGTTGCCCTCGAACGACGAGAAGCGGTCGAGGTCGAACACATAATCCTTCGTCGGCAGATTGCTGAGGTCGCCGTATTTGAGCGCCGCCATGGCGATGCATTTGGCCGTCTGCGGAAGCTCTTCGTCGGAAACGGTCTGGTTCTCTTTGATCTTGCTGGTCACGTAATCCGTCACGTCCGCAATGAGCGTTTCCAGACGCATGACGCCGCCCGCACGGGTCTTGAAGGGTTTGCCGTCCTTGCCGTTCATCGTGCCGAAGCCGATGTGGCCGAGCTGCGTGTCCGCGCTGACAAGCCCGGCCTTTTTCGCCACGCGGAAGACCTGCTCAAAGTGCAGGTTCTGCCGTTTGTCGGTCAGGTACATATATTTCTGCGGGTGATAATCCTGCTCACGCTGGACGATGGTGGCAAGGTCGGTCGTGGCGTAGAGCGTCGCGCCGTCTGATTTGACGAGAATGCAGGGCGGGACCTCCTTCGCGTCCGTCTCCTCCTGCACCGGCACGACCAGCGCGCCCTCTGATTCCACGCAAAGCCCCTTTGCCTTGACGGTTTCGAGCATCTGCGGGATATACTTCTGCGCGTCGCTCTCGCCGAGCCACACATCAAAGCTCACGCCGAGATTGTCATAGTTGCGCTTGAGGTCTTCAACGGACACGCGCAGGATATGCTGCCAGAGTGCGCGCTCGCCGCGTTCGCCGTGCTGGAGGCGGAAGGTCTCCTCATGCGCGCGGGCGGCGAAGGCTTCGTCCTCCTTGCTGCGGGCGCTGGCGGCGGGGTAAATGCGTTCAAGCTCGGAGATCGTGAACGGCGCTTCGGCGGGGTATTCGCCGGTGTAGTCCGGGTCAAAGTACGGAAGGCCCGGCTTTTCATCCTGCAGCTGCGCCATGATCAGGCCCATCTGCAATCCCCAGTCGCCCAGATGGATATCGCCGATCACATGATTGCCGAAGAACCGGTAAATGCGCTTGAGCGATTCGCCGATGATGGCGCTGCGCAGATGGCCGACATGCAGGGGCTTGGCCACGTTCGGCCCGCCGTAGTCCAGCACGATGGTGCAGGCATTGGGATCGTCCTGTGCGCCGTAGTGCGGGGCCTGCGCCATTTCACGCAGATAGGAGGCAAGATAGTCCTCGGAGATTTTCAGATTCAAAAAGCCGGGCATGACCGCCTCGGCGCTGGAAAACATCTTGTTTTTGCCCAGCGCGTCCAGAACCGCGTTTGCGATCTGGATGGGGGCCTTGTGGTACTGCTTCGCGGCAGCCAGCGCGCCGTTGCACTGGTACTCGCAGAGGTCGGGGCGGTTGGAAAGCGTCGCCTTGCCGTAGGCCGCGTCGAATCCGGCCCGCTCAAACGCGCCCGCCAGCTGCTCGGAGATCAGATCGATCAGAAATTTCATGCGTGTCACCTTTATCCTGTCATAATTTTTTACATTATAACAGACGCCGCCGCGGTTGTACAGAGGCAAAAACGGGCCGTGCCGCCCTTACGGGCGGCACGGTTTGTATTCGGGGAATGACGGAGCTTTGCGCTGCGGATCAATCGTAAACCAGCAGGGCGATCTTTTCGTCGTCGATGTTGGAAGCGTCATACCACTGAGCGCCGGTGTCGACGTCTTCAACAGCTTCGCCGTTGGCAGCCGCGACGGCCAGAGCAACAGCCTGGTAGCCGATCTGGTACGGATCCTGGGTGACGGAGCCGTAGAACCAGCCCTGACGGACCGCGTTCTTCTGGGCAGCGCCAGCGTCGAAGCCGGCGACGACCAGGCCCGCGTACTTGCCGCCCTCAGCCAGATCCTCGCCGTCGGAGACAGCAGCCAGGAAGCCGGTGACAGCGCCTTCGTTGGAGCAGAAGATCGCAACGGGATTCATGCCGAGCAGGGAGTTGGCAGCGGTCTGGACCGCGGTAGCCTCGGTGGTAGCGGAGATGGCGACCTCAATGATGATGGCGGGAGCGTCGACCTTCTTTTCCCACTTGGCGTGGCCTTCGATGGAGACTTTGCCGGGCTGATAGGTCTCGGCGATCTTGGCCATTTCATTGACGAAGCCAGTGGTACGGCCGGTGACGGAAGCGGAGACAGCGTCCTGAGACAGGCAGCCGATGATGACGGGGTTGTCGGAGGTCGCGTTCTTCATGGCCTCAACGACAGTCTCGTTCTCGTTGAACTTGTCGGCAGCGATGGCGGCAGCGTTTTCGTTGTTGGTGCAGGCGGTCGCCTTGACAGCGCCGGTGGTATCGCCGGGAACGCCGGAGTCAAAGCCGATGACGGGGATGTTCTTTTCCGCGCACTCTTCCAAGATCTCGGTGACAGCGTCGGTGGACAGGGCAGCCAGAGCCATGGCCTTGGGGTTCTTGGCGAGCTCGGTCTTGACCATGTTGACCTGTGCGTCGATCTCAGTCTCGGAAGCGGGGCCGTCGAAGTAGATCTCTACGCCGAGATCCTTGGCAGCATCCTCGGAGCCCTTGGCGACTGCCTGCCAGAACTGATGCTGGAAGCCCTTCGCCATGACGGGGATGTACATCTTTTCGCCGGTGGTCTCCTCAGCGGGAGCCGGATCCTCGGTCTTGGTTTCTTCGGTTGTGGTCTGTTCGGTCTTGGTGTCGGTGGTTTCGGTCTTGGCCGGTTCCGTCTTGGCCGCGCAGGCAGCCAGAGCGAGAACCATGACCAGTGCCAGAAGCAGAGCGATCAGTTTTTTCATTTGGTGATTCCTCCTAAATTATTTTATCAAACACGGGTTCCGTGCTCAATACATGATGAATATGGGCCTCAGCCCTTCTTGACGCGGTTGGCGGCCTTCGTTCTCGCGATGTCGAGCAGGACAGCGCCGATGACGACTGCGCCGGTCAGGAACGTCTGCCACGGGGCCTGCAGGCCGCAGTTGGCAAGGCCGGTCTTGAGGACGGACATGATGAACACACCGATGAGCGTGCCGACCATCGTGCCGGAGCCGCCGGACATGGACGTGCCGCCGATGATAACGCCGGTGATGCCGTTCATTTCCTGGCCTGCGCCGGTGCCCGGAGTGATGGTGGTGTAGGCAGCGGCATAGAACAGGGCGCACATGCCGATGAAGAAGCCGGAGAGCGTATAGACCGCGACCTTCCAGTTGTCGACCTTGATGCCGGACAGGCGGGTCGCCTCTTCGTTGGAGCCGATGGCATAGACATAGCGGCCGAACTTGGTCTTATGCAGGATCAGCGCTGCGATGATGAAGAAGCCGAGCAGCCAGAACGCGCCGACCGGGAAGCCCCTGACGCCGAACAGCTCCGCACGGATGAAGACCTTCTTGAACCAGCCGCCGACTTCGGCGGTGGCGGTGGGCCAGGTCTGGGACTGCACCTTGGTGATGATGGAGCCGAGGCCGGCGGCCATCATCTGCGTGCCAAGGGTCGCGATGAAGGGGGGCAGCTTGAGCTTGGCGATCAGAACGCCGTTTGCAAAGCCAAACGCAATGCCGACAAACAGCGTCAGGACGATTGCGAGAATCAAGGGCCAGCCCTGCTTGAACGCATAGCCGCCCAGCAGCGCCGCGCACATCATGACCGTGCCGAGCGACAGGTCGATGCCGCCGGTGATGATGATGAACGTCACGCCGAAGGCCATAAAGCCGATATAATAGCTGGATTCGAGAATATTCTTGACCGTATCGAGCGTCAGGAAGTTATTGCCGAAGATTGAAAACACGATATACAGAATGACCAGCGCCGCCGGCGCAAGCAGCTTCTGCATATCCAGCTTTTTCTTACCTACGTTTTCCATAATGATTACCCCACTTCTCTCTTGGTTGCATATGTCATGATGGTTTCCTGCGTGGCCTCGGAGATATCGAGTTCACCGGTGACGTGACCCTCGCACATGACGATCACGCGGTCGGACAGACGAAGCAGCTCCGGCATATCGGAGGAGATCATGATGATGGACTTGCCTTCCTCTGCAAGCTGCGTCATCAGCTTGTAAATCTCGCTCTTTGCGCCGACGTCGATGCCGCGCGTCGGCTCGTCGAAGATGAGCACGTCGCAGTCGCGCAGGATCCATTTGGAAATGACGACCTTCTGCTGGTTGCCGCCGGAGAGGCTGCCGACGCGGGCGCGGACAGACGGCGTTTTCGTGCGGATCTGTTCGGCGTGCTCCTGCGCAAGCCGCTGCGCCTTTTTGTCATGAACAAACGGGCCCTTGAAGATCTGCTCCAGGCTCGGCAGAACGGTGTTGTCCGCAACGGACAGGTTCAGGCACAGGCCGTAGCGCTTGCGATCCTCGGAGAGATAGCCGATGCCGTAGTGGACGGCGTCCTTCGGGCTGCGGATCTTCACATCTTTTCCGTTTACCCGGATCGTACCGGAATCCATCGGGTCTGCGCCGCAGATCAGGCGCATCGTCTCGGTGCGTCCCGCGCCGACCAGACCGGCGAAGCCAAGGATCTCGCCCTTGCGGAGCTTAAAGGAAACGTCCTTCACATCGAGAGAGTTCAGATGCTCGGCCTCAAGCACGACGGGCGCGTCGGGCGGACACATGGATTTTGTTTTCGGCTCCTCATAGATCGTGCGGCCGACCATAAGCCGGATGACTTCGGAGATTTCCGCCGTGGGGGTGTCGAGCGTGGCGACATACTGGCCGTCGCGCATGACGGTGATGCGGTCGGTGATGCGCTTGAGCTCATCCATGCGGTGCGAGATATAGATGATGCCGACGCCGGTCTTCTTGAGCTGCCGGATGAAGACGAACAGGTCATCGATCTCCGTGTCGGTCAGGACGGCGGAAGGCTCGTCAAGGATGAGCAGTCTTGTGTTCTCATGGGACAGCGCCTTTGTGATCTCGACCATCTGCTGCTTCGCGACTGACAGCGTCTTGACGACAGCCTTCGGGTCAAGCTCCAGATGCAGCTTGTCGAACAGCTCCTGCGTCATGGCGTTCTGCTTTGCCTTGTCGACGAACGGGCCCTTCATGGGCTCGCGGCCGATATAGATGTTTTCCGCCACGGTCAGGTGCTGCATGAGGTTCAGCTCCTGATGGACGATGCAGATGCCGAGCGCCTGCGCGTCGCGCGGGCCGTGGATCTCGACATGCTTTCCAAAGAATTCGATCGTGCCGCCGTCGCTCGGGTAGATGCCGGTCAGCACCTTCATAAGCGTCGACTTGCCGGCGCCGTTTTCGCCGACCAGCGCCATGACCTCGCCCTCGCGGACCTCCAGCTGCGCATTGTCCAGCGCGTGGACGCCCGGGAAGTATTTCTGGATACCGGTCATTCTGAGAATCGTTTCGGCCATGTTTCTTTCACATTCCCCTTTCTCCTGCGGCGTGTTTTCCTGCTTGTGGAAAACGAAACGTTTTGCTCTTGCAGCGCGCAAAGCCGTTTCGCGCCGGGCGGAGCCCTTCCCTTCCGGGAAACTGGCGAGAGGCTGCGCTCTCGTGCCGCTTCGGGCGGCACTCCTTCCTTACAGTCTCCATTGTAGCAGGCCTGCGGTGGAACAGGCATGAAAATTGTCCACAAAAAGGTGAAAATTGTGCGTTGAAATTATACAAATTTTTTATTCCTCCGGGGATATGACGAAAACCCGCGGCCCACGTTTCTGTCCGTTCTCACTCGGACAGGCCGTTCCCAAAAACTTTCTTGCTGCATGGGCTTGCGCGGGGGGAGAATTTGGAGTATAATTCAAATCATCTATAAGTATCAGTGGGAGAATGACTGTATGGCTATGATCCGTGAATTCTTCCAGAATCTTCTGTATCAAGTCCCTTCTATCGGGATTTCAGATATTGTCGATATCCTGGTCGTTTCGATAATCTTCTATTCGCTCCTGCGTCTGATCCGCTCGACGAGTGCAGCGCGCGTGGCCCGCGCGATCTTGCTGCTGCTGGCCATCACGCTGCTGACGGACGTGCTGAATCTCTATACATTAAACTGGCTGCTCAACAAGATCCTTGAGGTCGGCGCGATCGCGCTCATCATCGTGTTCCAGCCGGAGCTTCGCCGCGCGCTTGAGCGTGTCGGCGCGCAGCTGCATTTCCATCTGCTCTCGTCCGAATCGGGCGCGACCACCGAGCAGAGCGCCATCTCCGCCACGGTGCAGGCCTGCGAGATCATGTCGCGTGAGCGTGTCGGCGTCCTGCTGATTTTCGAGCGCGAAACGCCGCTCGACGAGTATTTCAAGACCGGCACCATCGTCGACGCGCAGCTGTCCGAGCAGCTGCTGCGCAATCTCTTCTTTAAAAACTCGCCCCTGCACGACGGTGCGGTCATTGTCCGCGGCGGCCGTGTGGCTGCGGCGGGCTGCGTCATGCCGCTGAGCGACAATCCGCACCTGCCGAGCGACCTCGGCACGCGCCACCGCGCAGGCGTTGGCACGAGCGAGGTTTCCGACGCGGTCGTCGTGATCGTCTCGGAGGAAAACGGCACGATCTCCGTCGCCATCGGCGGGATGCTCAAGCGCCATCTGGCCCCCCAGACGCTGCAGCGGCTGCTGTCCAATGAGCTGCTCGCGGACGAGGCTGAGAAGAAGACGCTGCTCAAACGGCTCGCCGGATGCTTCAGCAGGAAGGACGGTTCCAAATGAAAAGTAAGCTCTTCTCCCTGATCGTCTCCGTCCTTGCGGCCATGTGCCTTTGGGTCTATGTCATGACTGTCGTGAACCCGGACGTCGATCTGACCATCGGCAATATCCCCGTGACGTTCTCCGGCGCGGAGGTTCTGCGCGAGGATCACGGGCTTGTCATCACCGGCGACTATCAGGAGTTCGTCTCCGTGCATTTTTATGGCAAAAACGCTGATCTCAAGACGCTCGACCAGCATAAGGACGAGCTGAAGGCCGTGATCGACGTGTCCAAGGTGCGCAGCACGAAGGACTACACCATGTCCTACGACATCACGCTCCCCAGCGCCGTGTCCGCCTCGTCTATCACAAAGATGGACAAGTCCCCCGCCACGATCACCTTTACCGTCGAGCGCCAGATCCGCAAGTCCGTCGAGGTGCGGGGCGATTTCTCCAGCGTCAAGATCGCCGAGGGCTATATGCTTGACAGCACCAGCTTTGATTTTGACTCCATCACCATCGAGGGCCCAGAATCGGTCGTCAATACCGTCGACCACGTCCAGATCACCATCGAGCGCAGCAATGTGGACAAGACCATCACCGAATCCGTCCCCGTCGTGCTGCTGGACAAGGACGGCGCGCAGGTCGACCCGACGCAGCTGACGCTCAGCGCCGACGCGATCGAGGTCACGATGAAGATCGTCAAATATAAGGTCGTGCCCATCGAGGTGCAGTTCACCGAGGGCGGCGGCGCGAAGCTTTCCGATCTGGATTGGGACTACGAGCCCAAGGCCGTTACGCTTTCCGGCGATTCCACCGTACTCGACGGTCTCAACTCAATCCAACTTGAGCCCATCGATCTGTCCACGCTGCCGAGCAACGACGAAACGGTCGAACGCGCCATTCTGATCCCGAACGAGGCCAAGAACGTCTCCGGCGAGGAGACGGTCTCCGTCCGGATCACCATCAAGGGCAAGCAGATCAAGACGCTCCGCACGACAAACATTGTATTTGTCGGCGTTGACGAGGAAAAATTCAAGGCTACGAGCCTGTCCCAGCAGGTGCAGGTCACCATCCGCGCCGCTGCGGCTGACGCGTCGCGGATCTCCGCGACCAGCATCCGCATCGTCGCCGACATGAGCGGCTATACGCAGGAGGGAACGTATCAGGTGCCGGTCACGGTCTATGTCGACGGCTTCGACTCTGCCGGAGCCATCGGACAGTATTCCATCGCCGCAACGCTTGCCGCAGCGGATGAGCCGGACGAACAGCCCTGAGGAAAATGGAGGAAACAACGTGATTAGAAGTATGACCGGCTATGGCCGCGCGGAAAAAATCATCGACGGACGTGAGATCACCGTCGAGCTGCGGGCAGTCAACAACCGCTATCTGGATCTGAACGTCAAGCTCCCGCGTGTCTACGGCTTTGCGGAGGACGCGGTCAAGGCGCTCGTCAAGGCGAACGTGAACCGCGGGAAGCTGGATATGTTCATCACCGTTAATGTCACCGAGGATACGAGCGTCAAGATTGCACTCAATAAGCCCGTTCTGGAAGGGTATCTGGCCGCGCTCAAGTCCATCGCCTCCGATTACGGCGTCCGAGACGACATTTCCGTCACTGCCCTGTCCCGTATGCCCGACGTCTTTGTGATCGAGAAGCAGGAGGAAGACGAGCAGAAGCTGACAGACGATATTCTGTCCGTCGTCAAGGAGGCGCTTGCCAAATTCAACGCCATGCGCGAGAAGGAGGGCGCGGCCATGGAGGCCGATCTCCGCAGCCGCGCGAAGACCGTTCTGGCGCTTGTGGAAAAGGTCGAGGCGCGCAGCCCCGTGACGCTTGCGGAGTATCGCGCCCGGCTGACTGAGAAAATGCAGGAGGTGCTCGGCGCGACGAATATCGACGAGAGCCGCATTCTGCAGGAAGCCGCTGTCTATGCTGACAAGATCGCCGTGGATGAAGAAACGGTCCGCCTGCGCAGCCATCTGAATCAGCTTGACCAGATGCTGACGGCCGGCGGCCCCATCGGCCGCAAGCTGGATTTCCTTCTGCAGGAATTCAATCGTGAGTCCAACACCATCGGCTCCAAGGGCAACGATCTGGAGCAGGCCCGCACCGTCGTCGACCTCAAGGCGGAGCTGGAAAAGATCCGCGAGCAGACGCAGAACATCGAATAACCGGAGGCAGACATGAAGCTTATTTCGATCGGCTTCGGCAACGCCGTCGCCGCTGCGCGCATTCTCGCCGTCGTCAGCCCGGATTCCGCGCCCATCAAGCGCGTCGTGCAGGAAGCGCGGGAGCGCGGGATGCTGCTCGACGCCTCGTTCGGGCGCAGAACGAAGTCCGTTCTGCTCATGGACACCGACCATGTGATCCTCTCGTCCGTCACGCCCGAGACGATCTGCGCGCGCATGGAAGAAAAATCATCGGAGGAGACGAATTTGCAGCCATGAAGGGAAAACTGTTTGCGATCTCCGGCCCCTCCGGCGTCGGAAAAAATTCCGTGCTGAACCGCGTCATGCAGCTGCGTGACCGGGTGCAGTATTCCGTTTCCGCGACCTCCCGCCCCATGCGTCCCGGCGAGATCGACGGCAAAAGCTATTATTTTGTCACACGGGAGCAATTTGAACAGATGATCGCGGCGGGCGAGCTGCTGGAGCACGCCGAATACGTCGGCAACTACTACGGCACGCCCCTAAAGCCCATTCAGGCCGCGCTTGCCGCCGGGACCGACGTCGTGATGGACGTGGATGTGGTCGGTGCGCTGAACATTAAAAAGCGCCTGCCGGAGGCGGTTCTGGTCTTCATGGCCGCGCCGTCGATGGCCGAGATCCGCCGCAGGCTCGCTTCGCGCGGCGATGTTTCGCCGGAGCTGATGGAAAAGCGGATGGACCGGGCAAAATGGGAATACAGCCAGGCCGGACAATACGATTATCTCGTCGTCAACGATACGGTCGAGCACGCGGCACAGGAGCTGCTTGCGATCATGACCGCAGAAAAGTGTAAAATGATGGATCGCATCCATTGCATAAAGGAGGAACTCTAATGCTTTACCCCGCCATGTCGGAACTTCTCAAGAATGTTGACAGCCGCTATCTGCTCGTCAACGTCGTCGCGCACCGCGCCCGTCAGCTGTCCATTGAGTCCGAGCTCACGCACGAGCCGCTTGAGGAAAAGCCTGTCACGCTCGCCATCCGCGAGGTCGCTGCCGGCCAGCTCAAGGCCGAGCTTGACGATAAATACAGACACTGAGCACCCATCCCGGCGCAGGCAGCTGGCCTGCGCCGGGTCTTTTGAATGCTGAGAGGAACTTGTTATTACAAAAACCTGCTGCGAATTCGTACCATTTTTTGTGGTCAACGATGCACTTTGCAATGTAGGTACTCGTATTAGAAATCAACAACTGCCCATCAGCATTTTCTTTTGCTTCTCCAAAAGAAAACGCTGGCAAAAGAAAACGAGCCCGGGGGGGATTTCGATTTCCCCCCGGACCCCCTTGAACCGACCAAGAAAACCGCTTCGGTTTTCTTGGATCTTTCCCGCGAAACTAAGAACAACTCAAAAATTCCGACTCTGTTCTTAAA
>OWIP01000719.1_pt1 | contig 23461 bp, 20 predicted proteins | sample 1732581 | NCBI WGS metagenome assembly OWIP01 (sample SAMN05065731, study PRJEB22554) | human gut metagenome | biome: ENVO:2100002; feature: ENVO:00000062; material: ENVO:00002003 | host: Homo sapiens | place: USA
TTATTATACCTCTTTCACGACCTTTTGGCTGTTCTTTCTTTGTGCGGGATTGCCTCTGAAAATCAGATCAAGCGACTGGTGGATATCGAAGCAAAGCTCCGCGTTGGCAAGGGAAAAGGTTATCAAGTCTGGGCCGAGCGAAACAACATCGATGCGAAAGCGCAGATGGTGATCTTCCTGAAAGAGCATCAGATCGGTTCGCTGGAGGAGCTGAACGATCAGATTCAGGAGCTGACCGATCAGCGAAACTCTCTGAAAGCTTCCATTCGGGAGAAGCAAAACCGGATGAAAGAAATCAATCGGCAGCGACAAGCGATCCGGGATTACAGTCGAACGAAAGAAGTTTACACCCAGTATCGGGAATCCGGCTGGTCGGTGAAATTCTATCAGGAGCATCGGCAGGAGATCGAAGATCACAAAAACGCCCAGGCGGTTTACTCGTCTCTCGATGGAAAGATACCGACGCTGAAAGAACTGACAGCAGAGTACGACGGGCTGAAGGAACGGAAAGAAAACGATCAGGCAGCACTAGACAAGCTGAAACCAAAGCTCACAGACCTGAAGCATATCCGGTATAACTACGAAATTCTGGAACGGGACAGCGCACCAAATAGTCACCAACATGTCATACCAAAAGATCACCACTACGATGAACACGCTGCCGACCACGATGACGAATCCCGCTGATTCGCATAAAAACCACAGCGCTTGCGCTGGTAAAAGGGGCTTGGGGACGCTGCTCCCCAACAAGCAAAGTGCAAAAGGTGCTACCTTTGCCCTGCTTGCTACTATGCTCCGGGGCTGGTTTCTGGAGACCATGGAATCGTGTCCCTGAAAAAAGATATTTCATTTCGTGAGAACTTTTGGTCCTGAAACCCCAGTAAAACCGTCATTTCAGAAAAACAAACATACGCAAAAAATGCCAACAAAGCCTTACGCCGCAACGCTTTCCGAAGTTTTCAAAACGTGAAAACGATTTTGAAGGCCGTGTGATATGGTGACGATGAAAGCCCGAGCATAAGGCTTCATCCCCCACGATTTCCCGCGCAGGAAAAGCTATCCTGCGCGTTCACATAAAGCCGTCCTGCGTCATGCCGTCGCGAAGCATGATCCGAACGCAGAACGGCGGGATGTCCTCCTGCTGTGTGATCGGACATACAGCAGAAAGCACAACGGAAACATCAGCAACAGGAGGAAATAATGAGTTTACTTTTTACCCAAGTCAAATCCCAAGTTACCACCCGTCAGGCAGCAGAGCGCTACGGCGTTCCCGTGAATCGCAGTGGCATGGCCTACGCTCCATTCCACGATGACCGTCATCCTTCCATGAAAATCGACGAACGGTTTTACTGCTTCGGCTGCCACACCACCGGCGATGTGATCGACTTCACGGCAAAACTATTCGATCTTTCGCTGTATGACGCAGCGAAAAAGCTGGCGAATGATTTCAACATTCAGCCGCTGCCGCCGAGTCAAAGCGCACCGATCCCGAAGCTACCCGCTGCTGTGATCGAAAGAAAAGAGGAACAGCGCGTACTCAAAATCCTGATCGAATACGAGCGGCTCCTGGAGAAATGGAAGGAAGAGTATGCTCCCTCTGATCCCACGGATGAAAATATTGATGACCGATTCGTGCATGCTGTTCATCACCTGCCGCCACTGAGCGATGCCATTGATCGTCTGCTTTCATCCGACCCGGACGAGCGGAAAGCCATCATGGATCATATCAGGAGCACAGATGCTGTTGCAAAAATCGAAGTGATCCTCAACGTAGAATGTCAGGAGGTGAAGAACAGTGGCCCAGAAAAAGATCGAGCGGCTTGATTCCTGGCCCGAATGGTTCACAGGCAAAACAATCAATGAGCCCATCTTCTGTCGGGAATTTCTGGAGCGTCACAAGCTGGCCTACACCGAGAATTTCTTCTTCACCACGGAAGGCAGGGTCACCAACGAGGACGCCATGCGGCAAACCATTTATCAGCAGCTGGAGCCTTTCATCGTCACTGGGATGAGCAAAAAGGTGGATGACATCATGAAGGATCTTCGCATCAAAGCCCAGGTGACGGGTTTGCTGCCGCAGACAGACCGGGTTCACGTGCAGAATGGCACGGTGTTTCTGGACGGCAGCTTCATCGAAGCGAAAAATGAAATCGTCAGAAGCAGGTTCCCTGTTCGGTTCAACCCGAAAGTGAAAAAGCCGGAACGCTGGCTGAAATTTCTGTCAGAGCTGTTCTGGCCGGAGGACATTCCCACGTTTCAGGAGTTCATAGGGTACTGCCTGATTCCCAGCAACGCCGGACAGAAGATGATGGTGATCAAGGGCAGCGGCGGTGAAGGCAAGAGCCAAATCGGCCATGTGCTGTCCCGGATGTTTGGCCCCAACGCGAAGGACGGAAGCGTCGGAAAGATTTCTGAAAATCCTTTCGCCCGTGCCGATCTGGAGCACATTCACCTGATGATCGACGACGACATGCGGCTGGAAGCGCTGAAGCAGACGAACTACATCAAAGCGATTGTCACGGCGAAGGGGAAAATGGATTTGGAGCGTAAGGGCAAGCAGAGCTATCAGGGCTTCATGTACGCCCGCATCCTGGCCTTCTCCAACGGCGATCTGGTTTCCCTGTATGATCGCAGCGACGGCTTCTTCCGCCGTCAGCTGATCCTGACGACGAAGCGAAAGCCGCCGAACAGAATCGATGATCCCAATCTTTCGGAAAAGCTCTGTGAAGAAATGGAGGGCATCCTTCTCTGGGCGTTGGCGGGATTGCTGCGGCTGGTGAAGAACAACTTCCAATTCACAGAGAGCGGTCGGGCCAGGATGAACCGGGAGATGGTGAAGAAGGCCGCCAACAACATCGAGCTGTTCCTAGAGTCGAAGGGATACATTGTCCGCGATCCGGAACGTTCCATCAGCTCTAAGGATCTGTACGCCGTGTACTGTACCTGGTGCGATGAAAACGCCTACCCGCCCATGAAGCGAAAGACGTTTGTGGAATATCTGAGCGCCAATGAGGAGAAGCTCGGCATTCACTACACCACCCATCTCACCAACAGCGCGGGACGCGAGGTGAGAGGCTTCAGGGGGATTGGATCTATCATCAGCCCGTCGGGTTACATGCAAGGCGGATGGCAGAAGGTCGCTCCTGACGACAACCTGTTCAAAGATGCATAAAGCGATTTTTGCCCCAAACAAAGCGTCCATACGTCCGGACGCCAAGGGGAGAAAAACCAACTCTGTGTAACATCACCGGACGCATGGACGCATCAAAACGGGGAAAAAGCGCTTCTATGCATTACGAGTTTTCACAGAAATCAAACAAGTTTTGTTACCGATTGAAATGCTTTAGGAAAGAAAAAGTCCTTATTTTTCAAGGGGGTTCCGGGCGCGAAAAAGGGCGATTTTGAAGGCGGACGATAAATATATCGTCTCCCTCAAAAACGGGGTTCTAAACCGGTAACAAAACTGCAGGCGCGCTCGGAAAAAGAAAGTTTACAACTTTTTATCACTTTAAAGCGTGAAAGGATATTGACGATATGAATATGAGATTCTATACTAATGAACAGGTACATCAGATCGTGGATCAGCTGCTTCTGCAATTTGATGAAGCTGCTCCCGGTCCAGAGCCTGCGCACCTTAAAAAAGATATACCGCAACAATCTTCGCCTGAAAACAAAGTCACGCTGACAGTCTCCGAGGCCGCCGAGCTGATCGGGATCAGCAAACCCTCCATGTACGAAGTTGTCCGCACCGGGAAGGTACGGTCCGTGAAGGTGGGGAAAAAGATCCTGATATCGCGGCAGTCCCTGATGGATTGGTTGAAGAAAGGAGAAAACTATGGCGCTGAAGCGTGCTCACGGCGAAGGAAATCTGAGAAAAAGAAGCAATGGCACCTGGGAGGCCCGGGTCACCCTGGGCACCGATCCCAAGACGGGCAAGCTGATCAGCAAGAGCGTCTACGCTCGCACTCAGAAGGAGTGCCGGGAGAAGATGAAAGCGCTGCTGGGCATCGACGGAGGGCAGGCGGCCAAACCGCCTGCCGCTCCCAAGGAGCCACCCAAGCCCCAGCCGGAGGATGTCATCACCGTGGGGCAATGGCTGGACACCTGGCTGAAGGAGTACCTGGCAGATGTAAAGCCCAATACGGCGCTCCAGTACGAATCCGTGGTGCGGCTGCATCTGAAGCCTGCCTTCGGAGACGTACTGCTCAAGGATCTGCGGACACCCATGACCCAGAAATTCTACAACAAGATGCGGGACGATGGAGTGAGCCCCAAGTACATCAAGAACATCCACGGCATCCTGCACCGGGCGCTGGACATGGCCATGCGGGTGGAGTATCTGACGAAGAACCCGTCCACCTACACCATCCGTCCCAAGGTGGTGGAGAAGCCGGTGGTGCCCCTGGACGCACCTGAACAGAAAAAGCTGTTCGAAGCGCTGAAAGGCAACCCCTTTGAGACGCTGTTTCTGACGGCCACCTTCACCGGGATGCGGATCGGCGAGCTGATCGGCCTGACCTGGGACTGCGTGGACTTCGAGAACGAAGTGATTTATGTGGAAAAGCAGCTGGTGCAGACCCGCAAGAAGGGACAGAAGTATCGCTTCGGCACCCTCAAAAACGGCAAGACCCGCGTCATTGCTCCCGCTCCCTACATCATGCAGGTGCTCAAAAAGCACAAAATCGCTCAGGCGGAGCAGCGGCTCCTGATGGGCGACCTTTGGAATCCGGGGGAGTTTCCCAATCTGGTTTTTACCCACAAAGACGGCAGTCATTACTCGCAGCCTACCATCTGGAAAGAATTCCAGGACATTCTGGCGGCTGCAGGCCTGGAGCACCATCGGGTGCACGATCTGCGCCACACCTTCGCGGTGAACAGCCTTCGGGCAGGGGACGACATCAAGACCCTGCAGGAAAACATGGGACACTATTCCGCGGCGTTCACGCTGGATCGCTACGGTCACGTGACGGACACCATGCGCCGCGAATCGGCAAACAGGATGCAGGCCTTCATTGAAAACATGTGATGATTGGGTATCGTTTGGGTACGGTTTGGGTATTTCCGCGCATAAAAAAATCGGAGCCCTTGATTTCTCAAGGGTTCCGTGGTGCGGGAAACAGGACTTGAACCTGCATGAAGTTAGCCCTCACTAGAACCTGAATCTAGCGCGTCTGCCAATTCCGCCATTCCCGCAGAATGTGGATGGGGGTGGATTCGAACCACCGAAGTCGGTGACGGCAGATTTACAGTCTGCTCCCTTTGGCCACTCGGGAACCCATCCATATGAAATTTCTCTGTAACCCAGAGAATGGAGCTGGCGATGGGACTTGAACCCGCAACCTGCTGATTACAAATCAGCTGCTCTGCCAATTGAGCTACACCAGCATTGCTTACTTGGTAGCACCTGCGAAGTTCAAACCAGAAAGTAGACGACCCGGAAGGGGCTCGAACCCTCGACCTCCAACGTGACAGGCTGGCGCTCTAACCAACTGAGCTACCGGGCCACTTGAATGATGGTGGGAACAACAGGGCTCGAACCTGTGACCCTCTGCTTGTAAGGCAGATGCTCTCCCAGCTGAGCTATGCTCCCAAGTCCTGTACTGCTCCCGATGCACAGAGCCTTTCGCCAGCTCAGTGACCTTTGCACCACAGCCAAGTGGTGTCTGCGCGGGGTTCTTCGGTCGAACCGCGGCGACATGGATTATTATATCATCCTTTGGCGGCGCTGTCAAGAGGGAAAATGCAAAAAATTTGGGTTTTTCGCAAGCGAAACGCCGCCTCCGCAGTCAAAATGTAAATTCCGCCGTTTTTCGTGGACTTTCGCGCGTGGGTATGGTATGATAGGAAGTGCAAACCTGAAGGAGGTTATTACAATGAAGCGAATCATTGCGCTGCTTCTTGCCGCGCTGCTGATGGTCTCCTGTGCGCTGGCAGATGTGGCCCTGCGCGGCTACGACGCCAAATCCGGCTATGTCTATGTCACGCTGGGGCAGTGCCCGCAGGATGCGGACGGCGGCATCGAGCCGATTGTCTGGCGCGTGCTGAGCGTTGAGGACGGCAGAGCGTATCTGCTGAGCGAATATGTGCTGGAGGCGCGCCCCATCCACAGCGATTATCAGGAGTACGCCAACAAGCCCACCAACAAGAAGAAGCCCGGCTTCAATGGTGACTTCACTCAAACCGAAATGAGCCGCTACCTCTGCGGCGATTTCGCCCAGAACTGCTTCACGGACGATGAGCGTGCCATGCTGACCCCGGATGACACGTTCGGGTTGTTTTTCCTCGCCAGCGACGCGGATTTGAAGAACAAGGCATACGGCTTCACCAGCAATGAAAGCCGCAAGGCGTGGGGCACACCCTACGCGCTGGCGAACGGGCTGTTCAAGTACGGCAGCCAGCGCGGCGGCCATTCCCCCTACTGGACGCGCTCCCAGTCCTCCTCCGACGCCCGCCACGCGCGGTGCATCAAGTCCAAGGGCGAGTTGGGGCGCATCAACGTCATCACGCTGGACGAGGGAATGCGGCCTGCGTGCTATCTGTCTTTGAGCGCGAGCGAGATTTCCGGCGGCACGGGCACGCTGGATGATCCCTACACTTTCGCCCTTATCCCGCCGACGGTGATGGAGGATTAACATGCGGAAGATAACCTGCCTGCTGCTGCTCTGTCTTCTCCCCTCTTTCGCGCTGGCGGAGAAGACCATCACCCTCACCTTCACCGGCGACATCACCCTTGGCGGCGAGGATTACCTGCGCACCGCCGAGGACAGCTTCTTTGCCGTTTATGAGCGCGAAGGTGCGGGATACTTCCTCAAAAACTTCGCGGATTTCTTTGCCGAGGATGATCTGACCGTCGTCAATTTGGAGGGCGTGCTGACCGACAACAACGCCCTTTACCCGCGTGACAAGGGCAAGGGCGACGATGGCTACTGGTTCCGCGGGCCGGCAGCGTACGCCAAGGTGCTTTCCGCCGCGAGCGTGGAAGTCGCGTCGCTGGCAAATAACCATGCGTTCGACTACGGCGCGCAGGGCTTCCGCGATACGATTGCCGCTGTCGAAGCCGAAGGTCTCGGCTGGTTTGGCACATACAACAAGAACCGCGACCCCGAAACGGAAAAGTTCTACTTCTACACCAAGGACGGCGTGACCATCTGCCTGATGAGCCTGCTCTGGGACGACTACAACCCGCAAGACCCCAATGGCAACGGCGCGTATCTCCGCCAGCAGATTACGGAAATCAAGCAGTCCGGTCAGGCGGACGCAGTCATTGCTATCCTCCACGGCGGGCAGGAGTACGGCCGCCACCGCACTAAGCCGCAGACCATCTTCACCAAAATGGCGATTTCCGCTGGGGCGGATTTGGTCATCTGTCACCATGCGCACGTCGTCATGGGCATGGATGTCATCAACAACCGCAGCGCGTTCTACTCGCTGGGCAATTTCTGCTTCGGTGGCAACCGCAAGGCGTATCAGGAGAATAAGAACCGCACCCCCGCCGTGCAGGACGCCGCACCCGCGCTGATGCTCCGCGCCGTGCTGACGTTTGATGATGACGGCACTTACAAGGGGCAGCAAATCACCCTCTATCCCGTACAGACCACCGGCATTGACCGCGCGGCGGGCGACACCGTGCAGGTGAACAACTATCAGCCGAAGTTCATCACCGGGCCTTTGGCGGCGCATGTGCTGCACCTGATGCAGATTGACATGAACTACGATGCCAGCAAAACGCCGAAGTACAGCAATGCCGAATCCATCAACAAGGCGCTGCGGGCGCTGGTGATGGCGCGCGAAGAGGAGCTTGCGGCGATGGATTCCTCCAAGGGCATGGAGGCGCTGACGCTCCCGTTCTTGCCGGCGGAAGCGGAATAAAGCCGCTCAACCCGCGGTAGAGTTCCGCGAAATCGCGATTTCGGGCATATCAACCGCTGGTTCGTGTGCAAAGCCTCTTTTCCGTGATAGAATGACAGCCAGAAGGGAGGTGCTTCCACATGAATCAGGAGAAAATCGGGAAGTTCATTGCGTCCTGCCGAAAAGAGCAGGGCTTCACCCAAACCGCGCTTGCAGAAAAGTTAGGTATCACAGACCGCGCGGTATCCAAATGGGAAACCGGGCGAAATCTGCCGGATGCAGCCATTATGCCCGAATTATGCGATCTGCTGAACATTCAGCTGAGCGAGCTTTTTCGCGGGGAGCGAATGACGATGGAAGCGCATCAGAAGGCTTTCGATGCATTGCTTCTGGAAATGAAGCAGCGGGAAGAATCAGCGAATCGGCGGATTCTTCAGCTGGAAAAAGTGCTTGTCTGCATGACGATTGCGGTATCGCTCACGATGATTCTTGTCGGATGCTATCTGGCGAAAGACCATCTTGCCCTCGGAATCGCCTTATTGACATTCGGCGCTGCGGTTGTTTTTGCCATCTGCTTTGTCGGCGTGAAAATCGAGCATGACACCGGCTATTACGAATGCCCCGAATGTGGAAAACGCTATGTGCCGACCATGAAAGCCGTCGTGATGGCACTGCATCGCGGCACAGCCCGCAAGATGACGTGTCCGTTCTGCGGAAAATGCGCCTATCATCAGAAGGTGCTTGCAAGGTAATTCTATTTCCGAATGCACCTGCGCCAGCTGCATGCGCCTTGGCGCATGCTTATCTGGAAATAGGATAAAGGCAACAGGGTGTCAAGCGCTTTTGCTTGACACCCTGAATTTTTTTGTAATGCTTTTCACCCATTAGCCTGCGGCGGTCACTTCATGATCATCTCTTTGTCCGACGGCAGCGGTTTCAGCGGCGCGGACGGCAGCGTCTGATACCAGTATGCGCAGGAAGTATAGTCGTCGTACCGCGGTCCAGTCCATCCCATGTTGTCCAGCGTCATGCGAAATCCGGTTTCAAAGTGGATCGGGTCAGCGACGTGGAAGCGGTACAGCAGAAATCTCTGCTGACCGTTGTAAAATGCACGGTTATCACCGTAAATGGCGTACATTCCGCTGTAGAGACCGCTGTAAGTCTGATAGGATTTAATCTGCACATCATTTCCAAAGCCGTAGGAGCCGCAGAAATAATCCTCTGTGCCTGTATAGTGAATGGAAGGATATTTATCATCGTCTATGTACATTCTGGCTTCGCCTTCCACCCAGCAGGTGTTGTTTCCGTTCATTCCGGTGGCCAGGGTCACGCCCACGAACTGACCTTTTCCCTGAATGCCATCGATAATGGTGTAGGAACGCCCCTTCTGAACGGGATGCTCCTGACGGTAGGAAGCGTGGAAATATCCGATCTCGTCAGGCACCTCACAGTGACAGCCGGTGATGATATAATACAGGCTCTGATCCTTTTCGCCGCGGTTTTCCATGGTGATCCGGCAGTGCTTTTTGAAAGGCATCTCCCAGTAGCAGTTCAGTCCCCGTCCGGGAGCCACCAAGATTTGTGCGGAATTGAGCACCGCGTATTTTCCATCCCTGTCCACAAAATTCTCATCGTATGCGGTTCCGAAAAATGCGGAAATGGGCGCTTCCACGGAAGGATATTCGCAGTTGTCCCAGTACATGCGGATCACGAAGCTGTGTCCAACGTAGCCGGTAAACCAAATGCTCTGGATCATTCCGGGACCGTCGGTGTCCACCAGCGTCACCGTCTCCCCTGCGCGAATCGCCACGGTCGGACTGAGCTTGGTGCAGTCTCCTCCTTTGGAACCGCCCGCTCTGGCGCCTGTGGGATTTTCTGCGGAGAAAGCGAAGGTCTTTACATTGCTGATCATGCAATACGGTTTCATAGGTCTTGCCTCCCTTGTGACGTATCTTCACGATTCATTTTGTGGTTCTTGACAGAACGACATTCGTTGCTGTCAGCGTTCCATCTGTCACAAAAGGATACGGAACTTCTTTCCCGTTTCCAGTCTGTTCAATCGCTGTGACAATATTATAGCATCTGTACAGTGATTGCGCAAGTCCCTGAAAAACGAACATAAAAAACACCTGATGCCATGCTTTACTGCTCTCTTGCATGTGCTTGACGCCGCTTCACTGCTGCGCGAAACGGCGTCTTTGACAGTCTGAATTGTACATCTGACAAGGGATATCATAGTTCCTTGCAAAATGCAGTCATGATAAAGAAATCGCCCGATGCGTGCGGAGCATTTCCCGCGCATCGGGCGATTCTTCTATAATGGCAGCACCGCGCAACTCGGCGGCGCGTCGGGCGGTGTTGCCTAATACTATTTCCAGATGAAAATGCGCAAGCAGATGGCACAGTTGAATCTGGAAATAGTATAAATACCGTTATTCTTCCGGCAGCGGCGCAATCAGTTCGCGGTCGCACTTGCGGTAGAGCAGCAGGCAAATCGTCAGCGAGACGATTTCCGCAATCGGGAACGCCCACCAGATGGCGTTCGGGCCGATAAGGGACAGCGCCCACGTCGCGGGCAGCAGCACAATCAGCTGGCGGCACAGGCTCATAATCAGGCTGTATGTGCCGCGGCCGACCGCCTGGAAAACCGTGCTGAGCGTAATGCCCGCCGCCGCAATCAGGAAGTGCGAGCAGATAATCCGCAGGGCGATGCAGCCTTCCGCCGTCAGCGCCTTGTCCGACGAGGAGTCGAACGGCATCATCAGCAGGTTCGGCACAGCAAGGAACAGCAGCGCGCCAACCGCCATAATCACCAGCGCATACACCAGACACACGCGGACGCACTCGTAGACGCGCTTTTTCTTCTGCGCGCCGAAGTTGTAGCCCACAATCGGCACCATGCCGTTGCACAGCCCGAACACCGGCATAAAGACAAACGACTGGAGCTTGAAATATACGCCCAGAACGTTCACATAAATATCGCCAAAACCTGCCAGAATCATGTTCATCAGCGTTGTGCAGACGGAGGAAATCGCCTGCATGATGGTGGACGGAATGCCAACGACGAGGATATTCTGCACCGTCTTCCAGTCGAAACGGAAGCCCTCATGCGTCAGGCGCAGTTCCCGATTTTTCCACTGATTCAGGACGAACCCAACGGTGCAGCTCACGACCTGACCGATAACCGTCGCAATCGCCGCGCCGGCGATACCCATTTGGCAGCTGAAAATCAGAATCGGGTCAAGGATGATGTTCGTCACCGCGCCGGACAGCTGGGTAATCATCGACAGCGTTGTGTTGCCCGTCGCCTGCATCATGCGTTCAAAGCAGATGGACATGAACTGTCCCAAACTGAGCGTGCAGACGATGCGCAGGTACAGTGTGCCCATTTCCAGCACTTCCGCCTTCGGGTTCGTCATGCCAATATACATGCGGGCGAAGAACAGCCCGACGATAACGAACAGCAGCCAGCCGACAACCTCAATCAGGATGCCGTGGCGGGCGGCGTCGCGCGCCTCATGCGGGCGCTTTTCGCCGAGCCGGCGTGAAATCAAGCTGTTGATGCCCGTACCCATGCCGGTCGAAACGGCAATCATCAGCATCTGCATCGGCATAGCGAGGTTGACCGCCGTCAGCGCATCCGGCGAATACTGCCCGACGAAAATCCCATCGACGATATTATACAGTGCCTGCACCAGCATCGACACCATAATCGGCACGGACACCGTCGGCACGAGCTTGCGCATCTCCATCGTGCCCAGCATCCGGCTGCGTTCCGTGTTCTGCTGTTCCTGTTTTTCTGACATGTTGTTTTCCTTTCCGTATTCATACTATTTCCGGATGAAAAGGCGCAAGCAAATGGCGCAGGTGAATCCAGAAATAGTATCACTCCCCTAAGAAGCCGAGAGGAAAATGCCCCTCAGTCAAAGGTCTATTGTAGCAAAATTCGCCCTGTCCGTCAAGGGAAAATCCGCATTTTCCACCGCTTTTGCAAAAAAGAAAATTTCCTTTGCCCCATCGTGATTTCGTGTTATAATAGCTGATGAAAGCAGTTGTTTTTCCGCTTGAAGGGAGGAATCCGCATGAGCGTCAAAATGCCCAAACCCGTCAGCAAAACAGAACTCTCGCGCCTATACACACGGCTTGCCATCGACACCCATCATCGACTTGACAACAGCACCGCAGAAGGGCAAGCGCGCCTTGACCTCCTCCACCGTTTCTTTGATGCCTGTGCCAATCTTTATGGGGCGATGACACTCTGGCACGCATGGGAGCTTTTTCAGCATGTTGAGCCGGAATTGACTGCCAAGAAAAAGATTCTCCGCAAGGATTTCTTTTCCTTTGCGGAAATTGTGCGCGTTGAAAAGCATGCCTATGCCATCATGCTGCTGCCTGACCTGTACGAAGAGGAGACGTCCATCAGCATTCAGGATGCCGAGCTGGTTCATAGAATGCTGATTTACCCGAACGTTTGGGGCTTGAATGAGTATTACAAGCTGTTGAGCTATCAGGACGATAAGCCCTGTGTCGTTCCCGCACACGATGTGTTCTATGCGTATGCCGACCCGAATTATTTCTGGGAAACGCCAGAAGCGCGTTCTCTCCGCTTCTTTCTGGCAAACCTCCATGTCGCTCCGAACGCCAAAACCACTGCGCCCGACGGCACGCCTCTGCGCGGCAAGGCGTTGTCAGAGGTTGTATTCTGGACAAAAGATGACCACTGGGATTATGACGATTATAAGGCGGCGTGGCGCAAAAAAGCGGTTGCCGAAGAAGCAAACAGGCCATATTTGCAGCGCATCATGGAAAAAATCCAGCGCGGGATTCTGCTGTCGTTTGTCTGCGATCAATTTTCTTACTATGTGGAGTTGCTTGAAGAAGCCGGCATTCAGTTTACCAAGCCGCAGTTTGAAACATTCGCGAACCGCCTCTGTGAATTGAACAATCACAGTCATCTTTGGTCAAACTGCGGCGGTCAGCCTGCTGAAATGTACGATGGGCTTGACAATGCGGAACTGGATGCGGCGGCGATTATGAAAACCATGCAGCTTGACCCCGATGGTTATTATCGCAATCCAGTCTTATCGCGCATCACGCCGAAGAAAAATGAGGATGGACAGGACTGAACAATCCGGAAACAGTATGCGGTATCGGCGAATTTTCTCCATGACAAACGCAGGAAAGTATGCTACAATAGACGCGGTAAACACACCAATTCACTCGACAAAGGAGGTACGCCCCATGCCGCGTACCCTATCCCCTGCTGCACGCATCGAGCGCAGCATCCTCTCCGATTTCCGCAAACCGCTCTGGCGGCCGTTCGTCCGCGGCATCAAGCAGTACAAGATGATTGCTCCCGGCGACCACATTGCGGTGTGCATCTCCGGCGGCAAGGACTCCATGCTGCTGGCGAAAATGATGCAGCTGCTGCAGCGCCACACCGACATTCCCTTCGAGACGGAGTTTCTCGTCATGGATCCCGGCTACAATGCTGAAAACCGCCAGCGTATCATCGACAATGCCGCCCTGATGGAAATCCCCATCCGCATTTTTGACAGCAGCATTTTCGAGACAACGAAAATCGCCGAGCGAAATCCCTGCTACCTCTGCGCCCGGATGCGCCGCGGTTTCCTTTACGACCGTGCGCAGGAAATGGGCTGCAACAAAATCGCACTTGGGCATCACTTCAACGATGTTGTGGAGACGACCGTTATGGGGATGTTCTACGGTGCCCAGCTGCAAGCCATGCTGCCGAAGCTGCACAGCCGCAATTTTCCCGGCATGGAGCTGATTCGCCCAATGTACTGCATCCATGAGGAGGACATCTGTGCTTGGCGCGATTTCAACGCCCTGCACTTTATCGCCTGCGCCTGCCGCCTGACCGAAGAGCGCGACAAAAGCGGCGATGGCATCGGCAACTCGAAGCGCGCGGAAATCAAGCAGCTGCTGAAAACGCTTCGAGAGACGAACCCCGATGTAGAGAAGAACGTCTTCAGCGCGATTCACGCCGTCAGTCTGGACACCATGCCGGGCTGGAAAATCGGCGAAAAGGAATACAGTTTCCTGGATGACTATGACAATTGGGAAGCAGCGCACCGTCCGGCGGATAAGTAACCGAAAACGGGTCAAGGGATGCACATTCCCCTGACCCGTTTTTTATAATACGACAAATGTACAAATTTCCGTTTTTGAATAAAAATTCAGCTCCCCAATGAAGCAGATTTTTGCTGCCATCAGGGAGCTGTTTGCTTATTCCGTTACTTCCGGTGAATTCGTTACTTCCGGCACATCCGTCGGCTTCGGCACGTCCGTTGCTTCCGGCACATCCGTCGGCTTCGGCACGTCCGTCGGCTTCGGCACGTCCGTTGCTTCCGGCGCTTCCGTTGGCTTCGGGGCTTCCGTTGGCTCCGGGGCTTCCGTTGGCTCCGGGGCTTCCGTTGGCTCCGGGGCTTCCGTCGGCTTCCGGCACATCCGTCGGCTTCGGCGTGTCCGTTGCCTTCGGCGGATTCGTCGGCATCGGGGCTTTCGTCGCTGCCGGCGCTTTCGTCGTTTCCGGGAGCTTTGTCGCTTCGGGCGCATCAGTCGCTTCCGCATCGTCGGGCTTGTCCAGCACCAGCGGTTCAAGCCCCAGCAAATCAGAAACCGTCACGAACTCGAATCCCGCGTCGCGCAGCATGGGAATCAGCGTTTTCAGGCACTCATAGTCCGCCATTCGCGCGTGATAGAGCAGAATCGAGCCGTTCTGGGTATCGCGGAACGCCTGATAAGGTTCGGTCTGCGCCACATCCCACAGGACGACCTTCTCCACGCCGTGCGCATAGAAAATCGGCAGGAAGTTCTTCTCGGAGTTCATATAGTGCCCGAACGGCGGGCGCAGCAGCCGCAGCGGATAGTGGTAGCCCAGCACCTCGTCCACGCGCTCCTGCGACAGACGCACCTGCGCATCCGCACTGGACTCGGAGTATTCCAGCAATTGCGCGTGCTTCCATGTATGGCTGCCGAACTCATCGCCGTGTGCCAGCGCGTCTTCCCACAGTTCACGGTCTTCCGCGCAGAACAGCTTGCCGACGATAAACCACGTCACCGGGAAATCAAGTTCAATGCTCAATTCGTGGATTTTATACACAGCATCCATGTTCCAGCCGTCATCCACCGTGATCGCGATTTTTTTGGATTCGCGGTCGCCGTGGCGGACAACGTAATCCTCCGGAATCGCGGCAAACGCCGTCTGCTGCACCAGCATCAGGCACAGCGCCAGCGACAGCAGACGCATCATGCGTTTCATCAGCAGCCCCTCCTTATTGCGGGTCGACGTAATTCGGTTCTTGCCAGATATACCAGTCCGTGCCGTCGGTCAGCATCGTAACCGTGCCGTCGCCGGTCAGGAACGCCCGCGAATCCCCGAACTGCACCATGCAGGCGGCACTGCGGTTGTTCTGCCCCGTCGGCAGGGGGCAGCGGAAAATCGTCAGCTTTGCGTTGCCCAGCGTCAATTCGTCGCCGTCGCCAATCTGCACATAGGGGATGTTCTTCGTCCCCGTCGCTTTGACCGCCTGCTGATGGTAGCCCTCTTCGTCCACATACGTCGTGGTGTTGGGCGACAGGAACGCATCCACCTGATACAAATCGGAATACATAAGGTAGATGAAGCCGTGCAGGTGGTCATCGTCGCAGTGTGTGTTAAGCAGATACTTCAGTTCCGTGATGCCATATCCATCCAGCGTCGCATACACGCGCTTGCGATAGCGCCCTTCGCCGCCGTCCACCATCATGGCTTCCCCGCCGGATTGCAGCACCATCGCGTCTGAGCGGTTCGTGTCAATGCAGGTCAGGCGCAGCGTATCCTTCTCCGCCCAATCCGCCGGCACATTCGCTTCGTTCTCCACCCGGTACACCTCCGCCTGCGCCGCGCCCAATCCCAGCGCCGCGCACAGCAGCATCAGCAGCAGTTTCCGTTTCATACGTTTTCCTTTCCACAAGGGAGTTCCTCCCTTGACCCTTCCGCGCGATTCGGTTGGTGACACGCTCATGTCGTGTCCGCATGTTTATACAGGGTTTCGCTCCTGCGGGAGCGACCAGAGGGCTTTGCGATCGCCCTCTGGACTCCTTCGCATCCCCACTGATGTTTGTTGGTTTTTATCGCAGCTGTTATATAGTTAGTGTGCCTTTCGTTCTCCTAAGCAGCACTGCCATATACTAACATCCGGAGGGCGACGGGCGAAGGGGTCAAGGGGGCGACCGCAAAGCCCCCTTGTCGCCTCCGCAGAGGCGAAATCCCTTTCCTTACTGCGCTTGCACCCACCCGCGGGCGACCGCAATCTCATACACCCCGTCCGCCATGCCTTCCGCCAGCCATTGCTGATACACCGGCGTCACCAGCAGATATTCCTCCGCCGGATTCGATAAATACCCCATCTCCACAAGGAAGCACATCATCTTCGCCCAGTTGTTGCCGACATAGTTGTCGTTCAGCCGCACCATGCCCGTGGAGTTCGCCAGCGTCATACCGACACGCGTTTTCATCGCGTCCAGCAGCTTCTGCCCCATTTCGCGGTAGGTGTCCGCATCCGCAACCGCTTTGGCATAGTCGCTGTTCAGCGGGCCGTAAACCTGTATGCCGCGCTTGCTGCGGTTGCTGGAGTTGTTGCAGTGCAGGCGGAGCATAATCTGCGCGCCGCCCGCTTCCGCGATTTCACAGCGTTCGATGTTCGTGTGGAACGTCGTTTGATCTTCGCGGGTCATGACGACGTTCGTGCCCTGCCGAAGCAGCTCGTCGCGCAGGAGCATCCCAATTTCCAGGCAGACGATGCTCTCGCGGCGATTCGTCTTGGTTCCCTGTGCCATGCCGCCCTTGCCGCTGGTCGAACCGGACAGCCCCGGCCCAATCGGCTCATTGACGAAGCGCCCGTTTTCCTGATGTCCCGCGTCAATGCAGACGGTCACGCCGCTCAAGCGCCCCTCCTGCCGCTGCGGCGCTTCCGGCGCCTGATAGCCCTTGCGCACGGTTGCTTCTTTCTTCATGCTGCCCGATCCGCTTTTCACCTGCACGGTGAACTGCGTCCGCGCGAAGGTCAATTCACTGACGACGTCGCCCTCGTAATGCCCGTTTTCGTCCGGGTAAACCGGCTGGGTGACGGTTTGTTCCTTGCTTCGCCAGTAGAGGAGCATGTAGTCCGTCCCGGCGGCGTTGAACGCGTAGTGGAAGCCCTCCGGCGTTTCCGTCAGCACGAAATCCGTCACTTTCACGTTGCTTTTCCCGGTCGGCTTCTGATAATCCGCAGCCTTCGGAAGCGTCGTCGATGCTTTGCCGATGCTGCCCGTCGTGCGCGCCGAGGTCAGCGCAACGCTCGTTTTGCCGCCCGCGCCGGAGTAGGCAAGGGAAACATCGCCCTCAAAATGCCCGTCCTCGCTGTACAGCATCATCCAGCCTTTTTCGGCAGGCGTTGTGTATTCGAGGATGACGAACGGGTCTTGCGCGCCCGCATCAAAGGCATAGTGCAGCGCGTATTCCGATGCCGTAAGTGTGATGGACACGCCAGCCGCCTGTGCGGTCGTCGCGCAGAACAGCGCCAGTACCGCGCAGAGCAGCAGCGGCAGCAGCCTTTTCATCTTTTTTTCCCTCCGTGTTCCTTTTTCCAGCGGCGAATCAGCTTCTGAATGCGTCCCCACGGTGTCCGCGACTTTTTCAGCGCCACCGCCGCGTCCAGCGCCCCCTGCCGGTACAGGTTGTTGTTCGGCTCGCGGCGAATCGCCTCGCGGTAGGACTGGTGCGCTGATTCATACTGTTCCAGCGCCATGAGCACTTTGCCCTGCATGGCGTACCACGCACTGTCGCGGGTAGATGCGCGCAGGAGCTGCCGCAATGCCGCTTCAGGATTATCCTGCCGGAGCATCTTTGCCGCCAGTGTCAGCGCATCCTGCTGGTCAAGTTCGCGGTTGAAAGCAGCGGATGCCGTCGTCCGGTTGACCGCGAGCTTCATCGCTTCCTCATACGCCAGATTCAGCGTAATCATTTTTTCCTGCGCGGCTTTTCGTTCCGTTTCGTCCTGAAATTTATCGGGATGGCAAGTTTTTACCAATTTGCGATATGCTGCGCGCACCTGATCCGCGTCGGCAGACGCTTCCAACCCCAATACGCCAAATGGATTCCGCATCGCCAACACCTCCTGTTTGCTCTGCGGCTGTTTTGCTATCCTAGAGTGTGTTTCTAAAATGAGACCGGTGCAGTTTCGAGCAGATTTTCTTGCAATTCAAGGATGAAAACCGAAGGTTTTACTTAAGGTAAATCGAGGTTTGAAGACGCAGAAGTGCATGAAAAGATGCCGAAAATGCTGCCGGGCGAATTTAGAAACACACTCTAGGAAATGAAATGGAAACGCCGGTTTTTTCCCGGCAGAAAGAGGTCTTACAATGGCTGCAAAGCTCCGCAAGCGTGAGGAAATCCCCGCGCAGTACAAATGGGACTTGTCGCACATTTACCCTGATGATGCCGCGTGGGAGGCCGCTTTGGCGGATGTGCTTGCGTCCGGCAAGAAGTTCGCCGCGTGGGAGGGCAAAGTCGCCGAGAATCCCCGTCAGGCCATTCGCGAGTATTTCGACTTGAATCAGCAGGCTGAGCCCGTTTTCTCCTACGCATTCCTGCGCGGCGAAACGGACAACGGCGACCCGGTTGCGCAGGGACTTCGCGCCCGCGCGTCCCAGATGGGCGTGCAGCTGTCCACCGCGATGTCCTTCTTTGAGCCGGAGCTGCTCTCGCTGGATGATGCGCTGCTGGCGGAAATCGCCGCTGATCCGGCAATGGCGGATTATGACGCGTTCCTGCGCAACCTGATTCGCCAGAAGCCGCACACGCTGCCTGCCGAGCAGGAGAAGCTGCTCGCCATGATGGGGCAGGTCGCCCAAGCCCCGAACCACATCTTCGGGATGCTGACCGACGTGGATATGTCCTTCCCGCCCGTGCAGATGCCCGACGGCACGACCGCTGAGCTGACTGAAGGCACATATTCCCAGTTCATCCGCTCTGACAGCCGCGACGTGCGCAAATCGGCGTTCGACGGCATCATGAACACCTACGGCAGTTTCGGCAGCACCATCGCCGCGACGTACAACGGCAGCGTGCAGAACGACGTGTTCCAGGCGCGCGCCCGCCATTACGCCACCGCCCGCGATGCCCGCATGGAACCGCTGGAAATCCCCACGAGCGTCTACGACAACCTCATCAGCGAAGTGCACGCGGCGATTCCGGTGCTGAATGAGTATCTGGCGCTGCGCAAAGCGCTGATGGGGCTGGATGAATTGCACATGTACGACCTCTACACGCCGATGGTCAAGGATTTCCACATGGAGCTGAGCTACGACAAGGCGTTTGACCTTGTGCTGGAAGGCCTGAAGCCCATGGGCGAAGACTATCTGGCCAAGCTGCGCGAAGCCCGCGTCGGCGGCTGGATTGACGTGTACCCCTCCAAGGGCAAGTCCTCCGGCGCGTTCTCCTCCGGCAACCTGCGCGACGTGCACCCCTATGTGCTGCTGAACCACAACGACAATTTGTCGGACACGTTCACCATCGCGCACGAGCTGGGGCACTCCATGCACTCCTTCTACTCCAACACCAACCAGCCTGCGCCCAAGAGCGATTACAGCCTGTTCGTGGCGGAAGTTGCGTCCACCTGCAACGAGGCGACGATGATGCGCCACCTGCTCAAGACGTTCGCGGACGACAAGAAGGCGCTGGCGTACCTGCTGAACCACTTCCTGGAGCAGTTCCGCACGACCGTGTTCCGTCAGACGATGTTCGCGGAGTTTGAGCTGATTGCCCACACGATGGCGGAGCAGGGGCAGCCGCTGACCCGCGAGAGCCTGTCCAAGGCATACTACGAATTAAACCAGAAGTATTACGGCGCTGTCTGCACGGTGGATGAAAACATCGCCAACGAGTGGATGCGCATCCCGCACTTCTATCGCTCCTACTACGTCTATGTGTACGCGACGGGCTTGTGCGCGGCGGTTTCGCTCAGCGACAAGATTCTGTCCGAAGGCGAAAGCGCCGTCCGCGACTACCGCAAGTTCCTGTCCGCAGGCTGCGCCGTGCCGCCGATTGACGCTTTGAAGCTGGCGGGCATCGACATGAGCAGCCCCGAACCCATCCGCCGTGCGCTGGGCGTTTTCAAGGACACGCTGGCGCAGTTCAAGGCGGTTATAATGGCGTAATACGATTTTTAGCTTCGCCTGAGCAATCTGCTTGCACCTTTGCTCATTCTTAGCTAAAAACCGTATAAACAGGAGGTTTATCATCCATGATGCAGGGTTACGACAAGGATGCGGCGGTCGCGTTCATCACCCGCTGCATCCGCAAGGCGGATCACCCGGAGCTGGCGGAGGACATTCCCGCGCTCGTGCCGCAGATGATTGATGCGGACATGGCGTACATGCACGAAGCGGGTGTTTTGGACGACGACGGCTACGCGGGCGACGCGTACTACGAGGATGACGAAGCGATTGAGTACATTGTCGAATCACTGGCGGCGAAGAACGCGCTCGACCCCGAACAGGCGGTCAAGCTCGCCGCGCTGGTGGACGACTACCTCGATGCCCAGCAGATGTTTTTGGAATCGCAGGGTATGGTGGAGTACGACGAATAAACAAAATCATAATACGCAAAACGGGTCTGCACCTCGCTGGCTGGCAAGGGCAGACCCGTTGTTTTGTACATTATTCAGCGCTTTCAACCGTGATTTTCTCGCCAGATCGGCGCTTTCACTATCGTAATTTCTTCATCGGATACATAGGGTGAATACAGCTCATAGGTATACACAAGTTCAGTTACCTCTTGCAAAGGTGCCAGCAGATCTGCTTCCATTTCAAAGTCTAAATACCCATTCTTTGCGGATTTTGCATAAACTCTAATTGATACTTTTTTTGCATTTACAATCATTCTGAGCGTTTTAATTTTATCTTCTGTAAGAGCAATCGCGTACTGTCCATTATTCAGCTCATTATTTATCATTAGAACATTACTAATTATGATTAAATCATTGTCTGCCATGATAACCAATTTAGTTACATCGTCTATATAGTTTGGTTGCAGATTTTTTGCTACAGCAAAGGCAACAATTGAATTTGTTAATTCTTTTTTTTTCGCCCATCAACCCTATCTGAGTCATAAAAACATTATCGTTTCCATCTATCGCAGCAGTTCCTTCATAATAATACCATGTTCTCTTAAACTTATCATAGGAATATCCCTCCTTCCCTTCCAGCAGAGACGGGTCAAACGTCTTTCCCTCCGCCAGTCCAGCACACCCACACATCATGACCACCAGCATTAGCATCGCCAGAAACCGTTTCATTTGCTTCTCCTCCTTTTCTTCGGGCATCACCCGTTGCAATTATTATAAGCCACTTCCGCTTATTTGTCAATAAGCGAATTGCGCTTATCCTATAATATTCGCGAGGTGATTCTCATGCGGGAGCATATCCCCTATCCGCGCATCCGTGACCTTCGCGAAGACCACGACTTGAAGCAATCCGCCATTGCCGCCAAGCTCGGCATCACGCAAACGTGTTACAGCAAGTACGAAATCGGCACGTCGGACATTCCCGTCGCCATCCTCATCCAGCTTGCCCGCATCTATCACACCAGCATCGACTATCTTGTCGGAGAAACAACAAATCCAAAGCGATATACAGATTAAGGGACTTGCCACACCCGGCAAGTCCCCCTTTTCATTCCACATAAAAAGAGCGGCCTGCTCTTTTCAGAACAAGCCGCTCGATATTTACGCAACCGTCAAATTACGCGTGGGGGCCAGCTTCAACCAGTGCCTTGCCAGCGTCGTTGCCGGTGTACTTGACGAAGTTCTTCTCGAAGCGGGACGCCAGATCCTTCGCCTTGTTCTCCCATTCGGAAGCGTCGGCGTAGGTGTCGCGGGGGTCGAGAATCTTGGAGTCCACGCCCGGCAGTTCGGTCGGAACCTCAAAGTCGAAGTACGGAATCTTCTTGGTGGGCGCCTTCAGGATGTCGCCGGACAGAATCGCGTCGATGATGCCGCGGGTATCCTTGATGGTGATGCGCTTGCCAGTGCCGTTCCAGCCGGTGTTGACAAGGTACGCCTTCGCGCCGTTCGCCTTCATCTTCTTGACCAGCTCTTCGCCGTACTTGGTCGGGTGCAGTTCGAGGAACGCCTGACCGAAGCAAGCAGAGAAGGTGGGGGTCGGCTCGGTGATGCCGCGTTCCGTGCCGGCGAGCTTCGCGGTGAAGCCGGACAGGAAGTAGTACTGGGTCTGTTCGGGCGTCAGGATGGACACGGGCGGCAGCACGCCGAACGCATCAGCAGACAGGAAGATGACGTTCTTCGCGGCAGGCGCAGCGGACACCGGGCGCACGATGTTCTTGATGTGGTTGATCGGGTAGGACACGCGGGTGTTCTCGGTCACGGACTTGTCGGCGAAGTCAATCTTGCCGTCCTTGTCGAGGGTGACGTTCTCCAGCAGCGCATCACGGGTGATGGCGTTGTAGATGTCCGGCTCGGAGTCCTTGTCGAGGTTGATGACCTTGGCGTAGCAGCCGCCTTCAAAGTTGAACACGCCGTTGTCGTCCCAGCCGTGCTCGTCGTCGCCGATCAGCAGACGCTTGGGGTCGGTGGACAGGGTGGTCTTGCCGGTGCCGGACAGACCGAAGAAGATGGCGGTGTTCTTGCCTTCCTTATCGGTGTTGGCAGAGCAGTGCATGGACGCGATGCCCTTCAGCGGCAGGTAGTAGTTCATCATGGAGAACATACCCTTCTTCATCTCGCCGCCGTACCACGTGTTCAGGATGACCTGCTCACGGCTGGTGATGTTGAACGCCACGCAGGTTTCGGAGTTGAGGCCCAGCTCCTTGTAGTTCTCGACCTTCGCCTTGGACGCGTTGTAAACCACGAAGTCCGGGGTGAAGTTCTTCAGCTCTTCTTCAGAGGGCTGGATGAACATGTTCTTGACGAAATGCGCCTGCCACGCCACTTCCACGATGAAGCGGACGGCCATGCGGGTGTCCTTGTTCGCGCCGCAGAAGGCATCGACGACGTACAGCTTCTTATTAGAAAGCTCCTTAATCGCCAGATCCTTCACGGACGCCCACGTGGACTCGGTCATCGGATGGTTGTCGTTCTTGTAGCCCTCGCTCGTCCACCACACGGTGTCCTTGGAGTTCTCGTCCATGACGATATACTTGTCCTTGGGGCTGCGGCCGGTATAAATGCCGGTCATGACGTTCACAGCGCCCAGTTCGGACACCTGACCCTTTTCATAGCCCTCGTTGGTGGACTTGGTTTCTTCTTCGAACAGCAGATCGTAAGAAGGATTGTGCACAACCTCGGTCGTGCCGGTAATGCCATACTTGCTCAGATTCAGCTCTGCCATGTAGAACCTACCTCTTTCTTTAAATTGGTGGGACAATACACTGCGGATTCAGGGAAAATCCCGATTCTCCGCATCTATATCATACACCACTTGCGCGGTAAAATCAAGATGTACTTTGGCAAATTTTCTGCGAACAGCTTGACACTTGATGCTTTTTGTCTAGCGTGTGTTTCTAAATTCGCCCGGCAGCATTTTCGGCATCTTTTCTTGCACTTCC
>OWIP01000724.1_pt1 | contig 23417 bp, 19 predicted proteins | sample 1732581 | NCBI WGS metagenome assembly OWIP01 (sample SAMN05065731, study PRJEB22554) | human gut metagenome | biome: ENVO:2100002; feature: ENVO:00000062; material: ENVO:00002003 | host: Homo sapiens | place: USA
GGTGACACCCACAAGCAGTTGTTGGCTCGCAGCAGATATCTGCTTTTCAAATCTGCCGACAAATGGACAGAAAGTCAGAGACAAAGAGCTGAGGTGCTCTTTGAAACGTATCCTGATCTCAAAGAAGCCTATTCGCTTACGCATTCATTAAGAATGATATTTTCCAAGAATACCGTCAAAGATGCTGCAAGACTCTCGCTTGCACGCTGGTATAACAAAGTGGACGACTCTGGCTTTAAGAGTTTCAATGTTATTGCCGCCACGCTTTACGAGCACTATGATGAAGTCTTGAACTTCTTTGTTAATAGGGCAACTAATGCTTTTGCAGAGTCATTCAATGCTAAAATTAAGGCGTTTAGAGCTGCTTTAAGGGGAGTAACGGATATAAAGTTCTTTCTTTTCAGACTTACAAAGCTATATGCTTAATCCCCCTGGTTTATCGGGTGAGCCGTATAAATGGCAAATGCGGACATTTATGAGCATTATATTGTTGTAATTGTTAAAATGTGCGAATTTAACAAGTCTGTAAGTATAAAAAATTAACTTAAACTTGTTTCGTATTGTAAAATAATTGTATATTTGCAGGCAGAACTTAACACTTAACATTTGTAACTTTAAACTTATCTATTATGAAATTATCATTTTTACGTGTCGCATTCCTTATGTTTTTCGTATGTGGTGCAATGAGCGTATCGGCTCAGAAGCAGACAGAAGGCAAGTCGTCAGTATTCATAGATTATTTTGCTCATCCGTCTAACGTGAAGGATTCTTGGGCTGAGGCTCTTCGCAGCAAAGTGATTGAAGGCATCCAGGAGACCAATCGCGTTCTTATCACTGACGTTGATGCAGAAGACGCTTTGAGAGTAGAGAAAGCACGTCGTGAGAATGGCGAACTGTCGGCAGCAGGCGACGCTTCTCGTCTCGCTGTGATGACACAGCTCGGTGCAAACTATCTGTTGCAGGGCACAATCACATCATTGTCTGTAGACCACAAGCGTTCTGACGACGGCAAGTCGGAGTGGTATGCTGCTGTAGTAAACTATACATTGAAGGTTGTTGATCCTAAGAACGGCACAACTATTGCTTCAAAGACATTCAAGCATGGCGAGAGCATAGCAGAAATGGCTACCGGCGATACACCAGACGCTGCTGCTGTAGACGTTGCCAAGTTCGCACGCAAGGCTGTACGCGCTTTGGTTGACGAGGCTTTCAAGCTCAACGGTACAATCCTCGAAATCAGCGCTACAAAGGGTGATGAGGCTAAGCAGGTGTACATCAGCCTCGGTTCTGCTCATGGCGTAGGCAGCAAGGCACGTTTCAAGGTATACGAGCTTCGCACTGTTGCCGGCCGCAACTCACGCAAGGAGATCGGCGAGCTTAAGGTGAGCGCTGTTGAGGGCGAGGACCTCACACTTTGCGACGTTGTAAAGGGCGGCAAGGAGATAAAGGCTGCTATGGACGCTCAGCAGAAGATTGAGGTTGAGGTGTTCCATAAAGTATCATTACTTGACAAGGCAAAGAAGGTAATCTAATTAGACTTTGTTTATAAAAATGGCATGACTTCATTGAAAAAATGGAGCCATGTCATTGTCATTAGTTTATATCGGCACGAAAACAGAAATCTTTTATCTTTTTTAGCTATGACCAGAATAATCTTATCTCTCTTATTCGGACTCTTCTTCTGTACAAATATAAATGCAGAAGTCTATTCTACCGATGCTACATTGGTGTCGCAGGACGGTAATATAATCACAGTACGTTCTTCAGCCGTTGCCGACAAGAAGAAGGACGCTGCGCTGCTGGCTGCCAAGTCGGCTTTTCATACTCTGTTTCATGCTGGTATAGAAGGCGTGAAGGACGGCACGCCTATGGTTGCTGTGGAGCGTAACGACTACGACTACCGATTCTTTTCGGAGTCGCGCTACATCAACTACATCACAAGCGAGGTGAAGACCGTTGGCGACAAGAAGGTAGGCAACAAGGTGCGTGTCACGGTGCAGCTCTCGATAAACGTGAAGTCGCTTATCGCCGACTTGCAGCATAACAACATGTCTATATCTCCGTCGTGGGGCGTGGCAAGTGCAAAGAAAAGCACATCGGCGCTCAACCCTACTATCGTTATTGTACCTGGTCTGAAGGCGAGCAAAGGCTCCGACTTCCAGGCTATGCTTGAAGCCATTGACGCAAGCGAGGCAAAGAAATACGCTCTCGACAAGATGACTGGCGAGTTTACAAAGAAAGGTTACAAGACTCGTAACTTCGTATCACAGTTGCGCAACTCAAAGAAAGACGAGATGATGCGCACGCAAAGCCAGTCGGACATCAATACAATGATTGTGCAGCAGCTGCCTGGCGACATCATCGTCACCGTTGATGCAGCGGTTGTTACAGATGCAAACAACCAGATGGAGTGTCAGTTGAGCATAAGCGCTGTGGAGAGCCAGACAAACGGCAATCTTGCTTCTGCTACATTCCCCAGCGGAAAATACTATAAAGGCAATGTGAGCGAGTCGGAACTCGTCGACTATGCCTTCAAGAAGATAAAGGCCGACTTCTTCAACCAGATAAAGACATCGTTTGAGGCTATGGTGAGCCAGGGCAGAGAGGTGTATGTAGACATGACAATCTCTAACACTATCGACGATTGGGACTTCGACCAGGACAGTCCGTCTACCGGCGACAACTTCAAGGATGTGCTCGACGAGTGGTTGCGCAGCCATGCGCAGAACAGCGTTTATGACATGAGCAACAACACCGATAAGTATATACACATGACCGTGAATATCCCGTTGTGGAATGTGGAGCGCGGACGCTCTTACACGTTGTCTAACTTCAGCAGCGACTTGAAGAAATTCCTCAAGACTCAGTTGGGCGATGGTTATAAGGCTTCTGTAACGGCACAGGGACAGAAACTCGAAATTATGATTCAATAACTCTATATAAAGGTGTTTTATGAAAAAGACATTCTTACAGATCATATTCCTATTCGTTGCAATGGTAGGATATGCACAAAGCGATATACACTTCACCATATTGAAGTCGGAGACAAAAGGCTTGTCTGAGGATGTTGTTGATGCGCTCGACCTTAAGCTGCACCAGGTGTTCAACCGCAACAGTGCGGCTGCAGCCGATGTGTACAACGTATTCGCTGTTTCGCCGTCGTTGTCTCTCGACAAAGTGCTGTCTACAGACGGCGGCATGGTGAGAAACGTGTCTTTGGCTCAAGGTGAACTGGTGCTTATCGCCAAGAACATCATCGACGGTGCAGAGTATTACAGCGTGACGATTCCGGTTCAGGGCGAAGCTTTAGGCAACAAGGAGAAGGCTATGCTCTCGATGGTGAAGAACATAAAGGTGACTGCACCTGCCTTCACGCGCTTCATCAATACGGCGCGCAAGAAGATTGCTGACTATTACGCTAACAATTGCGCTTTCATTCTGCAGAAGGCTCAGACCCTTTACAACCAGAACCGTTGTCAGGAGGCAGTGAGCTATCTGTCTGCCGCTACAGCCAACGTGCCTTGCTACGACCAGGCTGCGGCTTTGCAGAAGCAGATTCTTGAGAATATGGACAACACTCCAGAGCCGGTCGTCGTAGAGAAGGTTGTGGAGAAGGTCGTAGAGAAACCGGTTGTTGTGGAAAAGGTTGTGGAGAAGCCGGTTGTGGTGGAGAAGATTGTGGAGAAGCCGGTTGTAGTGGAGAAGGTTGTGGAGAAACCCGTTCCGGCGCCAGCACCTGCCGCTCCAGAATGCGAGATAACCATCTCTAAGAACGACCTCGACTTCCGCATTCTCAGTTGCACGGGCAATCCTACGCAGAAACGCATCACCATAAAGGCTGAATACGTCAATAATAATGCGAATATCTCTAACGGCGACATCGCAATGAACGTAGTGATTGACGACAACGGACGCGAACTCACTCGCGAAAATATGGCTGTCACCTCTAACGATTCGTCATACGAATGGGTGAGCATGCCGGCACGCGTCAAGCTGAAGCACGATTTCTACATCATCAACTACGACCATCCTATGGAGACTGTGTCTTATCTGAAGCTCAAAGTGCGCGATGGTATAGTGGAGATTCGCAACTTGAAGGTTAACTGGTAATAATTAAGTATATTATGAAAAGAATATCATTGGCTTTGTGTCTGCTTCTTGCTGCGTGTTGCATGGCATTGGCACAGGACAAGGTGGTGGAGCGTAGCGCAAAGAAGACTCCCGAATGGCTTAACCAAGCCAACGATGGAGCGTTTGTAGTTACCGTCACTGCCAGTTCTCTTGCCGACGCTCAGGTGAAAGCGATGACGGAGGTGACAGAACGCATCATTCTCTCGGTGGCAAGCAATGTCAGTGTGTCGCAGCGCAACGAGTCGAGCGAGGTTGTGGAGAACGGCAGCGTCGATTCGCGCGACGAGTTCACACGTCTTTCAAAGATAAAGTCGGCTAACCTACCTTTCCTCAAGGGCATTTCGCCAAACAAGATTGCCGGCATCTATTGGCAGCGTATGCTTAACAAGAAGACGGGCAAGGGTTATTACGAGTATTCGGTGCTCTATCCTTACTCGCGCAGCGAGCAACTCACGCTTCAGGCTGAGTTTGAGGCTCTCGACAAGGAGATGACTGCCAAGTACGAACAGCTGGAACAGAAGTTGAATAATATAGAAGCGGTGGAAGACATCAAGACTGCCATCACCGAGCTCGACGCTCTTAAGGCTTACTTCTTTGATGATGTGCGTTTGGAGCAGGTTGACGGCTTGAAGAAGCGCTATCGTCAGCTTTATGATGCGCTCAGCCTCACTGGAGAGTTCGTTAAGCATGGCGAATACCACTGCCAGCTACTGTTGAAGGGCATGCCTGTCAAGGTGTCTACGATGCCCACACTGAAGTCGAACTGTGCTTCGCAGCTCAATGTGCGTCCTACAGCCGACGGCAAGTTCGTCATCACATACGACGATAGCGACTGCATTGAGGACGAAGAAAACTTCATCAATGTGCAGTTGCGCCTCGACGGTAAGCGTCTTTCGCATAAGTTCTCGCTGGCTGAAGCCGGCGCAGGCAATGCCGACCAAAGGCTCTCGCTTGTTCCTGAAGGAAAGGTAATGCTGACAGCCGCAATGGTTGACGCAGCCGCACGTGAAGTGACCGACATCACCGTGCGCCTTACTGTCAACAACCGCAATGGCAGCAAGTTTGCGGTGAAGAGTCTTGAACTTAATGTGCCCGACCTCGCCGTTCCGCTTATCTTCGACAATGCAGACGCCGTCTATTCTACAAAAGGACTCATCCAGATAAAGATGCTGGCGAAGGGCGATTGCTCGCTGCGTAAGGTGAAAAAGGGCGACTTCGCATTCGTTAACGGCACGCTCACGGTCGTAAACCCCAACACCGGAGCTATCGAACCTATCAAGGTAGCGTTGCAGTATTCTACAAATTGGGAGTAGACTGGTTTTCGGGCTCTAAACCTTAGTCTGAAAGTGTTTCAGATTTAGTCTTAATAAAGTTTAGACCAAGAGATTTGAAGAGTGAAAGAATTAAACAAAAATAATTAATAATTATTTAAACTGAACTATTATGAAACAGAGAATTTTTAATGTATTACTGGCTATAGCCCTTGTGTTCTGCGGCACATCAGTAGCTTTTGCTCAGTCGAAAGCGTTGGCAAAGGATGTAAAGAAGACCTGCAAAGAGTGGAAGAAGGCAGGTTGGTCATTGTATGCTACAGCTTCTACAATGGAGTACGCATTGACAAAGTATCGCACATACGTTGAGGCTGACCCTGACAACCACCTCGTGCTCACAGGTCTTGCTGTAGGCAAGAACCCGAAGATAGGTCGCGATAACGCCATGATGAACGGCATCACAAGCTATGCAAGCCGCGCAAAGGCTCAAGTCGTAGGTAAGATGAAGAGCATCATGTCTGCTGACGCAAGCGAACAGTCGGGTATGGAGATCGACAAGTTCGGTGCTGCTTACGAGTCGGGCGTCAACACAAAGATTTCTGGTCTTGTAAAGGTACACTTCATGCTCGTTCGCGAGAAGAACGGCGTAAAGGAGTTCCAGGTTTACATGACTCTCGACGAGACTGCTGCAAAGAAGGCTCGTGAGGATGCTGCAAGAGAAGCTAAGAAGAAGGCAGCCCTCAACGACCTCTCAGAGCAGGTCGAGGAGTTCATCGGTGAGCCGGTACCGGCAGACGAGTAATTTCTTAAAGATGTTTTATCCAATCCGGGGAAGGGTAGACTCGTCTGCTCTTCTTCGGATTTTTTAGATAATGATTAACTAAACGAAACCCGTACAAATGAAAAGATTGATATTATTTGCTTTAGGTGCAACGTGTTGTATGGGGACTCAGGCACAAGTTGTAGACGACGATTTCGACAGCTTCATAAAGACTGAGGTGCAGTCGTTCGACAAGTTCATTGACGATGCTAACAAGCAGTTCATCAGTTTCCTGCGCAATCCTTGGAAGGAGTTTGAGGCAAAGAAGCCGGTGGAGAAACGCACCAAACCGGAGCCGGTGAAGCCGGTCGTATACGACGAGAAGAAGGACCCGGTGGTGCCACCCGTGGAACTTGATATCGAGGACATCCTCGGACAGTCTACCGGCGAGAGCAAGCAGCGACCGCAGGGCAAGATTAATGACGGCGAGAAGGTTGGCTTTGAAAAGCCGCAGCCTAAGCCTGCGACTCCGACAGCTAAGCCTGCGACTCCAGCTCTCAAGCCTGTGACTCCGACAGCTAAGCCTACGACTCCAGCTCTCAAGCCTGCGACTCCAACTCTCAAGCCTGCGACTCCAACTCTCAAGCCTGCGACTCCGACAGCTAAGCCTGCGACTCCAACAGTTAAGCCCGCAACTCCAGTTACCAAGCCTGAGCCCTCTGCAGCCAAGCCAGCAACCCCGACAACTCCGACCACTCCGCCAGCAGTGGTGCCGGTGCCGACTGCTAAGCCTTCTGCACCTATGAGCGCACTCTATAAAGAGTCGTCAGAGAAGCAGATGATTAACTACTGCGGACAGAGAATTTACGTAGACAAGTCGCTGAAGGGCGTATGCTCTATAGGCAATATGCGCGAGAAGGCTGTTGCCGATGCTTACGAGGCGATGTGCAAGGCCGACTACAAGCCGTTGCTTGCCGACTGTCGTCAGCTGAAGAAAGACCTCAAGCTCAACGATTGGGGTGTGTTCCTCTTTGTTCGCGACGTGTCTAATGCCCTTTGTGCCGACGCACATGCGTCTGTTGTAATGCAGCAGTTCCTACTCAACGAACTCGGATATAAGTCGAAGATGGCGCGCCGTGCCGACCGCGACCAGATGCTTCTCTTCGTAGCGACCGACTGTAAGATGTATGGTCGTCCTTATTTCACTAAGGACGGACTCAACTATTACAACCTCACAAGCGACGAGACTTGCCAGTTCTATATGTGTCAGGAGGATTCGCCAAAGGCAAAGAGCAGTATCGACATGCAGATAACTAACGCTCCGCTGCTCAATTCTGGAATGGTCAATTCCGTACACAAGAATGGTGCGGGCACAGTGGCGGTATCTGTCGACGTTCCCAAGTCGCTGATGCTGTTCTACAAGAGCATGCCGCAGTGCGACTATAGCGTGTATGTGAATGCGAAGGTGAATCCGGCTGTTGCCGACAGATTGCTCTCGTCGCTTGCTCCGATCGTTGAGGGCAAGAGCGAGACCGAAGCTGCCAACCTGCTCATCAACTTCGTGCAGACCGGCTTCAAGTACGCCACCGATCAAGAACAGTTCGGCTATGAGAAACCGTTCTTCGTAGAGGAACTATTCTACTATCCCTACTGCGACTGCGAGGATCGTGCGGTGCTCTATTCATATCTGGTGCGCAACCTGCTGAAACTCGATGTCGTGTTGCTCGATTATCCTAACCATATCGCCACAGCGGTATGCTTCAACGAGAATGTGTCGGGCGATTTCGTCACCGTAGAGGGAAAGAAATACATAGTTTGCGACCCTACTTACATCGGCGCATCCATAGGAAAGGCAATGCCGCAGTTCAAGCGTGTGGCTGCCAAGGTCTTGAAATACTAAGACTTAAAAAAATGCAAAAACGGCATATCCTTGTTTTTGGGATATGCCGTTTTTGCGTGTTTTGTTTACTCAACGATTTCTGCTTCTATCCAGCTGTCGAGCAATGCCTTTGCGTCTTTTTCTGCCGTAGCGTCGTCGACGTCGTATTCCTCGCTGAGCAGACGTTTCAGCGTCTCAGCATCGAAATCCTTGTCCTTAACGCTTTCCCAGAGGAAAGCCGAACTCTCGTTCATGCTGATAATCTTTGTGAAGTCGATGTTCTCTTTGCCTTCTGCAACGATAATGCTCTCGCCGCAAATGTCCTTCAGGACGAAACCTTTCTTTATCTTCATTTTTCTTGATGTTATTAAGCTGAGCCAGGCCTTTTTAGGCCTTTCTAAGCCTTAGCTAAATCTTTTTACTCTTTTACCTTTCTACCTTTCCAACCTGTTTACTTTTCTATATATGTACAGCAGGTAGCGGCGTATGGGTAGCAGTCGGGTCCAGATAGCCGAATAGATGCGCCATTTGCGTCCTGAGGTATAGTCGGGCGTGCTGCGTCCTTTGCGGTAGAACGCCAGAGCGATGCCGCGTATGTCTGCCAGCGTACACTCCTCGGTGCCGAGATTGCCGTCGCCGCGCAGCGTCACCTTGTCGCCGTCGATGTTCACGATGCGGTGCAGCACGTACGTCTTCGGACTTATCTCTGCCAGCACAGCGTCGCCGCAACGCACGGTGGTGTGTTTGCCAAGTATCGCTTTGTCGCGTCCGTCTTCGAGGAACGGGCGCATGCTGAAGCCTTTCAGTTTGAAGGTGACGGTGTGCCCTTGGTTTATCATCTCCACGAAGTACGGTATCAGTTGTGCATTGTTGTACTGTCTTATTTCTTTTTCCATGTTGAGATAGGGTGGTGTTGAGGTGGTGAGGTGTGAGATGGTGTGGTGGTGATGTGTTGAGATGTGTTGTGATTTTACTGATGGGGTGCTGTCAGCGTCTTGAAGCTCACCTCTGCTGCCTCTTTGTTGGGCAGACAGTGCAGCGCATAGATGTACTGTGCAGCCTCAATGAGTCGTATCACGGCGTTGTATGTGTTGCGGAACACCACTTTGTCCCACTTCATCGTAGAGCAGGCAGGCAGAATGTATGTGAACGCCTTTGTAGGTGCTAAACGCTCCACGCGGTTCTCCTTCGCGCGCACTATCTGCGTTAAGGCTCCGATCGGTGCCTTAATGTTGCGGTAGCACGGCGTCTTGCCGCTCCACGGACTGCCGTAGATGTACGCCTTGCCGTCGATGACGCGCACCACGGGGTTGTCGTCGTTCATCAAGTCCGAACCAGGTATGTGGTCGAGCCAGAGCTGCGTGTGCGTGCTCTTGCCCGTGCCGCTCTTTGCGGTGAACGCATAGCCGTAGCCGCCGTTTCTCACGAGCGAAGCGTGTATGAGCAACGTGTCGAAGAAGCTGCCGCGGAAGGCGTAGAGCATCATCAGTGCATTGTTCAGTCCGAACTGGCGCATCTGATAGTCGCCGTTCAGCGCACAAACGCCCTCGCTGAAGTCCTTGTTGGTCTGCAGCAGACAGCAGCTGCGTCCGTGTATGTCCTTCACTATATACTGGTAGCCGCCGTTGTCGAGTAGGTCTACAACGGTGTCGCCGTTGCCCGTCTCGAACGTGTCGATGCGCTCACGGCGGTCCTTAGCCACGGGAGGCAGCGTGTCGTCCACGCGCAGCGTAAAAAGAAAATCGTCGTTTGAGCCTTCCTTCTTGAAAGGCTCGAACGACGGTAACAGTTCGGTGTTGTTCTTTCCGTTTTCGGCAAAGACAACCCTCACGTTATGTTCTGCGATGCAATAGTCTGCTATGATATCCATTATTTCTTCTTCGCCTTCTTTGTCTGCAAATCGGCACGCTCGCTATCGTCTGGTACGAGACAGCTGTATGTAAAGTCGTGCTTTGTGACGTATTTCACGTTGTAGTGTCCTCTTGTTGCGTAGCGCTTCTTTATAGCCACGTATTTCTTCTCTATCTCCTTGCGTGTCTTTGCGAAGTAGGTTACGCAAGTGGGGGTGGCGAATCCGTTAGCCTTCAGATGGTCGCGCAACTGGAACGAGTAGTTGTTGCGGCTGTAGAGAAAGCCCGTCTTGGTGTCTACCCAAGCCGAATCGAGCTGCTGAATCTCTGTGATGTACACCGTAGAGTCGTTGAACGATGTGGCTACACCGTATACGTAGAGTCGCTCCTGCTTCTGCAGTGCGAACATAAGCGACGGCATGAGCAGCAGTGCCAATGCCAGTAATGTGCGAATCTTCATTTCTTTCCTTGTTTTCTGTTGTTTCAGCGGCGCTGTCCGTTGTGGTTGCGTCGCAGCTTTATCTGCCAAGGTAAGCCTTGAGCAGCTTGTTCTTTGTATTCTGTTTCAGCTTGCGTATAGCCTTCTCTCTTATCTGGCGTACACGTTCGCGTGTGAGTCCGTACTTGTTGCCGATTTCCTCCATCGTGCATTCGGGCTGGTTGATGCCGTAGAAAGCCTCTACCACGTTGCGTTCGCGCTCGTTGAGCACGGATAGGGCGAGCGCAATCTCCTCGCGCATCGACTCCATTACGAGCTGGCTGTCGGTAGTCGGCTCGTTCTCGCTCGGCATGAAGTCGAGCATGCTTGCTCCGTCGCTCTCGGTCATCGGCGCGTCTACGCTCACCTGTCGTGTGTCCACCTTCAGCACGTCCTCAATCTTTTCGTGCGGCATATCGGTCTTTTCGGCTATCTCGTCGATGCTTGGTCGGCGTTCGTTCTCCTGCTCAAACTTGTTCAGTATGCGCTTTATCTTGTTCACGCTGCCCACCTGGTTGAGCGGCAGACGCACCACGCGGCTCTGCTCTGCGATGGCCTGCAGAATGCTCTGTCTGATCCACCATACGGCGTACGAGATGAACTTGAAGCCGCGTGTCTCGTCGAACTTCTCTGCAGCCTTCAGCAGTCCGATGTTGCCCTCGTTGATGAGGTCGGGCAGCGAGAGACCCTGGTTCTGATATTGCTTTGCAACGGAGACAACAAAACGCAGATTCGCCTTTGTCAGCTTCTCAAGAGCCTTGCGGTCGCCGTTCTTTATGCGGTGGGCGAGCTCCACTTCCTCTTCTGCGGAAATCAGCTCTTCGTGGCCAATCTCCTGAAGATACTTATCGAGCGAGGCGTTCTCTCGATTTGTAATCGATTTGGTTATTTTAAGTTGTCTCATTAAGTGTTGCTTTTTTTGATATTATTTTATTGTTAAAAGGGTAGGTGCGCTTTGGGCGCATCGTTCTGCAAATTTAACCATTTCTCTCGGTTGTCGCAAATTTTAATCTGTTTATTTTCGGTTGCGGGTGCAATTAACAAAAAAGCGGAGGTCTTTAGGGCCTCCGCTTTGTATCTTAGTAGCCTACGACATTCCTGTCGTAGGCTTCTATTGTTTAGTCCTCAAGCGGCACTGCGAAGTAAGCCTTCTTGCCGGTAGGATAAACGCCCTGGATGTAGAGCACGGGGTCTTTGCTTGTAGAAGCCTCTTTCACGGCGTTCTGCAGATCCTCGATGGTCTTCACGGCACTGTCGTTGACGCGCTGGATGATGAAGCCCTTTGTGATGCCTGCGTTCTTCAGCTTGCCTGCGTTCACCTTCAGCACCTCCAGACCGTAGCCGATGTTCAGCTGCTCCTTCTGGGCGTCTGTAACGGCGCGGAAGTTGCCACCGAGCACGTCGAGGTCAGCCTTCTTTACGACCTGCGTGTTGCCCTTCTCGTTCTTCAGCGTCAAGGTCTTTGTAGCCTTCTTCTTGTCGCGCAGATAAGTGACTGTAACCTTGTCGCCCGGGCGCTTCTTTGCGAGCACCTCCTGCAGTTCTGCCATCTTGCCCACCGGCTTGCCGTCGATAGCAGTGATGACGTCGCCTTCCTTCATGCCAGCCTCTTCAGCCGCACTCTCCTCAGAAACCTTGGCTACGTAGATGCCCTCCATTGTGCCGAGGTCTACGTCCTCGCCCTTGTCCTTCTTGGCGTCAACATAGTTCTTCACGTCCTGACCCTGGATGCCGATGAGCGCGCGCTGCACGGTGCCGTACTGCTTCAGGTCGGCTACCACCTTGTTCATGATAGATGTAGGAATAGCGAAGCCGTAGCCGCTGAACGAACCAGTCTGCGAGTAGAGCATGGCGTTGATGCCGATAAGCTCACCGCGAGTGTTGACGAGTGCGCCGCCCGAGTTACCGGGATTGATAGCGGCGTCGGTCTGTATGAACGACTCCACGCCGTTCTGATAGAGCGAACGAGCCTTAGCACTCACGATGCCCGCCGTAACGGTGTTGGTAAGGTTGAACGGGTTGCCCACGGCGAGCACCCATTCGCCCACCTTGATGTCGTCGCTGTTGGCGATGGTGATAGCCGGCAGGTTCTTGCCGTCGATCTTGATGAGCGCCAGGTCAGACGCCTTGTCGGTGCCGATGATGCGAGCCGAGTATTCCTTGTTGTCGTTGAGCGTAACGGTCAGTTCGTCGGCGTCAGCCACCACGTGGTTGTTCGTAACGATGTAGCCGTCGGTAGAGATGATGACGCCAGAGCCAGATCCCTGCTGCTTCGGTGTGCGCACGCTGCGCTTCTGCTTACCGCCGTTGCCCTGCGGGTTGCCGAAGAAGCCGAACGGGTCAGAGAAGAAGTCGGAGAACGGGTCGCTCTCCACCTCTACGGTCTGCACCTTCGAGTTCTTTGTGCTGAGGATATGCACCACCGACGGCAGCGACTTCTCTGCTGCGTACGTCAAGTCGACGGGCTGGGCAGGCACGGCAGCCGATGTAGCCGGCGTAGCGTTCACCTTTAGTAATGTTCCTGTAGAGAAGGCAAAGGCAAGAGCGCTCATTGCCACAACAAAATACTTAGAATACTTTTTCATAGTTCTGTTTATTTTCTTGTTTGTTATTGTTTTCTAATCGTTTGCGACCTACTTAACGCTGTCGTCCGGTTTGACACATTGCCGTTCGTGTGGGTCGAGCGGTGTTAAAACAACAGCGTTTCTGTTTTCGTGGTTGCAAATTTAGGCGCAAAAATTGTTAATCTGACAAATTGACATGCATCTTTATCCCATTTTAACACTACAATTTAACATATTAACGGCTGTTAGAAAACAAATGCTCGTTTTTTACTTTTGTTTTATATCTGCCGCCTCCCTGCGTCTCATGTTGGGGAAATAGCGCAGTGTCAAGTAAAGTGTAGCAATCATACCGATAGCTCCGCCAGCATAACCTATATATTCTATCGATAGGCGGCTCACCACCAGTCCGCCTATGTATGCGCCGCTGCCTATGCCGAGGTTGAAGATACCCGAGAAGATAGACATGGCTATGTCGGTGAGCAGGCCGATAGGCATAAACTCGGAGGTGTTGAACACGAACACGGCAAAGGTAAGCCCTACAAGGGGCAACCATCTCGTAAAAGATTCTTTGTTTTGCATCCTGAAAATAAAATGTATTACTTGTTATCCTTTTTTACGCTGCAAAGTTACGCAATTAATAAGGTATAACTGCAACAGGTAAACGTTTAACGTTGCAGAACGTGATGCAAATCAAGCTAAAGCCGTAAAAAAATCTTTCCCTAAATTCTTAAAATGTGGCAGAATAGGGATATTCATAACATTTTATAGGGAAATTTCTCTTGTCGTTAGTCGAATTTATCGTAAATTCGCAACATTAATCAAAAACACATAGAACAATGAAGAAGTTTTTAATGGCAGCCCTGGCGCTGCTTACATCGGTGCTCGGCGTGCAGGCGCAGGGCTATCAGGACTATAGAGACCATAACTACGGCAGCCGCCGCGACTACTCCATGTATGCCAACCGCTACGACCGCTTCGGCATCGACGGCGTGTATATGGGCATACGCATCGGTCCGTCGTTCACCACCGTCGACTCCGACGACAAGGCGCTCGACGGCGGCAATACGCAGACCGGTCTCAACCTCGGCGTGTTCGGCGGAATGCAGCTCTCGCCGAAGGCTCCCGTGTTCATCGAGAGCGGACTGATGTATGTAGAGAAGGGCGGCAAGAACCTCTATGAGGGTAAGAAGGTGACCTACAGTCTCCACTATCTCGAGATACCGATCGTCGTGAAGTACGCCATACAGCTCAACGAGCACTTCTCTGTGCAGCCGTTCGCCGGCGGTTACTTCGCGTTCGGCGTGGGCGGCAAGGCTAAGAACTTCGGCGACCGCGAGGTGTCCAACTCCTTCTCACACCATTACTTCAAGCGCTTCGATGCCGGTCTGCGCTTCGGTTGCGGCGTGACGTACGACCTCTTCTACGCCGACCTCACTTACGATGTCGGACTCTCTAACATCTGTCACGACGAGTTCGACACATCGCACAACCGCAGCCTGTCGCTCAGCTTGGGTGTCAACTTCTAACATTTTATAGTGCATTTGTAGCCTATTAGTAGCGGAGGTCTCCGGCCTCCGCAGCACCAAGTCGAATAGTATTTTCAGCTTGCTGCGGAGGCCGGAGACCTCCGCTACTGTTAGTTGAATAAAAAAACGACTAAAAATTGCTCAAAATGCACAATTTTCAGTAACTTTGCAGTCTGTTGGAAACAGTGTCTCGGTTCTGTCGCTGCTGTGCATAGGCGCAGGAGAGGAAAGTCCGGGCAGCACAGGGAACCCCACTTCCGAAAGTAGAAGCTGTCGGCGACGGCAGGTGTCGGTAGAAGAAAACAACCGCCACGCCTCGTGTGTGGTAAGGGTGAGAAGGTGGTGTAAGAGACCACCAGCCGGTGGGTGATCATCGGGCTGTACCATCTGGGGGCTGCAAGTTCATGTATACCATCGTTTGAGGGCGTCCCGTCCGACCATTGCGACGGTGGAGGGTAGAATGCTGGAGACGCAGGGCGACTTGCGTAGTAGATAAATGACAGAAGGCTCGCGGCGCAGCAATGCGGCGCGAGAAACAGAACCCGGCTTATAGAGACACTGTTTCCAACTTTTTTTGTTCTGATTTTTTACTGCGGATTAATCTAAAAAGTGGATTAATATCTGCATCCTTGCTGAAGTAAAAATAACAACGGATTAATCGGATTAAACGGATTCTATTGCTGAGATAAAGCGGATTAATCGGATTCGGTGGGTGCCTTCAAGGGGGTGCACTTGTCTCAAGTGCACCGACAAAGCTGATGGTATTCATTTGCTCGGTCGGTGCATTGCTTGCTCGGTCGGTGCACTTGAGACAAGTGCACCCCCTTAAAGGCACCCAAAATCCGCTTAATCCGTTTAATCCGCGTTAATTCAACTACACCCAAAATCCACTTAATCCGTTTAATCCGCGTTAATTCAACTACACCCAAAGTTAAATCCGTTGTCGATTCAACGCAGCCTAAAAATCCGCAGTTGGTTCAAATAAAAAAACGAACTCCGTTTAATCCGCTTTTAATTCGGACTGAACGGAGTTCGTTCTTAATTCAATATCCAGTTTACTTGATAACCTTTACAGTCTTGCCGTTAGCCAGACGTACGATGTTGATGCCCTTCTGGAGGCTGTTAACGCGAGCGCCACCGAGAGTGTATATCTCTGTGACAGTGCTGTTGTCGGCAGTGTTAACGGTGTTAATGCCGGTAGTTTCAACGGCTGTGCCCTTGAAGGTAACATGTATAAGCTCGTCCATGTTTGCACCCAAATACTTTATATAAAGGTCAATCGACTTGTCGTTTACAGAGCCCTTGAGCATCTGCCAGTATGCGTTCATTATAGCATTGCCTTCAGTAGAAGCGTTGCCGCCGAGCACAGCGTGTGCGAAGCCGCTTTCGTCGTTGAACGAACCGTCCTCAGTTACGTCAATCTTGTAGTCTACGGTGTAGTCGGGGAATGCGTAGCCGTTGAATACGTGGTTCTTCACCTCGAACTTCAGACCGTCGTCAGTCTTTGTCACCTTTATCTCACCTTCTGTCGGTGTGTATCCGCCGTCGGTGTCAGCCCATGTACCCTTGAAGGTCACGCCTGTTGTGAGGTCGGCAGCCATAGCTACGACTGTGAGCATCAGCAACGAAAAAAGAGTAAAAATTTTCTTCATAATAAATCGTTTTTAGTTTGTTAAATGGTTTTTATTGGTTTAATTATAATGTTTGTTCGAGAGTTTGCGTTATGCAAAGTTATAAATAATCGTTGAATAACGGAAGAAAAAGCAAGAATTATATTAAAAACTATTGAATAGAAAGCGATATAAATCGTATGAGTATATGTAAAAATCAATTTATGCAAAAAAGTACCATATCTTCCAGCAGGCTTGCAACGCATTGTTGGTTAATATGTTAAAGGCTGGTAGATGGCTGTTTTATCTACCAGTCATCTACCAGCCATCTACCAGCAAGACACAGCCCACATTAATTGGGTTTTGACATGCTATCCATTGATAGTATCTTTTTTTTCTTACGCCTTCTTGCGCTGCGGCAGCAGCGATGCGCCTATACTTGCAACGAGCACGGCGAGGATGATGCAGAGCGAAGCCACGGCGTCTATCTCCACCCACTCGTGAATGAGCATCTTCACACCGATGAAGAGCAGCAGTACGCATACGCCGGTCTTCAGATAGCGGAAGCGGTCGGCGATGGCTGCCAGGAGGAAGAACATAGCACGCAAGCCGAGGATGGCGAAGATGTTAGAGAAGAACACCACATACGGGTCGAGCGACACCGAGAACACAGCCGGAATGCTGTCGAACGCGAATATCAAGTCGCTGAACTCTATCACGAGCACCGTCACGAAGAGCGGGGTGAAGAGCAGACGGCCTGCCTTGCGTATGAAGAAGCGGTCGCCCTCAAACTGTGTGTGTATGCGTCCGGTCTTCGCGAGCAGTCGCACGATAGGATTCTTCTGCACGTCCATCTCCTCCTTCTTGTTGCGGTCGAGGAACATCTTCACACCACTATATATAAGTACGCCACCGAACACCAGCAGCACCCAGTCGAAGCGACTGATTATGGCTGCGCCGAGGAATATGAACACGAAGCGCAGCACTATTGCGCCGAGGATGCCCCAGTTGAGCACGTGCTGATACTCGTTCTTGCCCACGCCGAACGCCGTGAATATCATCATCATCACGAACAGGTTGTCTACCGACAGCGTCTTTTCTATAAGGTATCCCGAGATATAGCTCACCGTCATATAATGTCGATACTGCTGCAGACTCGCCTCAAAGTCCGACGGGTCGAGCTTCAGGTGGGGAGCGTACGCCGACGCCACGGCTTTAAGGTCGGCAAAGCTGCTTATGCCGTGCACCATGTCGCCCTTGAACCATAGAAAGGCCGAGAAGGCGAGTGCGAGTGTTATCCAAACGGCAGTCCATGTGCCTGCCTCACGTATCGACACCTCGTGTGCTTTCTTGTCTATCACGAGCATGTCGAGCACGAGAATGGCGGCTATAAAGACTATGAAGCCGCCCAAAAACATAAATTCTGAAAGATGAAACATGTGTTACTTTTATTTGTTCGGGTGCAAAGTTATACCTAATAATCCGAACACACAACATTTAAATGCGGTTTTAACCGAATTGTAACAAAGGTGGTGAGGTGGTGAGATAGTGAGGGTGTTGTGTATAAAATCTCTTAAAACGCGTTTTTTAAGCCCTCTAAGCGCTGCTAATCCAAATATTTTTTGTAATTTTACACCCTTGAAGACGACCCTAAAATCGCTTACAGCGAAAATAAAGGGCATTTGAGGCGATTCTCCGTTGTAGGAAGCGCCCGCATAAACGCAATAAAAATACATTTTATAATAATCAATGGACGAAAATCAAACAATTGATCTGGACAGAGTCCAGAAAATCAACATTGAGGAGGAGATGAAGAAGTCGTACATCGACTATAGTATGTCGGTGATTGTGGCTCGTGCCCTCCCTGATGTTCGCGACGGATTCAAGCCGGTTCACCGCCGCATCCTCTACGGTATGCTCGGCATCGGCAACACAAGCAGCAATCCTTACAAGAAGTGTGCGCGCGTCGTTGGTGAGGTGCTCGGTAAGTACCACCCGCACGGCGACTCTTCTGTCTACGGCGCTTTGGTGCGTATGGGACAGAGCTGGAACATGCGCTACATGCTTGTGGACGGACAGGGTAACTTCGGTTCGGTTGACGGCGACTCTCCTGCTGCCATGCGATACACCGAGTGCCGCCTCTCGAAGATGGGCGAGCACATCATGGACGACTTGGAGAAGGACACTGTAGACATGGACCCCAACTTCGACGATACGCTCACCGAGCCGTCGGTTATGCCTACAAAGATACCTAACCTTCTTGTGAACGGTGGCAACGGTATCGCCGTCGGTATGGCTACCAACATGCCTACCCACAACCTCTGCGAGGTTATCGACGGCTGCTGTGCATACATCGACAACCCCGATATCGACACCGACGGACTCATGCAGTACATTCAGGCGCCCGACTTCCCTACGGGTGCGTACATATATGGCTTGCAGGGCGTGCGCCAGGCTTACGAGACGGGCCGCGGACGCATTGTTATGCGTGCAAAGTCTGAGATTGAGAGCGGCGATACCCACGACAAGATTGTCGTTACCGAGATTCCTTACGGTGTCAACAAGGCCGACCTCGTTGCCGGCATCGCCGACCTCGTTAAGGAGGGCAAGATTACGGGCATCTCTAACGTCAACGACGAGTCGGGCCGCCAGGGAATGCGTATCGTTGTCGACGTGAAGCGCGACGCCAATGCCAATGTCATCCTCAACAAGCTCTACAAAATGACAGCCATGCAGTCGTCGTTCTCTGTCAACAGCATTGCGCTTGTCAACGGTCGCCCGCGTCTGCTCACGCTTAAGGAGTGCGTTAAGTATTTCGTAGAGCACCGTCACGACGTCACCATACGCCGCACAAAGTACGACCTCAAGAAGGCTCAGGAGCGTGCCCATATCCTCGAAGGCTTGATTATCGCCTGCGACAACATCGACGAGGTAGTGCGCATCATCCGTGCTTCTAAGACTCCGTCCGACGCTCAGCGCAACCTCGAGAAGCGCTTCGACCTCGACGAACTGCAGTCGAAAGCCATCGTCGATATGCGCCTCTCTCAGCTCACCGGCCTGCGCATCGACCAGTTGCACGCCGAGTTCGAGGAACTGGAGCGTCAGATTGCCTACTTCGAGCAGATTCTCAGCGACCCTGAGCTTTGCAAGAAGGTGATGAAGGACGACCTGCAGGAGGTGAAGGAGAAGTACGGCGACGAGCGCCGCACGGAGATCAAGCCGTACGAGCACGAGTTCAACGCCGAAGACTTCTACCCGAACGACCCGGTTGTCATCACCGTGTCGCACATGGGCTACATCAAGCGCACACCGCTCAGCGAGTTCCGCGAGCAGTCGCGCGGCGGCGTAGGTTCGAAGGGAGCACGCACACGCGAGCAGGACTTCACCGAGTATATCTACCCAGCTACGATGCACCAGACCATGCTGTTCTTCACACGCAAGGGCCGCTGCTACTGGCTCAAGTGCTACGAGATACCCGAGGGCGACAAGAACTTCAAGGGTCGTGCCATCCAGAACATGCTCAACATCGAGCCCGACGACTCTGTCAACGCATTACTGCGTCTGCGCGGCTTGAACGACGAGGAGTTCGTGAAGTCGCACTACGTAGTGTTCGCTACGAAGAACGGTACGGTGAAGAAGACAAGCCTCGAGGCTTACTCGCGTCCGCGCACCAACGGTGTCAACGCCATCAACATCGTTGAGGGCGACGAGGTGGTAGACGTGCGCCTCACCAACGGCAAGAACGAGATTATCCTCGCCAACCGCAACGGACGCGCCGTACGCTTCGACGAAGACTCTATCCGCACCATGGGTCGTGTGTCTACCGGTGTGCGCGGCATGAAGCTCGACGACGGCGACGACCAGGTTGTGGGCATGATTGTCGTGAACAACGCCGAGACCGAGACCGTGATGGTTGTGTCTGAGAACGGCTACGGCAAGCGCTCGCAGGTAGAAGACTACCGCAAGACCAACCGTGGCGGCAAGGGCGTGAAGACATTCTCTATCACCGAGAAGACCGGTCGCCTCGTGGCTATCAAGAACGTCACCGACGACAACGACCTCATGATCATCAACAAGAGCGGCATCGCTATCCGCCTCGCCGTTTCGGAGTGTCGTGTCATGGGTCGCGCCACACAGGGCGTGCGCCTCATCAACCTCTCTAAGAAGAACGACGTCATCGCAAGCGTATGCAAGGTGATGAGCACTGAGAAGGAGGCTGAAGTGAGCGGCGACAAGGACGACGAAAACGCAACCCCTGCTACCGATGTTCAGGCAACAGAGGCTCCGCAGACCGAGACTCAAACAACAGAAACAGAATAACAATTAAACCAAACAAAGTTATGAAAAAATTATTCGTAGCAGCATTGCTGGCAGTAACTGCCACATCTGCATTTGCTCAGGACATCAAGTCTGTTCTTAAGGCAAAGGATTACGCTGAGGCACAGAGCGGTCTCAACTCTTGCCTCTCTTCGCTCAACGACGAAGACAAGGCTAAGGGCTACAACAAGCTCGTCGACCTCTCTTTCGACAAGTTCAACAAGGAGAACGCCGTAGCTGTAGAGGCTCAGACTCTCGAGCAGATGGGTCAGAAGAGCAACAAGACCTACGACAAGCAGGGCATGTACGACGCTCTTCTCAACGGTCTTAACAACGCTCTCGAGTGCGACAAGTACGACCAGCTCCCCAACGCTAAGGGCAAGGTGGCTCCAAAGTTCCACAAGAAGAACGCTGCCCGCATCTGGCCTAACCGCATTCAGTTTGTTATCGCTGGTCAGGACGGCTTGCAGGGCGACGACCAAACCGTAGCTTACAAGTATTTCGCAGCTTACGTAGACAGCTACACAGCTCCGCTCTTCGCCGACGTTGACAAGGGCGCACGCGACGAGTATCTCGGCAGCGTAGCTCTCATCGCAGCTCGTCTGGCTTACCAGATGAAGGACATGGACAAGGCTAACCAGTATTGCGATGTAGCCCTCAACGACACTGCTTCTTACAAGGAGGCTCTCGGCGTTAAGGTGGCTTTCATGCAGCAGGCTATGAAGACCAAGGAAGACTCTCTGCGCTGCCTCAAGGACGTAGAGGCTCTCTATCTCAAGGACAAGGCTAACGAGAACATCTTCTCTGTGCTCGCTCCGCTCTACGGCGCTCTCGGCATGCAGGACAAGCAGGATGCTATCCTCGCTGAGCGTCTCGCTGCCAACCCCAACGACTTCATGGCTAACCTCGTGAAGGGACAGGCTCTCATGAACGCAAGCAAGTGGGACGAGGCTATCGCTACTCTGCAGAAGGCTACAGCAGCTAAGGACGACGCTCTGGCTCTCACCTTCCTCGGCTTCTGCTACAACAACAAGGCTGCTGCGCAGCAGGACGTAGCTCAGATGAAGGCTCTCTTCGAGAAGGCTAAGGAGTGCTTCGAGAAGGCACGCGACATCGACCCCAACCAGCAGCGCGCAAGCTGGTCGTACATGCTCGACAACACCAACTACAACTTGGAGCGTCTGAACGGTGGCAAGTAATCTGCCGTTAGCTTCTATTTTTATTAATTAACTCATGCGGCATGTCCTGCCTATATATATAATAAGGTGGGGCATGCCGTGGATTGTAATCGGGATAAAATGTTCAGAAAACTATTCCTGGTGTCGCTGTTTGCGTTCGTCGCCCTCGCTCCTGCCTTTGCGCAGAAGAAGGAAATCTCGCAAGCCAAATCTGCTATTAAGGCGGGCAAGGCTGTTGAGGCTGAAGCCTCGATGCGCAAGCTGCTTGCCGACTCTGCCCATCGTCAGAACGAGAAGATATGGCTTGTGCTGTTCGACGCTGTGAAGAATCAGTACGAGGACGTCAACGAGAAGATGTATCTCAAGCAGTCTACCGACACCGCAAAACTCTTCGATGCCGCCTACCGTATGTTCGGTGTGCTCGAAGCGCTCGATTCTGTTGACGCCATGCCCGATAAGGATGGGCGCATAAAGCTGAAGTATCGACGCAAGCACGCCGACTATCTCGACGCCTATCGCAAGAACCTCTATACCGGCGGTTCCTACTTCCTCAACAAGCAGGACTATCCGCGCGCGTTCAAGCTCTTCGCAGCGTACATCGACTGCGCTTCGCAGCCGCTCTTCGAGACTCAGCAGTACGCCTCTCGCGACAAGCGCCTGCCCTCGGCGGCGTTCTACGCCCTCTACAGCGGCTATCGTGCCAACGACGCCGCAGCCACTCTGCGCTACAAGCAGCTGGCTGAGACCGACACGGCGCGTCTGCCGCTCACGCTCGAGTACGAGGCTGAGACCTACCGCGCACAGGCCGACTCGGTCGGCTACCTGGCTACGTTGGAGAAAGGTTTCGCCCACGACCCTGCGTCGGGCTACTTCTTCCCCCATCTGTTCGACTACCGCTTCCAGCGTGGCGACACCGCCCGGGCGCTCGATGTCTGCAACCGTTCGCTCGCCGTCAACGCCAAGAGCACGGTGGCTATGGAGGCTAAGAGCGCCGTGCTGCTCACCATGAAGCGCTACGACGAGTGCGTGCAGGTGTGCGACTCGGTGATAGCTGCCGACGACGCTGCTGCCAACGCTTATCTCAACGCCGGTTTGGCTTACTTCAATCAGGCGGTGAAGATAGACAATGCGCCGAAGCATACTCGTGCCGAGCGCGCAGAGATGCTTGCGCTCTACCGCAAATCGCTTAAGTATATGCAGCCTTATCGCCGCCTCGCGCCCACACGCTCCGACCTGTGGGCTATGCCGCTCTACACCATCTATCTCAACCTTAATATGGGCAAGGAGTTCGTGGAGATTGACGCGATAATTAAGCAGAAGCGATAGTGGCTGGGGCAGAAGCATAAGCGCTGGATTAAAATAGTAATAGGCGCTGGATTGATAAAGTAATAGGTGCTCCACTGTGGGGCAACCGTTTTTTTTATGGGTTGAAAGCTCTGTATTGCACCACTCCGTGTGGGGGCGATACGGTGCTTTCAGCCCTTTTTTTGTTCGTAGGAGGGTGGGGGTGCCACTAACCTCCAGGGGGTGCAGCTGTCTCAGCTGCACCAACCAAGCAGATGGCATTCATTTGCTTGGTCAGTGCATTGCTTGCTTGGTAGGTGCACTTCTTGCTCTGGCAAGCGGCAAAGCCGAGCGGAGACAAATGCACCCCCTTAAAGGCTGCCAAAATCTGCTTTGAGCGTTAAATTAACAACGGATTAAACGGATTAAACGGATTCGATGGATGCGTAAATAATCGGATTAAACGGATTTACTGCTGATAATTTTTTAAACAACGGATTTAACGGATTAAACGGATTCGATGGATGCGTAAATAATCGGATTAAACGGATTTACTGCTGATAATTTTT